>ERZ857750.269-NODE-269-length-77791-cov-9.623508_pt1 | contig 77791 bp, 83 predicted proteins | sample MGYA00519915_ERZ857750 | MGnify/ENA primary metagenome ERZ857750 (study PRJEB31778, sample SAMEA3449358) | human gut metagenome | biome: human gut; feature: human-associated habitat; material: faeces | place: United Kingdom | collected 2010/2012 ...
CTGCATCTTTCCAGTCAATATCAGGAACAATACGGGCAAGAGCGTCAAAATCCCATGTACCTTGTGCATTAGGGTTGTTCATTAGAATGTTTAACTCCTTTTCCTGCTGCTCGTCCACGTCTATGACATCGACACGAATACGGTAGTCATTATCGGGGAACTTCTGCAATTCATCCATGACAGACAAACGTTGATGTCCGCTAACTACGGTAAGCCCGGTACGCTTATTCACAACTATTCCACCTACCAATCCGAATTTCTTGATGCCACGTTTCAGTGTCTTACGTGATTCATCAGATAGTTTTCGGGGATTATAATCCGCAAAGTGAATGGCAGAACGATTAAGTTCCACCGATTCACTCTTTATGTATTTTGATAATTCCATATTAGCCATTACTTAGACCGAAACCTCTCTGCCGAAGAGTATTCCTTTCGGCTCTTGCTATAAGATTATCACGAGATTGTTTTGCACGCCTGCTTGCGGCACTGCTACTCCATGTATTTTTTCTTCTCCAGTTAGCTTCGCTCAATCTTTCTGCCTGAGCATATATCTGTTCTCTTGTCTTTCTTTTTCTGACTCAGCAATTCTCCTTATTAATTTTGTTGATTATGATACTCCCAAAGCACTCTTTCAGCCATCGGGAAAACTCTGTAAATTCTCTGTAAATCTTGCGGGTAATTCTTCTCCATCCAAAGCATACAATCAAGATTGAAACCTACTCCCGAACTGGCTTTCAATGAATACCGAACTGGTTCAGGTAAATTGTGCTGCCTCATATAAGCAAGAATATCCTTTTGTGTCCAATCAGCCAAAGGATAAACCATACCGTTATTCTCGTAACCGTTTACCTCATACCCTTTCAACATAAGCCTACGATTCATACCATCAGCTTTTTTCATGCCCAAGAATGTATAATAAACTCCATGAGTAAGCTGCATAGCCTTTACCACATCTGCCAACTTCAATAGCTTTACTTTCGGATTTGGCACACAATACATACCGCCACGGAGAATATAAGTAAGGTTCCAATGTGGTACTTGAACAAACTCTATCTTCGGATACTTGGCTTTAGTCCAGTTTATCCAACGGTTAATATGCTCCAAATTCTTGACAAAGTACATGAACACGCAAACAATCCGGTCAAACTTTGGATAGACTAAATCAAGCAGAACAAGCGAATCCTTACCAAGTGATAAAAACAGTAAAGCCTCATTCGATTTTACCCGAATGAGGTCTATATATTGACTCGCTTGTTCTACTTTGTTCATAGCTAGCCACCACTTAAACCAAATGAAGTACGAAGATCACTGTAACGCTGTCTGCGTGATCCTAACTGTGTGGCACTTGCTGTACCTCTACGATTGGCAACCAATCTACCACCTGCCCCTGCACCATTCATATTTCTGCGAGGCCCGGCTACTCTGTTAATTCTTCTTGCGACTCTGCTTTCTAATTTTAAAAGTTAAACAAATCAATCTATATGTTTCTCTAATATCTTACCCAAAGTATAATCCATTTGTGCGGCAAGATATTCTTCGCCTTGATATTCGTAAACAATATCATTACCGTTTTCATCTGTGAGAATTACTGCTTCTGCGTTCTTTACCTCTACAATGATATAAGGACGCTTGCCCGTATATGCACCTGTCAGAAGCTTGATGGCATCATACTTGATAGGCTTTAATTCAGCCTCTCCTTCTTCAGGTAGTTCTGCATCAGCCGGATATTCTTTGCCACCACAGAGGTAAGTGATATACTTCTTAGCGTTAGTTGGTCTGATTTCACGGTATTCGTGAGTTTTCTTGCCTGCTAAGATTTCATCGAAATACTTCTGTTTAATCGAGAGTGTTAAAATATTCATAATCGTGCCATTTTTAATTGAATAACTAAGTAGTTGCGGGTAACGGATTCGAACCGCTGACCTTCACCAAGTCAAAGTGACGAGCTGACCACTGCTCTAACCCGCGATCATACCACTAAGGTACAACCATAACCAAAGACACAGAAACATCTTCAATCGTTATTTATGACAATCGATTTATTGTCGTAAACTAAGCCATTTATCCCGTTTTTCTCTGCACGCCTCTAAAGTAGGCGCACAGCAAGAAAACAGTTCACCACTTTCAGTACGGTAATCGTACTGGTACATTCTCACTCTCTTACCTCTCAACTTTGTTGTGTAGGTAGTGTAATTCTCTTTACCGGGTTGGCATACACTGCAACCGTTTTTGTTTATTGAGTTCATAAGCTATTTATTAAGTCCACGTACTTTTTTCAAATATTCGGTAAATTCTAACAATTCATAGAACATTCGCTTCTTCTCTATGTATTTAAGACCTTTTCGTCTAAGACCTCGCTTGTTTCTGGATACGCACATTTGACAACCCATAACACCAACATAGATATAAGATAAATGATGTCTTTTAGATTGTTTTAAGGCCCACCGAATTGATTCACGGTAATATCTGTAACTATCATTCTGGACACCCTCATAACCTTTACTCATTATGAAGTGCCCTATTTCGTTCGCTTCTTCTTCTGAATAGCAGATTGTAAATATATTATTCATTGCTTCTTTGCTTTACTTGTTCAACTAAAAATCTTTTAAACTCAGACTTATATTCATTGAATATTATCTTGTATTGCCGCCCTAATTTAGGTAGCTGCTCATAGCCCTTACCGTGCAAGAACTTGGCAACCAACTCTATCTTTTGGCGGTTGTCGAAGCCTCTATCTTTGCACATGTTGGTAATACATACATTCGCCTTGCTTGATGGTTTCTTTCCAAAAGATGGTACATACCCATGCGCCTCACGTACATAAGTTCTTGGATAGCCAACGGCATCACCTAAATACTCACCGGTGATGCAATCAAATTCACCACTAATTAAACTATCTGCTATTTCACCCATAATAATCAATATTTAATGTTTCACATTCAATCTTTCTTCACTCGTGTAAGCCACAACAAGCCCAGTTTCATCATGTCGTATCGTGATATACTTGTTGTTTTTGTCAATGGTAGTAAAGTCGTACATGGTACACAATCTACCTAATATCTTGCCCAGTTGTTTCATCAATGGGGTTTCGGGGCTGATGATTAAAACTAAATCTGCTTTCATGATTATTTATCTTTATTTGATTTCAACTTGTCAGCCCTCTTTCTCATGCTTTCTGCCAATTCGTAAAAAGCGACATTAATTAAATCACAATCTTTAGTTGTACGAATAGCATCATCCACCCTATCAGATTCTATAAGTATATCTGCATTGTCGGCAAATACTTCTAATGCCAAGATCTTTGCTTCTCTTTTAGTCATACTTCTCAAAGTGTTTACAACCGTTCTTTCTTGATGCTTTGATACGGTGCTGAAGTTTGGTGCAATACATGAGGAAATTCACGCACTGGTAGAACTTACACATACTGCAATGTCTGTCTTCTTCTTTTGCTTTCATAATCTTCTGTATTGTGGTAATCCGAAGGCTACCGGATTAAACTTAGAACTTCTCTATTTTGAGATTGTCATTGATGATAAACATACGTCCACATTCTAAAATCACGTATGTATCTGTAATTCGCTTTATTACTCTTACTACATCATCGTGCGATATGCGTGGACTACCGTCTGCATTACAACCATTAGACAAATCACCTGATACTCTATATCTCAAACCTACTGTAACTTCATTTACGTTCATAATCTTCTATATTGCGCAGGGCTTTCACCCTGCTGGTTAAACTTATAATATCGTAATCTCTTTGTTGCCTATCTCTGTATCTACATTCAGGACCTCATACTTTTGAGCCTTGTAGTTGTAAACGACTTCACAAGTATTAAACCCTCTGCCATCTTCTCTTTGGTCATAAACAGTATTTATGTGCTGGTACATTTTATTACCTAACATGAAGTTTATCTTACCTGATGTACAGAAGTAGAATGCTACTGCATATTTCAATGTTTTCTTTTCATCAATCTTCTTTGTTGCCATGATCGTATATCTTTTAATTATTAGTACCTATTGCTTTTCTAAAAAACTCACCAGCCTGTTCTACTGACATATTCAGATTCTTTTGAATCTTATTCATAACAGCATCAACATCGCTCTGTGTGTTGATCTCACCTTTGACGAACATTGTTAATATAGCGTCTGCAATTATTCTCTGTCTGATTGTCGCTGTTGTCTTCATGATTGTATGTTCTAATTGTTATTACTTCATTTCTGATGGTGTAAAAATAGTATTATTTATAATACAAAATACTGTTTATGTGTTAATAAATCACAAAACAAAGTATTATTTATAATACATACTAATAAATAAGTATTTTTGCATCATGGAAGCAAAAGGAGTAATACATTTGGAATTTAAGGCAACTGGACTACACAGATACTTCGGTTCGCCATCGGCTATGTATGATAACTATACAAGTCAAGAATTAGGAATTGCCCGGCAGTCATTACTGAACTACTGGCAGAAAACGGAAAAGCCTTATGAGAATACTATTTGCATTATTAGAAAGGGGGAGTTAGAACGAAAAAGTAAAAACATAATGAAAAGTAAAGAACAATTATTACAAGACCTAAATGAAAAAAAAGTTTTATTTGGGGAAAAGTATAACATTAATGTTGTACAAGTAGATCTATATGTCGAACAATACGTTAAAGAACATATACAAGGTATTATATCTAACGTTCCCATTGAAGAATTGCTAAAAAAGAGATTTGAGGCTTTAGACTTTATAGATGATATGGAAAAAAATGAAGTTGGGTCTGGTGAAAAAAGCTTAAAATATATTTTAAGCTTAATAAGTTAGATACGATCTACAAAAAAACTAAGTATATCATTTTTTCTCAGCATCTCTCCGATGATATTCTATAAGCTTATACTAAAATGGATATAAAAAATCTTTTAGAATTACAACCTAGTACATGGTTTAAAATAGCTATTACTTGTTTATCTACTTTTTTACCTTGGACACTTCATTTATATTTATTTAAAGAAGATCTATTTATAGATTTAGATGTATTTAAAATAATATTATTAGCATCAACTTTATCAATTCCTATGTGGGTTGCTAATTTTATTATTTCATGCATTATATTTTTCAATAAAAAATGCCCTTTATTTAATCTTGAAATAGAATTACTATTCTATTTCGGATCATTATTGACTATATTTTCATCATATTTGTATATTCTATTGAGCTACATATTCCCATCATACCAATACATATTTTTAGCTATAATAGAATTATTAATAGTAGCACTTGCAATTTTTATGAGAAAAAGCTAAAATAAAGCCGGAGCACTAAACTCCGGCCTTTAATCTCTCCAGTATTTCCCCATATATCCAATCCACATCCTGCCGGAAATACTTATACAACTGATAAGAGAAAACAAGATTATTACGGTTATCGGATATGGCCGTCTGCGCGCTAACGCCTAAGACCTCCGCTAATTTATTCCGAAGACCGTTCTTCATCTTCCCGCCGGCGAGAGTACTTGGAGAGTACAAAAACAGGATGATAAAGATGAATTTCTTTCTTTGGGTAACATTCCCCAACCTAAACATTTCCTTTTGAGAAATAATCTCTTGGAACCACCCATATAACGTTTCTATCATATTAAGGTCGGTCAATGTAGGTTCTGTTAATTCCTTCTCTCTTTCTGACAACTTTGATTTCTGCTCTCTGATGGATTTTATTTCCGCAATTTCTGAAAACATGGCACGATTATTTAAAAGTAAATATTTATATTTGCACTAAATAATCGTGTGGAGAGGTGACGTTACTGGTTGTTCGGGGCGTTGCCTCTTGTGTTTTTAGAATGGAAGATCATCTTTTGGTTGCTCAGGTTGATAAAGTGCCGATTGTGGACTGGCTTCTTGCTGAGCAGGTCTACTTCCCAATAATTCCAGCTTATCAACAAATATTTCTGTCACATACCGCTTTGATCCCATTCTATCCTCATACAGCCGGGTCTTGATCTTACCCTCGATATAGATTTGAGAACCCTTCCTAACATACTTTTCTACGACCTCGGCCAGACCTTTCCAAAAGACAAGGTTATGCCATTCCGTACGGTCCGGAACTTGGGTCCCGTTTTGAAGGGTATAACCCTTCTCCGTGGTAGCAAGCGATAGATTGGCGACCTTTGTCCCGGCAACATCTTTCACTTCAGGATCCTTGCCGGTATAACCGAGAAGGATTACTTTATTTACGCTCATAATTATACTATTTGATTATATTTTTCTGCTATTATCCTGAATCTTTCCGGATCGATCAACTTTGTAACAAATGCATTGAAAGCCTCTGTTGCTCTTTCAGTGTTACCTAAAGTATCACTGTTACCTGACATAGATACCGCCAGTTTTATATCCTCTCTCATAATATTTATTTCTTCTTAAACATGATCCTTCCCATGAAGGCTCGGTTAATACTATTCATTTTTGCTACGTTTCTCGATCATATAAATATTTTTACCATCATTTACCGTGACCAGAAATAACTTATCGCAATTTAGACATTTGCAATTATATAACCCACAGAGAAAAGATCCCTTTATGTATCTAGTCGAATGACAGAATGGGCATTTTATTGAATTATCCATAATTTTCAGGTATTATCATCCAGTGTGTAATGTCTTCATCATCAACATGACCATTTGACAAAGCCCACATACTTTTATTATATCCTTTATTCTCTCTTAACCAGCCTAAGACAAGATGTCTTATAGAATTTATATCAAATAACAGAACCTCTTCTCCGGGTGGCGGTAGCCGATCCTTCACGCTTACCCACGGGGATTGTTTTGCCTGCCATTCGGCACCTGCTTTGAAGTCCTCACGACAATTATCTTTGCGAAGCACATAGTCATCCGCATCCACCTCTTTGAGGACATTCTTGCGAAAAAACGTTTTACCTATGGCGTAATCCTTTGCCGCTTCTTCTACTGTCAGTCTCATATCAATCTTGCTCATATTTATTTATCTGTTAGGAATTTCTTATTCAAGTGCCCTTCTCTGATAAGCCATTCTATAGCGTCAACCACATTGTCCATCAGATTCTCTTTGTCGAAGGATTTTGCGCAATTGTAAGTATTGTCACCTTCCCCGTCCTCGATCCAGTCCGATGCGTACATTAACTCAACGAAATTTCCGGATAGGTAATAAACCATCCCGTCAATATCATCTTGATATGATTTAGGCATCATATCTATCAGCTTGGATAGAGACCAAGTGGGCAATACCGTATCTTGATACGCTTTACTTTTAATCCTTCTATATTCAAATGCGACCAGACGTTCGAACTCGTCAAGATACATGTCCGCCGTCTCCGGTCTCACCCCGGCCTCTAATAGCCGGGATGATTGTTCTTTATTCGTGCAAATTTGATTCATATTATAATTCGTTGTTAAAATATTCTTTACATTTAAAACCTTTTCTCGGGGTAAAGTCCTTGAAGTCGCAACTCATGTATAGCTCTTTCCTGTCAGCCCAATGTGCCATATCCTTTTGCCATTGTGGTATGACTTGGTTTGGATTATTAAGATCCCTGTATGGCTGGCAATGTAGTACAAACCTACGGCTTACGCCTTTCCAGTGATTTACCCTACGGTATGACTCCTTAAACTCCATAAGTATGCAATAAAGGAAATACTCGCCTTTAAATCCATGCTTGTCAATCAACCTAGCCGCCCTCTCGACCTCGGCTATCTGCCCGGGCGTGTCACATCCAAATCGTATCCGCTTTATCCATTTAACCCGTGCGAGAAGTCTGGCGATATCATCCGTTATCAGCCTAGCGTCCAAACCCTGATTAAAGTCAATCCTTAGTCCCATGGATACGATCTTCTCGATCTGCCGTAACCCATATTCGGATGCTAGAATATTGTTATCCATTAAGATCACGTGCCTCCGATCTCCGGCCACTTCCTCTATATCCATATACGGCGTTATGTTCCCTTCTTTGGCCGGCACGACACACCATTTGCATTTATTGGGGTATCCACGGGTCAAGAAACCGTATGCCTCTTTCTCTATGCCGTATATGCTATAATCAGGATATGTACGATCTATATCGTCAGGTAGGTTCCTCGTTATGTCATAACCGGTTCCTCCCTTCTCCACTTGATCGCAATTAGTCATATATTGCCGGTAATCCGGAGTGAATCCGAAGACCTTGGCCATATAGACCTTATCGTAATGATCGAAAGGATTGTACCAATCCACGGTGTCGCCTCTAGCCTTGTGGTATGAGCTTATTTTCATCAAGGCTAGATTGGGATATGAGCTATCAACGGCCAATAATCCTATATTATCCATATCTTTCCCTCAATTTATCGATGTAAGATAAGTACCATTCACGAGCTTTTTCCTTGGCTTTTTCTTCATCCTCAATACCTTCATAGAACTCATCTTCCTTGGAAAAAGGATCATGCTCAATAAATTCCTCGGTATTGCAGAAAGGGCAGGGGGTATCCCCGCCTATGGTCAATCCCCCAACCTCGCTATCATATGAGTCAAGATCCCATAGATAGCCGTCACAGCATATTGCGTCTGGATAAGATGCACCGAAAAAGGGAAACTCGGGACATTGTTTTATTTTCTCTTCCATATTTACCCCTCCTGAATAATTACGCATTCTATCTCTTCGTCCCATGTTACATCCACTGGATCGTACTCATACTCTCCATCGGACGTGCGGATCATTACCTCCGCTTCCGGATCTTGCTCTTGTAATAGAGCGATTAGTTCTTTATTTCTCATATCAAAACAATGTTTTCTCAATCTCGTAATTGTAAACCAAAACCTCCGTACTCTCCCTTATCCGAGAGTGAACGGACGTATGAGTGGTGACTTTTACTTCCTTATGGTTCCATTTGTTTTCATTGACAAAGGAGCGTAAGGTGTCAGTCCAGTAATTGCTGAGAATGAATTTACCATTGATCCGAGACAAAAGATCTAGCAGATCCGCAAGGTCATTCTCCCCATAACCATAATAATGACCTTGAACCGCCCCGGGATAAGGAGGATCAAGATAAAATAACGTATCAACGCTATCCCTGTTCTTGATAACTTTCAACGCGTCCCTACAGGAAATCTGCACCTCTGATAGGCGATCGTACAATTTCTCGTTGAACTCCTCACGCTTATTCCTGAAAACCTTCCCGAAGTGTGTCCCGGCGGTACCGTTACAGAATTTCCATCCTCCATACAAGCTACCAGAATGGCACTCATTTGCCATGATCCATACGGCCCAAGCCTTGTCTACATCTGAGACCTCAGATCGTCCTCGATAAATGTTCCTAGCCCTAATGTAGTCAGACTCGGAGTGTAGCGATAACCGGATTCTCTCACGTAACTCCTTAAATTTGGATGCGGACTGGCAGACCTTGAAAAAGTTTATCAACAAGTCGTTCTTGTCATTGATCACTTCTATCCCTGCTTTAGGCTTCGCAAAAAATACCGCTCCTCCTCCAAAGAATGGCTCGCAATATATCTTATGCCTAGGCATCATTGATACAATGCGTTCGGACAAGTTTTGCTTGCCTCCATAATATGTGATTGGTGTTCTCATATAATTTTATATTCTTTCTTTGCCCTCATCATAGATGAATGCATCTTTCAACTATGATGAATGTCTTTCTTTAGAAAACTAAGTATATGTTGTATAACCTTGATAGTCCATCCATTGCCCAACAAACGGTATATCTGCGTATCAGAGCAATCCCATTTGTACCAATCAGGAACGGTTTGTAGCCTAGAGCACTCGATCGGGGTCAATCTGCGGATAGATGATGTCTCCACTAGGGTCATGCCATTAGCTTGTGATCCTTTATATGAGGAGGCCAGTAATGAGTTCGATTTTCCGTCTTGATCTTTCAAGTTTCTTTCTTGTCGTACACTAAGTATGGCATGGCTTCTTCCGCTTATCTCGGCTAACAAGGCCGGACATTGTCCATTCGCATCATATACCCTGTTTTGTTGATATGGCTGGATACCCCCGCTTTCCTTACTCTCATTTAACTGGATAATCCTATGGAGCACATTGTTCTGTTCCCATGCGTTTGACGATAAGGTTGGTGCCTTGCCATGGAAAACATTACCCTTATTATTGCCCCTAGGTCTTTGCAGGATCAGGTCCATATCCGAATGGTTCCCTGATCCATGGCCTCCAGCTAAGAGACATGAGGCTTTGGTTTGATCTCTCCTTAACGAACCAAAAGTATTGATGATTTGGTAATTATGCCTAGAATCAATGGATCTCCCGGTCGAACTTCTTTGGCATGGTGCCTTCCCGTTTACCGAGATAAAGGTCCCGGTGTTATTGCATGTGCCAACGGCCATCAAGGAGACCGCTTTATCCCCGTCGATATGGGTGAATCGTTTCTCCATACGTTTATCGTTTGAGATATACCTAATGGCCTTCTCGCTCAGGTAATATTTCTCGTCAACCTCTTCCTCCAAGATATCCCTTAACAATATACCCTCGTCCTTTGGCTGCGGTATGTCGGAGTGGATCTCCCCGAACAGTCCGACCTCCCTTGTCCTTATGTTCGTCCAATACCACCGGTTCCGGTTCTGGGCCGACACCAAATTTGAGTTTATGTTGACTGGATGAACACCGCAATACTCAGTAATTACCCGCATGTGCTCTTTCTTCATGTTCACGTTCTCAAGCAAGAAGAACACATCCGGGTTCAATGCCTTCACGTGGTTCAGTATGTCCACGAATACGAAGAAGAGCTTGCTTCGAGGATCATCGAAAGCCAGTTGTTTGCCGGCGAAAGAGAATCCTTGGCAAGGACTTCCTGCCAGTATGAGATCTATCGTTCCCCAATCTATCTCCCATTCCCTCCACTTGGTCACGTCCCCTAAATGTATCGTATCCGGGAAGTTCAGCCTCGTTTGGGATATGGCGAACTTGTCGATCTCGCTCGCATAATAATGCTCCGGTTCAATCCCGAGTTCTCTTAATGCGATCCTACCACAAGACATTCCGTCAAATAAGGATAAAACATTCATGTCTCTCTTGTTTTAGCAAAAACTACGCTTTCATGATCCGGCCTCAGATGGGCCATGCAAGCCTTGCTGTATTCGCAGTGTCCGATCTGCAACGCTTACAATCGTGCCAATAGGCACTATTCTTAATTTTTCTACTGTTTTCATTTTTTTAGCTTGATTATTCTGATTCCATAATCTTTTTCAGAAACTCCAAATGATCCGGAAACGGGACGGAGTTCTTACCTTGCTTCTCGTATCTTTCTTCTCGTTGTCTTTCCTGTTCTTCCCGGTCGTATTTCTCCAGTTGCCTTTTTCTGTATGCTTTGAACTCAATTAGAGCAGACATGATCACCATAGGATCCACAACACCGTAAAAGGTGCCATATTCGCCAGTTTTCAACTTGAAGAAAAAAAGCAACAATTCGGAAGCTTTCAGGTAATAGTATTCCACACGTATCATCACGGAAAGCTCCAAAACCTGTTGGAATGTAGGCTTCTCTTTTACACCGGCAAACTTGTACAAGTCCATCAGTTGAGCAATTATCCAAGTATTCACCTGTTCATCTGGATAGGTTTCTCCGAGCAAAGCCAATGAAGGCGCATTCCCCTTGAACGAACGTTCCACATTTTGAGCACATACAACCTGTAATGAAGGATTGAACTTTTTAGCGAAACTTTCACCGTCCCCGTATCTATTTACTACTAACCGTGTCCTTTCCGAAAGCTTTTGCGGCATATTCGAGGATTTCACGGTCTGTTTGTTCCTCTCGTGATTTTGCCCCGTTTGGAATTGCCGGATAGTTTCTGCTATTCTTGTTGTCATAATTACCTGATATTACTTTCTCAAAATTCGTTGGTTTGATAAGCCAATCGAAAGATGCTGTCCAGCCTTTTTTGTTCTGCCCTTTCAGGAAATCGCTTTGGTATGCCCTATGAATCATGTCGGCAAACGTCTTTTTGCCATAAGATTTTATACGTGCGTTAATCATCCCTTTACGGCTATCAGAAAGCGGAGTCCTGACCGTACCAAATACACCTTTTGTTTCTTCATTGAAGAATTTGACAAGTTCGGAGTAATCGATATGTTCGGCGTGGGGCTGCGAAGTCCCACATACAAGAGATTCGTCAGAATCTCCTATATTATTTTCTTTCTTATCTTTATTAACTTTGTTTCCTTGCTGTTTCCGAGGTGTTTCCTTAGTGTTTCCTTGCTGTTTCTTTTCCGTTTCCTCTCGTATTATTTGCGAATTGTATTTATCGTAATTACAGATAGTTATAACGGTTTGTCCTGTTTCCTTTGGTGTTTCCTTTATTATCATTTTGTCCTGTATCAGTAGATCCAAGAATGAATTTACCTTCTTTGTAGACCACTGCCAACGACCAGCTAAAAACCGCAATGAAGCAAGAATCTGGCCCCTCTTAACCTCTATAAACCTATTGCCGATAAGTTGTTTCGTGTCTTCAAATCGTGCGCTCTGAATCAAATCAAGCCATGCTTCAAACCTCGAATATATGCGCTCTTCGCACCACAATTGGTGCTCAAATAGTCGCCTGCTAATAGGTATGTAATATTCCATAATCAAATCGCATAATCACAATTTCGTTTGCTATCCGCAACAAAACGTTTGTTGAAAAAATTGCAATAAACCACTTTGGGATTGCCTTTCATTACCGGAACCGGTGTCCCGTGACAACATTTCGAACAGGTGTCCGGTCTGATAACCGGACGGTCACTTTTCCTTGCCATATCCTAAAATCTTACATTTGTCAATTGTCGTCCTTTCGAGAATACCGCCCACTTGCCATTTCCAGTATCTTTCAAATGCAAATCGGAAACTTCACCGAAACGGTTGATGTTACCGCATAAATCCACAAACCACGCCGTCTTTCCTTTGTATGGACGGATGCAACGGCCTACAATCTGGTAATACATCGCAAGCGACATGGTAGGTCTGGCCATGACAACCGTATCAAGCTCTGGGTAGTCGAATCCGGTGGTGAGTACTCCGACATTGGCAACGACAGGTATTTCACCGGTCTTGAACGATTCAAGTATTCTTTCACGCTCTTTCTTTGGGGTATCACCGGAAACAATGGCGCATCCGGGTATGGACATCGTCAATCGCTCTGCCTCCTTCAAGAATCTTGTAAAAACAAGGATCCCTTTTCGTTTACCTCCTGCCTTCGGATTCATCAGCCGTTGGACTATATGAACGATGTAACTATAAAAGTCTATCCGTTCATATTCCTTTTGGACTGACTTATCGGTATAGTCGGCTCCGGTAGTGTTTATCTTCAAATTGAGTTCGTTCCATCCGGTAGGATTCATCGGATAGTAGTTCACCTTTGAGAGATAGCCCATATCAAGCAAGGTCGATACCTGTACATGATAAATGACCTCTGAAAACACATGGGGCTTTGTCCGGGTTATGAATTTTAGCATAGAGCCGAAGTCACGGCTGGAACTCAAACGATATGGCGTTGCCGTTAATCCAAGAACCTTACACTTCACAGCATCGAAGAAATCCTTGTACATTCCCTCTATCGGATTCACAAGGTGACACTCGTCCACGATGATATTCTTGAAGTGGGCAAAAAGTTCCGGATGGCTTTTCACGCTACCGATGGTTGCGAATGTTATCCGGCTTATCTCTTTTGAATTGAAGGAGGCGGAATAAATGCTACAATCGAGAATCCCGTAAGAACAAAGTTTCTTGAAGTTCTGTTCAAGAATTTCCTTGCTCGGCTGGAATACCAATGTATGACCGTCAAGTCTTGAAGCGATGTCAGCTATGATAAGGCTCTTTCCGCTTCCTGTAGGCAATACCATGATAGCATTTGTTTTCTTCGCCTTGTTATTGAAGAAAGAAACGGCAGCATCAGAGGCTTTCTGTTGGTAATCTCGTAATACATAACTCATAGCCCTTTCTCCTTTCGTAACTTCTTATTAAGTGCTTTGTAATACTTGATTAATTGTTCGTACTCAAAATCAGTCATTTTAGTAGTACCAGCAGCTTTCACTTTTAGTAAAGCAAATTTCTGTTGTCCGATTTTAGCAATTAGATTCACCCGATAGCCTTCCAAATGGTCGGCTTTGAACCTGTTGCAGTGCCGGCATTCGGCATGGCAATTATTCTCATCAAACCGTGTTGCCAAATGTGTACGACTGAAATAGTGCCCGCAGTCCGCTTGTGTAAACGGCTTTATCTGTCCGCACGAGATACATCTAAAATACCCGTTTGGCATTGCATCACGAAGCCGGATAAAAAGGGAAAACTCTTTGTCGAGCTTAGCTTTCAAATCCGGCTTCTTTTTCACTGTTACCCCCGCTTTATCAAACAGAGGTAAAGGCTTGTCTTTCTTCTTAGCCTTTGTTCGTTTTATGTAGTACGGCATATTATTCTTTTAGTTCAACTCCCAAGCATAATACTTTGTCAGACACACCTACATCATCAAATTCAAGTTCTGAATAACTTGTTTCGTATGGATAAGGATATATCTTACCGTACTTTTTATGCAACTTAATTATGTCTTCATCCGTCAATTTGCGTCTGATACGCATCTCGATTTCGTAGTCATCGGAAAGATTCTCAATAACCTTTCTAAGCTGACCTACTGTCTTAATTTTGTCTATTCTCATAATCTTTCCCAATTAAAAGCCCCGAAGCGTATTCTCCGGGGCACAACCATTATTTACTAACCCTTGCCATTTATGTGTGGCTCACATTTATGTGGAGATGGGGCGATTCGAACACCCAATTAAGGACTTATCCTTTTGCGCTACTTCTAAGGTTAATTACTCCTTATATCTCACGTACCGTACTTTCTACCATGTGCACCTCTCGAAAGTCAAAAGCACTCCACTGCGCACCCCCATTTTCGCCCGCCCCATCTTCACAGACCGGACAGGCAGGTTAACAAAGTTATTCCATATAAGCCATTGAAAACTCTTTCGGAATAAACCGCCCGACCGGGATAGGTTTAGCAGATTCAATGGCTGTATGGATTTCCCTCTTTCTGAACTCATGTCCCTTTTCTTTGGCTTGTTTCTCACATTCTTCCTCTTTGTTTTTGAGATAGTGGGTAATAAGCATCATCGCTCTGTCAACGTTGAAGGTGTTCACGACAAAAGTCTGAACTCTCTCGTCTTCATTCTCCCCATCCGTGAATGTGATTTTCGTCTCAATCTGATAGAATTTCTTTTCATTGGGCTTGGAATCTCCCTCTTCTTCATCTTCTTCCGTTACAGAATCGTTTAAAAGGAATGTATCTTTTAATTCTTCGAGGGTGGCATCATCTACCTTGCGTTCTTTCAAATTATCAGTAAGAATCACACAAGAATCGAACTCCTTGACCATTGTCAAGGTGAATCCGAACATATAGTTTAGTTCGATGTAATCTTTCAAGATACTACAAGAATTTTCCAATCCGGTGGCATACAGCAGGAACTTATGTTTCTTGTCCCCTATTTGTGCCTGTGCAAGATAGGGATATAAGAATTTGTTCTCGTTCTCGAATGCCAAGCGGTTCTGGTTGCTGACTTCCACTTCCTTAATGCCGTCAGCTTCCATACTGAAACGAATTTTCGCCAAAGTGTCTTGGTCTATCAGCGTGCCACGGTCAAAAAGAATTTCATTCCGTTCGATGGTTACTGTTTCACCTGTATCTTCATCAATGAAAGATTCCTCCCATGTTTTGAGGACACGTTTTGCAAGGTACATGTTGAGCATCTTCTTTGGGTCAGATGTCACATACCGGATTTCTGTTTTTCTTGTTTCTATCATAACTAAATAAATTCTTGATTTCTTTGTATTTCCTGCTGGGCGTATATCAGCATTTGATGTTCATTTGCAGCCGGCAGATAGATACCTGCCACTGATGCACTCCAATTACGGAAACGGTCAATACTCAGGGTCATTTCACCTGTTGTCAGTTCGGCAGAACTGCGTAAATAGGTTACTTCATTGCCTTTCTTGTTGACCGTCTTACGTTCAAACAAATCACGGTTGCAAGTCCTCTTATAAAAATCAATTTTTGCTTCATCGAGGCTGCAACCGTATTCACTACCGAAATACCCTAAAAGAAGATGCAAGTAGCTGTTTTGGGCAAGCGTGCGGTTAGGAAGCTTCTTTTTTACTTCCACAACGGCCCGCTCCTTGAACAGTTTATTTACATACTCCTTAAACTTGGGTATTTGGTATTCATTTTTCAAGTCGTATATCATCCATTTCCAAAGATTTTAGTATCGGTTATAAGTGCTCTGTTTTCTTCCAAGAACCGGATAAACTCCTCACAATGATTAGTAAGAATAGGAATATCACGTTCAGGATTGAAAACGTATGTTTCTGTATAGGTATCTACCACATAACCGCCTTTGTTGAACTCCACAATGTTATACTCAAATGTCCGTACATCAGAACCGTTCTTCATTAAAGCGTATGGATATACTAAATGCTGGTGGTGATCTTTGAACTTTCCCACGGTATAACTACCGGTTGTTTTGATGTCGTGAACACTGGTAGGCATCAGTTCGTCAATCAGACCGTAAACCAATACATTGCCGTATGCAGTCGGAAGGATTGCCTCTACACGTTGCTGCGTCAACGCCCCTTTGTAGTAATTTGCGAACTCACGACAAAGGGATATAGGAAAGACAAATGAACGATTGTTATAAACGGCTTTCAAGGCTATAACCTTTTGCTCGCCATTCCCTATATCAGAATATATCTTTTCTACCTGCACCGTTTCAGATTTCCGGTTCTCAATCATACAGTCAATGACCTCATTAAAAGCCGTACCCTTGTCGGCAACTTCGCTGTCAAACGGTTTACGGTTAATACGGTCTATCAGTTCTTGGAACTGCTTCTGCTGAAACTCTTCTTCTGTACAAGGCGGATTCTCACTCCACCCATAATAACGCTCATATATGACATCGCTATTAAGGTAATTGAAGTAAGAATCCAATAATGTAGCATATATCTTATACTTAGGCTGCATCTGAATAAGTTTTAGTCTCTTTGTTAAAAATCAGTCCTAATTCTTTCGCCTTAGCTGCCAACATCATTGAGGCTTTCATCTTTGAACTTCCCACATGGTTGAAATCATCAATATGGGCGATAAAGTCATTCGCTGAAGCTGCGTCGGCAACTAATTCTAAACAACCTGTTATATCAGATAGCACTTTGTTATATGCTTCTTGTTCAGCCTTTTTTGATTGCAACATAGTAAGATATGGAGCAATAATCCGAGTAGAGATAAAATCATTCTTGGTCGTCGGATTGCCGTTTTTGTCAAGGATGGTAGGTACTTCCATCACTGAAGGCAAGTTACAAGTATTCTTTCCGTCATTCCTTGATGTCGGATCGAAAGTAATAGTACGTCTCTGCACTCCTCTCTCACTCTTCATTTCCAAGTAACCTAACAAATCAAGTTCGGTGACGATGGAGTTGTAGGACTTCTCACGTAAGGCAGGAATAAACACCGTATCATCACCCTCTTTTCTTGTGTCACGATGGGCAACAAAAATGATATGTTTCTTCAGACTTGATAGCGTTCTTGTCATCCAAGAAAATTCAGCATTGATACCGCCCCAATCTCGAATAGATGGCTGCCTGGTTCCACATTTATAAGTGATGATAAAATCCATCATCTTACCAATGGTATCAACCACAATAGTCTGATAAACAGACAAATCTTCTTGCAAAACCAGCTGAACATCATTCCAAGAAGTGACCTGCACAGTGTCAATATTCTCCAAATGAGCCATATTCATACGCTTAACACCATTGTCAAAATCCAACAACAGAGGCTTTGGTGCACTCAAAGCTACTGTGCTCTTACCCATACCTGCTTGACCGTAAATCATCATCTTTACGTTTGTTGGAATATTCAATTCCGTTGATTTTCTGATTAAACTCATGATTGTTATATTTTTAGTTAGTAATTATATTAGAGACTTCAATAAAGGATCTATACCATCCTTCAATTCTTTAAGTTTCTTCAGCGAATAAACTTTAGGACTATTCCTATGTACACCAGCCCTTTTCCAAGTCAATGCTCCCGTAGCGCACTGATGAGCCAACCACCTTCTACCAAATCCAAGTCGTATAGCTTGCGTTTCCGTAATCTCATCAATGACCGGATCCTTGGAGATCGCATATTCGCTGACAGCTTCTTTCGCGGCCGCTTTTATTATTTTCTGTAATTGCCAAACGTCAAGTTCCATATAATAAAGGCATATTACGCCCTCTAATTCTTACACGAACACGGGCGATAAGTTCTACATTGGCATTAGAACGGGTTCGGATTTGTTGCCGTTTCATGTCTAAATGACTATCAACACAAAGAATAATCAAAAGTACACAAGCAACAAATGATCTCATGGCCGGCGAAAAGTCCAGCGTCAACCGGATACCTGATATCCTCTCGGCTAACTTTAATGCCAACTCCCTCCCATTCCGAACACCCAAAATTAAAAATGCTGTCTGAAGCTGGTTATTTATCGTACTTACTGCACGATGCTTCAATACGGCAATCTCCTTTTTTTCATACCCGGCTGCGTACATTTGTGCTGTAATGTCACATTCGGGCGTTAACTCGGTAAATACTTTCATAATCGTGTGTATTTAAAGTTTGAATCAGGAATCTCTAAATACTGTAACTATCCCTTTCGGAACATTAGTTTCCGATCTCCACTTATGTCCATTTTTGTACCCTTGTGCATTAAGCAATGAAACATTGTTGCGCACTGTGCAGACTTTATCGATAGGAAATTCTACTTTCTTCCCTTTCTTTAAGTCTCTCATACGAGGCATAATTTCCACTTTTTTCTCCATAAACTGATTATATTTAATTGAATGTGGACGGAACCGGTAACGATCCGGCATACACACTTCCGGCTGTGTGCAGAGCATTCCATACGCCCGCCCGTTTGCCGGGGTTTTCACCCGGCTGCTTTTGCTAATCTAAACACAAAACGAATTAAACAACTTCAAGAAAAGCCTTAATAGCCAACATTTTCTTTTCAGCTAACACTTTGGCAGCTTCTTCTCGATTTTTCCAATCTTTATAAAGTTCGAGGTCCTTTTTTGTACTTTCGAGGTCTTTATTAAGAGACGACACCAATTCAATCAGTTCCTCTCTTGTCATTTCTTCAATACCTTTTGTTTCCATATACATTATTATTAATAGTTACCAACTTTTTTCTTTATAAATGGCGATCATTAGAATAACCGACATCACGAATGTTAATACGTGAAACGGATTAAAAAACATGCCAACAAAACAGGTAGCCGACATCAGTACTGCGCAGATGAATAAAATTAGCTGCACTCTTGAATAAAAAATTACTCTTTTCATAAGCGTTAGAATTAAATTGTACCCGGCAACCGATTCGATCGGCAGCATCACACAATTATGCCGGGCTATATATTAAAGCGACATTCGATAGACCGTTTAACACCGATCCGGGACAAGTCAACCGGACTTCACGGACACGACATAATATCCAATATCGCCAACCTTATTACCTTCATTAATAAGTTAGTTTATAATCCTTTCGTTTCAACCCCATTTCTGTGGGTACTAAGGTGTAAGTAAGAGAAAGAACCATCAGAAGTGACCGGGTGAGATATGCCCTACGCCCACCCGACCGGGCTTTAGTAAGCCGTTATGAAGTTTTCTACTTTGAAGCTTCTGAATCCATTCGCATCTACATCGAAGTAGCGGACAGTTTTGTAGTTTTCTGATCCAGTTCCTTTTATTAGGCTCTGAACATCTTTGAGAGTACCCTTAGCACGGCGAAGCGATCCATCTGCCTTTTCATAAGCGAACGTTACAATACCTCTGTGCATTTGCTTTGTCAACCGGTATAAAGCCCATGCGCGAGAAAGACATACGGCGAATGCTTTACCGGTTGTTCTCATTAGCTCATAAGCCATACAGAATACTTTGTGTCTAAAATTTGAAGTTTTCATAATCGTGTGTATATTAAAGTAGTCCAAAGACTACCGGTTAAAACTTGATACAATGTGGTGAAACTTTGCTTTATCCACCCCTCTAAATGAGGCTTCATTAAGAATGTGATCAGCGACATTATCATTAACCTTGATTGCCTTTAGCGTATTAATATCAATATGATAAGGTTCGTCGGTTGGCTTTGCGAGAGGCACGTAGCCTGTAAACGGAAAATTTCGTCTGCCGATTGGCCAAACTATATAACCATGAGGATATTCATCTACAATCTCGAAAATATCTTTACGATTGTAATTCTCAGTAACTAATATATTCATAATCGTGTGTGTTTATGTGTTAGTATAAATAGTTGTTCATTGCTTCGTAGCCACCAAATATTTCGGCAACAGGATCGTTAGACCAATCCAGTGGGGTGAGATATTCAACCTCTCTTTCGAGAGTTTCTATTTCATCAGAGAGGATTTTCACGATCTCTGACTTGCTGTCTACATTATATACATAGCAGACTTCTTCTTCGCTAATCGTGCTCAACGCTTCTAACTCGCCTCTTTTGTTTTCGAGTTCTGCTAATGCTGTTTCATAAGATCGTGCCATAATCGTGTATTTTAATGTATTCGTATTATTGCTTTACTCAACACGATCGCTTACCTTTGCTTTCGTGATTGATTGATGATGCAAAGATATGAACTTAATTCATATAATCAACGCTATATATGAACTATTTTCATATATAAATAGTTAATTTATGTTTTATGGCTATAAATCAAGAATTTAAAAACTTAATTAGCAGGATTAAATATGAATATTCACTCAATCAATCCCAAATAGCTGATAGTTTAGGGGTTAAAAAGACATATTTATCTGATATGATAAATGGTCGTGTACCATATAACGAAACCATGAGCAAAAAAATCAGTGAGATTTTCCCGGTTGTCAACAATGAACAAAGTTCATATAACAAAACCATAAAAATAACCGAATCTGACATAAACGAAAGTTCTTTTAGTGGGACTTTAGTATATGATATAGATGCGACTTGCGGGATGGATAATAGAGAAATAGAATTTGCAGAAGATAGAATTATCGGTTCAGTTAATTTGCCAGAAATAAGTAAAACTGCCAAAATAGTAACGGCTAATGGTGATAGCATGGAACCAGTAATATATAATGGGAATAGAGTTGTTATTCGAGAAATATTTAACTGGGAAGACATCTTCTACGGGCAAATCTATTTAATACTTTTAGACGAATATAGGATGATTAAATATATCCGCAGATATGAACAGGATGAAAAAAACTATATTATCCTACGTAGCGAAAATTCCAGATATGATGATATAAAATTACACAAAAGTAAAATAAGAAAACTCTTTATTGTAGAAAACATATTATCAGTTAAAACCCAAATATGATTCCATGAAATTCAATCATTCAGTACATAAACATTATTTAACCTTTCCGTATTCTTGCGTACATTATATAGAGTGGTTATGAAGAAAGAGAGTTGGGCGTTATTATTAAGTTCTGTAGCTGTACTTATTAGTTTAGTTGCAATATGTGTAGCTTGTCCGCATAAAGCAGAATTGGGATTTGATTACCAAGGAGTGATAGTAGGAGTATTATCATTGTTAGTGACAATTCTAATAGGATGGCAGATATATACATTTATAGATATAAATAAGAAAAGCAAGGAATTAGAAGAAGCTAAGACCGCGGCACTCATAAGCACGGAAAGAAATAACGCTTTAACAACCAATGCTATTTCTGATTTTTATTATTACATTTTACTTAAGTCTGATCCTTTAGGAGTTGAGTATCGATTTTTAGATTACAGAATAAGCTCATTATACCACTTTTCGAATATCGGAGAAATTGAGACTTGTAATACAATAGTTAAGGTGCTTTTGGAGATGATTGTTGTTCCAGAAGATATCAAGGTTTTAGAGAGTGGGAAAAATAGAATACTTATGTTGCTCACAAAAGTAAAAGATACAGATAAAATTATAGGATATGAAGAATTAGTTTCGAGAATTGCACGATTAGGTATTATGCCTAAGCAATCAAAGTAATTTATGTAAGCTTTCAATTATCTCATCTTGGACTTTCTTATACTCTTCGGGAGATAACAGTTTTAATCCCGAATATTGAAGTAGATGGTTCAAATGACATGGAAAAGAAGCGTTAACATTGCGTCTATTCCAAATATCACATTGAATTTGTACATCTGATTTATAGCGTTCAATTGCTAAATTCAGAATAGACTCTTTGGTAGCCTGTTGATACGGAAGTTTATTATTGTCATCCATAGTGATAAAGCAAAGACGACAACCCCAAAGTTGCGGTTTGAGTAAGTCGCCTATATAATCCCTTACGGGAACAGTTAAACAATTTAGTCGGTATCATCCGCAACTTGATACAGACACAAATATACTGACATATATCAGTAAGTACAATAAAAATGACAACAAAAGAAAGATTCGTTGAATATTTAAAGTTTAAAGGAATGGGACAAACCGCCTTTGAAGAATCAGCAGGTCTATCACGTGGAGCCATTGCTAAAAAAACTGGATTTAATGCCGACTCCATAGAAAAAATTGCTATTGCCTGCCCCGATTTAAATATAAATTGGCTCGTAACTGGAATAGGAAAAATGTTGAATACGACTTATGATATTACAGATTCACCTCGGACAGAAAGCGACATTAAAATTCTCGACATACGCGTATGTGCCGGTCAAGGTATCGGCTTTGACGGTGAAGAAAACAAAGTTATAGGATATGTGAATATTCCAGAGTTCACTGGATGTTATGGCATAACTGTGTACGGTGATTCTATGTATGATATGTATATGTCTGGCGATATTATTTTTGTCCGTGAAATAAAGGATAAACGACACATAGATAATGGTCAGCCATATGTAATCATCACTAAAGAAGACAGATTACTTAAAATGATTCATATTGACTATGAACATAGGAAAACGCTCTTATCTTCTTATAACAATGCAACAAATCCTGATGGGAAACGGAAATATCCAGATATGGAAATTGATATAGATAACGATGTGCTTTACTTATATAAGATTGTGGGGAAATTAGCTAGAACACAAATGTAACTTAGGAATAGCTTCATGAAATTTAATCAATACACATGGAGCTTATGCCTATCCAAGAGAGCTTCAGCAGAGCATTTCCGCCGAAAAGTCTTCGAGCGGACGGAATGATAAAACAAAAACAATAAATTAACCATTAAAATTAAGATACTAATGGAATATCAAAGCGAAATTAGAGATAGCGAAATCAATGAACTTCTAGAGAAAGTTGAAAGAAGAAATTATGGAAAGTATCTATTAAAACTCAGATTAAATCCAATTAGAGGTTTTGAAGATCAAGTAATTAAATTTGATTTTCCTGTAACAGCCTTAATCGGGCCAAATGGTGGAGGGAAAACGACTGTACTTGGAGCCGCAGCATGCGCATATATATCAGAAAAGCCAAGTCGTTTTTTCTCAAAAAGCGGCTCATTAGACAACAGCATGCAGAACTGGAAAATATTATATGAATTGATAGATAGAGATATTAACGCCAAAGAATCAATACAACGAACAGCTAAATTTAAAAGCTATAAATGGTATCGCGATAATATGAGCAGGACAGTTTCTATATTTGGAGTATCAAGAACAGTTCCTGCTACAGAAAGAAACGAAATGAGAAAATGCGCATCAACTGTTTTTAAATATGACTCATCTCAAGTTGAGAAATTCAACGATTTAGTAGTTTCTGCAGCATCAAAAGTGTTGGGCAAGAATCTTTCCGGATATTCTCAAATAAAAATTGATGACAATGGGAGAGTAACATTATTACAAGGATTAACAGACAATAATATTTCTTTTTCTGAATTTCATTTTGGAGCAGGAGAGTCAAGTGTTATTAGAATGATTATGAAAATTGAATCGTTAGATGAAAACTCTCTTGTATTAATAGAAGAAATTGAAAATGGACTTCATCCTATTGCGACTCAAAGAATGGTAGAGTATCTTATAGATTTCTCTAAGAGAAAGAAATCACAAGTTATATTTACGACTCATAGCAATGATGCGTTATTACCACTTCCTCCTAAAGCTATTTGGGCAGCAATTAACAATACTTTATTTCAAGGAAAATTGAATGTCAAATCATTAAGAACAATAACCGGGCAAATAGAAGCATCTTTAGCTATTTTTGTAGAAGATGAATTTGCTAAAATGTGGATTGAAACTATAGTGTCTGATGATTCATCAATTATCGAAAACTCACTCGAAATCCATGCAATGGCTGGAGATGGAACTGCAGTAGCTATTAACAAATATCATAACGATGATCCCTCTGTAAAATTCAAATCAATTTGCATTATTGATGGAGATTCAAAACAGCAAGATTCTGAAGCAGACAAGGTTTTTAGATTACCGGGTGAATCCCCAGAAAAATATATTTATGGTAAAGTTGTAGAACTAATAAGCAACCCTAATGAAACAAAAATCGGAGAACTTAGTTTATTATTACAAAAAAGATATGAGGACAGTAACTTCGTTGAAAAAAAAATCAAGGATGTGGGAATAACATGTCGTGATTATCATTTATTGTTTTCACAAATAGGAAAAAGCATAGGCTTTATTTCAGAAACAGTTGTAAAAAGTGCCTTTTTACATTTATGGTCTAGATATTATACAGATGAATCCGGGAAAATATTATCCATCATAAAAAACAATATGACTATATAAGTAGCATGAAGAAAATTTTATTTTTAATGACAATCTTAATCACCTTCTCCTGCGGAGGTGGCAAAACAGAAATAACAGGCGCAGATAAATATATCAACACCATCACAGGATTCACCTGTGAAAAAGCAACTGTTACCGATAATGGCTATTTAGTGATTGCCATTGATGCTGAATCTGCTTCCGGATATGATACGCTTGCTTCACAATTTCTTGAAGAAGCTAAAAAAGAAGGTGTATCTGGACTAAAAGGAGTATTGATCGTCGATATAAAAAACTCGAAGTTTGAACAAGGAGCTGTTGTTGGCAAAAGAATAGGGAAAGCTTATGAATAACCAGAAACAATCACAGCTATTCTTAATTCGTAGCAATAAAATCCCGGCATATTTTTTTAGTCATGCCGTGCGACAGCGTATAGAAAAAAACTATCTTTGCCAAACGAGAAACGTTATATCTATGAATAAACGACTAACTTTTTTACAAATATTTTATAGAAGTCAATTCATAAATATATAAATATCATATAATAAACATATTACAGCATATAAATGAAAAGTAAAAGTTTAGTTTCTATCGATCAATGCTCCAAAGAGGACATTCTTCGTATTCTGGATAACGCCAGGAAGTTTGAAGCAAATCCGAACCGTAAGGTGCTGGAAGGCAAAGTTGCAGCGACCTTGTTCTTCGAACCCTCCACCCGCACACGTCTGAGTTTCGAAACTGCGGTGAACCGGTTGGGCGGCCGTGTGATCGGTTTCTCCGACGCTTCCACGACTAGTTCCTCCAAAGGCGAAACACTGAAAGATACCATCCTGATGGTAAGCAACTACGTCGATCTTATCATTATGCGCCACCATTTGGAAGGCGCCGCCCGTTATGCATCGGAGGTTACGGACGTGCCTATCATCAATGCCGGTGACGGAGCAAACCAGCATCCTTCCCAGACAATGCTGGACCTCTATTCCATTCAAAAGACACAAGGCAAGCTGACCGATCTCAACATCACAATGGTAGGCGACCTGAAATACGGACGTACCGTACACTCACTGATAGTAGGTATGTCTCATTTCAACCCGACATTCAACTTTATCGCACCAAACGAACTTCACATGCCGGATGAACAGAAGAACTTCTGCGACAAACATGGCATCAAATACAACGAATATACCGAATTTACGGAAGACATCATCAACCAGACGGATATTCTGTACATGACTCGTGTACAACGCGAACGTTTCACCGACCTCGAAGAATACGAACGTGTAAAGAATGTGTATATACTGAAGAATGACATGCTGAAAAACAGTCGCGAGAACTTGCGCATCCTGCATCCGCTGCCTCGCGTGAACGAAATCGCTTATGATGTGGACGATAATCCGAAAGCCTATTATATCCAGCAGGCACGCAACGGACTGTTCGCCCGTCAAGCCATCATCTGCGAAGTGTTGGGCATTTCCGTTGAAGATTAAGAATCCCGTTTCCTGATTTTCAACTTTCAATTATCAATTTTCAATTATCAAAAGTTATGTCAGCAGAAAAGAAAAAAGAATTGCAGGTCGCCGCTTTAGAGAACGGTACTGCCATTGATCATATTCCCCCCAGCCAGTTGTTTAAAGTAGCCAAATTACTGGGGCTGGAAAACATGGACAATACGATTACGATCGGCAACAATTTCCACAGCAATAAAATGGGCAGTAAAGGCATGATCAAAATCTCCGACAAGTTCTTCTGTGACGAAGAGATCAACCGCATCGCCCTGATCGCCCCAAACGTGATCCTGAACATTATCCGCGATTACGAAGTGGTGGAGAAAAAGACCGTTACCTTACCAGACGAACTGGTAGGGCTCGTAAAATGCAACAATCCGAAATGTATTACCAATAATGAACCAATGCCGACTCGTTTCGATGTAATCGACAAAGAAAAGGGTACGATCAGATGCCATTATTGCGAACGTAAGATTAATAAAGAAGACATCATCGTTAAATAATTAACAATCGACAATGGACAATCGACAATTATTTGTCGCAGTCTTTTAATTGCCCATTGTCAATTACCAATTGTCATGAAACACGACTGGAAGCCCGGCACGATGATCTATCCGCTGCCAGCAGTAATGGTTAGTTGCGGCTCTGAGCCTTCAGAATACAATATTATCACTGTCGCGTGGGTGGGTACGATATGTACTAACCCACCGATGTGTTATATCTCCGTCCGTCCGGAACGTCACTCCTACCCGATCTTGAAAAAGAACATGGAATTTGTGATTAACCTGACAACCCGCTCTTTAGCATACGCAACAGACTGGTGTGGTGTCAATTCCGGCAAAGATCATACTAAGTTCGAAGAGATGAAACTGACGCCAGGAAAAGCCTCAGTCGTAAATGCTCCAATCATCGAAGAATGCCCGCTCTGCATCGAATGCCGGGTAAAAGAAGTAATGGCATTAGGCAGCCATGACATGTTTATCGCCGATGTGGTAAACGTGCAGGCCGACGACAAATATCTGGACCCGGAAACGGGAGCTTTCGATATGCAGCGTGCTGACCTGCTGGCTTATTCACATGGCAAATATTACGGATTGGGCGACTTTGTCGGTAAATTCGGCTGGTCGGTCAGAAAGAAAAAATAGTCATGAAGAAAATTTACCTTATATTGCTGATACTTCCATTCTGTTTCTCGGCCAACGCCCAGAAGTTTATCAAGATCGAAGACAAGACATTCAACTGGGGAGGAAAAGTTGGAGTCAATGCCGCGCTCCCGATTGTCAAATCGTTGACGATAGACAATCAGGAGATGGAAGACATACGTCTGCAATATAAGGTAGGTTACCAAGCAGCTGTGTTTGCACGAGTCAATATCGATCGTTTCTATATTCAACCCAGCTTGGCATGGCAATATACGGAAGGTGACATACGTTTCAACATACCACAGACAGAAAACAGCCTGCCTGACGGGACAAACACCCAAATGCCTATCGGCAAGAACCGGATTACTTATAAGTCCGCCACGCTCGAAGTTCCGGTGATGATCGGTTATTATCTGGTAAAAGAAGGTCCGTACGCATTAAGCATGATGTTCGGCCCCAATATCAAATACAACTACAAAACGCGCTACAGTACAGATATGACAGACAGACCCCGCGAGTTTGAAGACGACAATACCCCTTTCGGCATCAGCATAGCCGCCGGGCTGGGAGTCAGTATCTGGCGTCTGTTTCTTGACTTCAGTTATGAATTCGGTTTGAACGAGGTAGCTTCCGATTTCCGTGAGATAGGTACCGAGGCCAACCAGAAAGGGACTCTCAACATTGAAAAACGAACAAACATAATGAGTTTCTCACTCGGTTTCCTGTTCTGATTCAGATTTTCATTGTTAAACCATCAAAAAACATATCAGATGAAAAAAGTCAAGATTACGGTATTAAAAACTACTTTAGATGAACAACTGGCCCGCGAATACGGCGCCGAAGGACTGACCGCCTGCCCCATGCTGAAAGAAGGACAAGTTTTTTATGCTGATTATGCCAAGCCGGAAGGTTTTTGTGACGAGGCTTGGAAAGCGATTTACCAATATGCTTTTGCGTTGTCACATGGTGCTGGAAAAGAAGTATTCTATTATGGAGACTGGATCAGAAAACCGGGAGTTGCCATCTGCAGTTGCAATGACGGATTACGCCCTGTCATATTCAAGCTCGAAGCGACGGACGAAGAGTCCGAGATAGACTACACGCCTGTCCGTTGACCAAAAATCAGGATGTATACCCTTATCCTGTAAAAATGGTACTTATCCCCGTAATTCATATACAATCCGAACCAACCTGTCACAGTAACTTTGTATCTGTTCCTCCGGAACATTTTTAATAGCGATTTAAACTAATATACAAGTATGGCAAAAAAAGTATTGATCTTATCATCCAGTCCCCGCCGAGGCGGCAACTCAGACACGCTCTGTGACGAATTTATGCGTGGTGCGGCAGAAAGCAATCATGAAGTGGAAAAGATTTTCCTGAGAGACAAAACAATCCATTACTGTACGGGATGCAGTACATGCAGTCTGTACCAGAAGCCATGCCCTCAAAAAGACGACGCGGCAGAAATCATCGAAAAAATGGTGGATGCCGATGTGATCGTAATGGCTACCCCAGTCTATTTCTACACAATAAGCGCTCAAATGAAAACCCTGATAGACCGCTGCTGTGGAAGATACACGGAGATGAACGGCAAGGAATTTTATTTCATCGTAACGGCAGCCGAAGACGACCGTAAGAAAATGCTCCGCACGATCGACACTTTCCAGGGATTCCTGGACTGCCTGGAAGATCCCGTAATAAAAGGAACCGTGTTCGGATTAGGCGTTTGGCACAAAGGAGAGATCAACGGAAATCCCGCCATGAAAGATGCCTATCAAATGGGAAAACAGGTTTAAGCGATTGCAATGACAGCCCTTTTCAAAGCATATATGTTTTGAATGCAAAACATATATGTTTCGTTTTCAAAACACCGGTGTTTTGAAAAAGGAATCCTTTACTGCAATAAACTTCATGCCTCCATGAGCGGTTATATATACAATAACAACATAAAATTTAAAAGCTATGGGATTTTTATGGTACATTATCATAGGTATAGCAGCCGGCTTTCTGGCCGGTAAAATCATGCGGGGCGGTGGCTTCGGAGTAATAATCAATCTGATTTTGGGAATAGCCGGCGGTGTATTGGGCGGCTGGGTATTCGGATTACTCGGAATTGCAGCTTCCGGTATTATCGGCAGTCTGATTACGGCGACAGTCGGAGCCATTCTGATGTTATGGATCGCTTCGTTGTTTAATAAGCGAAATGTAGATTAATAACAACAGGACATATAGAGTAACGCAAATCCACCCAATTGGCAAGATCTGCGTTACCCTGTTTTTTCAGCTATTTACGGGAACACATCCTATTTCAACACAACCAATACCTTGACCGGGCCATGTGCACCCAATACAAGAGCCTGTTCTATATCAGCTGTTTTAGAGGGGCCTGAGATAAAAGCACCGAAATCATATGTCATGTTTTCCGTCCGTTTATAGGCTTCATGCATATTGTTCACGATCGAATTGCGGTCTATCAGCATAACCAGGCTGTTGGAGATAAAATACAATGCCTTATGCTTTACCTGGCGGGTAATCCAGACAGCCCCGTTCTCGGCTACACCAAAATGGCCTTCCACGATGGCAAGGTCTGTATTGTCCAACTCACGAGGATCGTCGAGATCGTCCGGATTAAAGGTGGCACAGGTAATACTGGACAGATTGGAGGCGATACGGATTGCATCAGGAAAATGGTGACGAATAATATCGTTGATATCGTCTCCAGGCTGCATCAGGACGACTTGCCCCCCAGCAGCTTTCAGAGAGTCGGTAAACTGGAGGATTTTATCTTCGTAAGTGATGGCATCCAGCGTCAGTTCCGGCATATCGTAACGTTTGCCGGTGTGACGACGGATAGCAGATAATATATCGTTTTTGCTACTCATTGTCGTATCATTTTAAGGGCAAGCATACTTCACCCCTACATTATTTTATCTTGTTACTTTTCCACATTTCATTGAACGACTGCTTGGCAAAAGCTGGCAGTTCACGGCCCTTCCCCCATGCATTCAAAGCGTTGTAGATCATAAAACGAGGCATGTTATTGACTACCGGGGCAAACTTCAAAGCCGTATTGAACAGTTTCGGACGTTCCATCAGGAACTTCATGCCGCCGGACATAATCTTTTTCTCCGTACTCGCTTTCCCTATCTTATCCAAGTCCTGACGCCAGCGATAGATCTGTTCGCCGAGGTCTATCTTGACCGGGCAAACATTCGAGCAAGAGAGGCACAACGAACAGGCAGAAACATTGTCCGAATATTTCACCGGATCTTTCAGCATCCCTAGATTGATCCCAATCGGGCCGGGTATAAAATATGTATAGGAATAACCACCGCTACGGCGATAGACCGGACAAGTATTCATACACTCGCCACAACGGATGCAGTTCAGCGTACGGATATGATCGGGACATGCCAGGATATCACTCCGCCCGTTATCGACTATGATGATATGAAACTCACCTCCTTCTTTCGGTTTACAATAGTGAGAAGTGTAGGAAGTGATCGGCTGCCCCGTGCCGGAGCGTGCCAGCAGGCGGGTGAAGACACCTAACGAGTCCCGATCCGGCACGATCTTCTCCATTCCGAACGTCGCAATGTGAACATTCGGGAAAGAAGTTCCCATATCTGCATTCCCCTCGTTGGTGCAGACCACTATCTCTCCAGTCGAAGCAACTGCAAAGTTAGCTCCCGTCATGGCAACATCGGCTGTCAGGAATTTCTCACGCATATTTTTGCGGACGGCATGCGTCAGATAGGTCGGGTCGGAATTGCCTTTTTCCGTACCTAACACGCGCTCCATCATCTCGCCCACCTCCTGCCGCTTGATATGGATAGCGGGCATCACGATATGGCTGGGATGAAGTTTCATCCATTGAAGGATACGTTCGCCGAGGTCGCTCTCGATTATATCGTAACCTTTTCCGAACAGGTAATCGTTCATACCACACTCTTCTGTCAACATGGATTTGCTCTTTATCAGCGTATGCGCCTTGTGCTGTTGCAGGATTTCCTCGACGATCGCATTATGTTCCGCCGCGTCTTTCGCCCAATGGACAATCGCTCCGTTGGCCGTGGCGTTCTTCTCGAACTCTTCCAAAAGGACATCCAAATGGCTGTTCGAATAAAGTTTGATCTCACAAGCCAGTTCACGCAAGCGTTCCCATTCGGGAAGCGAATGGCTCATTTTATCCCGTTTGACACGGACCATCCAGAGGGTTTCGTCGTGCCAGGCTTCCTGCTTGCGGTTCCCGATGAAGCGGGCAGCCGCTTTTGAATGTTTCGTGCTCATAATCCGGAGGCTAATATTTCAACAATATGAATCGTTTTGATCGGAAGGTTGTCACGCTTGATCACGCCTTCCATATGCATCAGGCAGGAACTGTCGGCACCGGTGATGTACTCGGCTCCTGTGCTCATGTGGTCCTTCACCTTATCTCGTCCCATACAGACGGACACTTCGGGTTCCTCAATCGCAAACATGCCACCGAACCCACAGCACTCGTCGATACGTTTCGGTTCGAATATCTCAATGCCTTTCACCAAAGAGAGGAGATCGCGCAACTTAGAAAAATACGGGATATTCCGTTCACTCGGAGAAGAAAGATGCAACTCGCGCACACCGTGACAGCTATTGTGAATGCTTACCTTGTGGGGAAATTCAGCTTTCAGTTCCTTGACCTTCACAATATCGTGCAGGAACTCGCAGATATCATAAATCTTCTTGCTGTTCATACACACATGACCTGCCTTTTCCAGAATACCGGGATGATTCTCTTTCACGAAAGCGACACAACTGGCAGAAGGGCCAACCACATAATCGTACGAACGGAACAGTTCTTCCATACGCAGCGCCAACCCTGCCGATTCATGCTCGAATCCGGCATTTGCCATTGGCTGGCCACAACAAGTCTGGTCTAACGGATAATCCACATCCAACCCGAGACTTTTCAATAATTTATAGGAAGCAACACCAACTTCCGGATATACCGCATTGATATAACAGGGGATAAATAATCCTATCTTCATATTGGTTTATTTTAATTACCACAAATGTAATAATTATTTCTGTTACTTTGAACTTGATCCAAAAGTAACAAATCACTTATACTCCTGCCAGCTTCGGATTTGTATATCGTCCATGCCCAGCGTGCAAAATGCTTCGATAAAGGCGCTTGCCAGACGGGCATTTGTGATGAGCGGAACGTTCAGATCGATGGCGGCACGACGGATCTTATAGCCATTATTCAACTCACCGGCTGAAAGGTCGCGCGGAATATTCACAACCATGTCGATCTTCCTTTCGTGGAGCATGGTGAGTGCTTGAGGTTCCATGTCCTCCTCGCTCGGCCAGTAAACCCGCGTACTGGAGATGCCGTTTTCTTCGAGAAAGCGGTGTGTCCCGCCTGTTGCAAAGAGGTTGTAGCCTTTCGATGCCAGCATCTTGGCGGCATCCAACATGGCCACTTTCTGTTTTGGCGTACCCGTCGAGAGCAGAATATTCTTTTCTGGGATACGGAGACCGACGGAAAGCATACTTTTCAAAACAGCCTCGGAAACATCGTCGCCGATACACCCGACCTCGCCCGTCGAAGCCATATCAACACCTAAAACAGGGTCGGCTTTCTGCAAGCGGTTGAAGGAGAACTGCGAGGCTTTGATACCTACATAATCCAGATCGAATTCGTTCTTATTAGGTTTCTCGACAGGTAAACCTAACATGATGCGAGTGGCCAGTTCAATAAAGTTAATTTTCAATACTTTGCTGACGAAAGGAAAGGAACGGCTCGCGCGAAGGTTACATTCGATCACCTTGATCTCGTTGCCTTTCGCCAGATATTGGATGTTGAACGGACCAGAGATATTCAGCTCTTTTGCGATCTGCTTGCTGATACGCTTGATGCGGCGGACCGTTTCAACATACAGCTTTTGTGCGGGAAACTGGATAGTTGCATCGCCGGAATGCACACCGGCAAACTCGATATGTTCGGAGATAGCATACATGACGATCTCACCCTTATCGGCTACTGCATCCATTTCCACTTCCTTGGCATGTTCGATGAACTGGCTGACAACGACCGGATGTTTCTGCGACACGTTGGCTGCCAGCTGCAAGAAGCGTTCGAGTTCTTCCTGGTTGGAGCAGACATTCATGGCGGCGCCACTCAGCACATAACTCGGACGAACCAAGACCGGAAAACCCACCTCAGCCACAAACTCGTTGATATCTTCCATCGACGAAAGCTCTTTCCAACGCGGCTGGTCCACACCGATGCGGTCCAGCATGGCGGAAAATTTCTCGCGATCTTCGGCATTGTCGATACTCTTGGCGGATGTCCCCAAGATATTGACATGCTGCTCGTCCAGACGCATCGCCAGGTTATTGGGTATCTGGCCGCCTGTCGAGACAATCACGCCATGCGGATTTTCCAGTTCGAGGATATCCATCACACGCTCGAAGGTCAGTTCATCGAAGTAAAGGCGGTCACACATATCATAGTCGGTCGAAACTGTTTCAGGATTGTAGTTGATCATCACCGAACGCCAACCTTCCTTACGGATCGTTTCCAACGCCTGCACGCCACACCAGTCGAACTCGACCGAACTGCCGATCCGGTAAGCGCCGGAACCCAGCACGACGATGGAACGGTGGTCACCCTGATACTGCACGTCGTTTTCCGTACCGCTATAGGTCAGATACAGATAGTTCGTCTGCGCCGGGTATTCAGCAGCCAGCGTATCGATCTGTTTCACTACCGGAACGATGCCGTGTTCCTTACGAAACTGGCGGATCTGCATCATACCTTTTTCTATATTTCCCTCAAGGCCGAAGGCGCGAGCTATCTGAAAATCGGAGAAACCTTGCCGTTTCGCCTTGCGAAGCAATGAACTATGGACTATGGACGATTGACAATTATCAGGATTGCGATATTCTTTCTTAATTGCCAATTGTCCATTGTCCATTGTCAATTTATGCAACTCCTTGGAGGTACACATGATTCCGTAGAGTTTTTGTAGGAACCACCGGTCTATCTTGGTCAGTTCGTGTATCTGATCGATGGTATATCCGGCACGGAACGCTTTGGAGATAACGAAGATACGGGTGTCGGTCGGTTCATGGAGTGCCTTGTCGATGTCGGTTATCACCAGCTCCTTGTTTTCCACGAAACCATGCATGCCCTGTCCGATCATACGCAACCCTTTTTGGATCGCCTCTTCGAAGGTGCGCCCGATCGCCATCACCTCGCCCACAGATTTCATGCTCGACCCCAACTCACGAGCCACACCATGAAACTTACCCAAATCCCAGCGCGGGATCTTGCAGACCACATAGTCGAGAGCCGGTTCGAAGAAAGCACTTGTCGTCTTCGTCACCGAGTTTTTCAAATCGAAAAGGCCGTAACCCAGTCCCAACTTGGCTGCGACGAAAGCCAACGGATAACCGGTTGCTTTAGAGGCCAGCGCAGACGAACGGGAGAGACGGGCGTTCACTTCGATCACGCGGTAGTCTTCGCTCTCCGGATCGAAAGCATATTGCACGTTACATTCGCCCACGATACCGATATGACGGATGATCCGGATAGCCAGTTCACGAAGTTTATGATACTCGCTGTTGGTCAGTGTCTGTGACGGAGCAATCACGATGCTTTCGCCGGTATGGATACCCAACGGGTCGAAGTTCTCCATGTTGCAGACCGTGATACAGTTGTCGAAACGGTCGCGCACCACCTCATATTCCACTTCTTTCCATCCCTTCAAACTCTTTTCCACCAACACTTGAGAAGAGAAAGAGAAGGCTTTTTCAACCAGTACATCCAGTTCCTCCTCATTGTCGCAGAAGCCGGAGCCGAGGCCGCCCAAAGCATAAGCGGCACGGACAATCACCGGATAGCCTAACTCGGCAGCAGCCCGGCGGGCATCTTCGGCATTTTCCACCGCTTCGCTCTTGATCGTCTTCACACCGATCTCGTCGAGTTTGCGGACGAAGAGTTCGCGATCCTCCGTATCCATGATTGCCTGTACCGGAGTACCGAGTACACGGACGTTATATTTTTCCAGCACACCACTCTGGTAAAGCGCCACACCGCAGTTCAACGCCGTCTGGCCTCCAAAAGCGAGCAGGATGCCATCCGGACGTTCTTTGGCGATCACCTTTTCGACAAAGAAGGGAGTGACGGGCAGGAAATAAACGGTATCTGCCACTCCTTCCGAAGTCTGTACCGTAGCGATGTTCGGATTGATAAGCACTGTCTGGATTCCCTCCTCCTTGATGGCTTTCAAAGCCTGGCTACCTGAATAGTCGAATTCTCCCGCTTCACCGATCTTTAGGGCGCCGGAACCGAGTATCAGGACTTTCTTTATATCTTCTTTCATTTTCAGACTCTTTTATTCGTTAACATTTTTAGATCTGTCGTCCCAATTCCTAAAGCAAATCGACAAACTTATCGAAGATAAACTCCGTATCGGTCGGTCCGCTACATGCTTCGGGATGGAACTGGGAAGAGAAGAAAGGCTTCGTCTTATGCCGGATTCCTTCGTTTGTCCCGTCGTTCATATTGACAAAGAGCGGTTCCCAGTCAGTCCCCAATGTGTCATTATCCACTGCGTAGCCGTGATTCTGGGAGGTGATAAAACACTTCTCCGTCCCCACCATACGCACCGGCTGGTTATGGCTGCGGTGGCCATACTTCAGTTTATAGATCGAAGCACCGCCTGCTTTGGCAAGCAACTGGTTTCCCATGCAAATGCCACAGATCGGTTTGTCCCCATCCAATGCCTTGCGGATATTCCGGACAGCAACATCGCAAGTATTGGGGTCGCCAGGGCCGTTCGAAAGGAAAAGCCCGTCGTATTCCAAATGATTGAAATCATAGTTCCAGGGAACACGTATCACCGCTACATTCCGCTTCAAAAGGTTACGGATGATATTGGCTTTCACACCACAATCGAGAAGCACAACACGCTTCAAGAGTTGAGAGTTGAAAGTTGAAAATTGAAAGTTGTCGAAGCCTACAGGGTAATGGGTGGTGATCCCGTCAGGTAAGTAGGCGACAATGTCTTTGCAAGAAACACGATCCACATAATTGATGCTACCGTAATCCGGTATTTCCCCTCCACTTTCACCTTCTTTATCGGCGGTGCCGATAACGATACGTCCCATCATTACCCCGTGCTCTCGTATCTTTTTTGTCAGCGCACGGGTATCGATGCCGGTGATTCCGGGAATCTTCTCACGTTTCAACCAGTCACCAAGGCTTTCCACAGCATTCCAGTGGCTATACTCTTCACTATAGTCACTCACGATAATCGCCTCCGCATGAATTTTCTCACTCTCCATGAAGGTAGGCAAGCCGTTCTCTTCGATAGAGAAAGGAGGCACCCCGTAGTTTCCGACCAACGGATAAGTCAGAACCATCAACTGCCCGGCATACGAAGGGTCGGTAAGACTTTCGGGATAACCGGTCATAGCAGTGTTGAACACCACTTCGCCGGCCACTGCCTTGTCAAAACCAAAAGAGAAGCCGTGAAACATGCTTCCGTCGTCTAAGACCAATGTTGCTGTTTTTCTTGTCATTTTCAATATTCAATTATCATTTTTCAATTCCCCAATATTCCTCTTCCATATAATGAATGAACGCTTCGTTCACCATTCGTACACCACCAGGTGTCGGATAATCACCGGAGAAATACCAGTCGCCCGGATGATCAGGACAAGCGGCATGTAACCCTTCGAGTGTCTGGTAGACAATCTCCACCTTCGCACGTGTTCCTACGGGGGTAAGCAGTTCCACCATCTTGGCCGAAATTTCCTCGTCGGTGAAAGACGCATAAATCTCCTTCACATAATTTACGGTCGCATCGCACGGCATAACCTGCTGCCGCTTGGCTTTCTTATAGGCATCGAGCAGAACGGATTCCATCCCCTTGTCCACTAAAAGTGCCACGGCAGCCTTGAACGCGATAAATTCGCTCATACGAGACATATCAATACCGTAATAGTCCGGATAGCGCACCTGCGGAGACGAGCTGACCACCACGATCTTCTTCGGATTCAGGCGGTCCAGAATACCGATGATACTCTGCCGGAGTGTCGTACCGCGCACGATACTGTCGTCGATCACGACCAGATTGTCCTCGAAAGGCACGATGCTTCCGTACGTGATATCGTACACATGGGCAGCCAGATCGTTACGACTGTTTCCCTCGGCAATAAAGGTACGCAATTTTATATCTTTGATCGCTACTTTTTCACACCTAACACGCATGGACAGGATTTGTTCCAGTTCTTCCTCCTGAAGCAGGTGGCTGCGATCGGCGATCCATTCCTTTTTCTTCTTGTTCAAATATTCGTTCATGCCCTCCTGCAATCCAAAGTAGGCGACCTCCGCCGTATTCGGGATAAAGGAAAAGACCGTATGGTTCAGATCGTTGTCCACAGCCTTCAAGACTGCAGGTACAAGATTTTCACCCAACCGTTTCCGTTCGCGGTAAATATCCCGATCGCTTCCACGTGAGAAGTAAATGCGCTCGAACGAGCAGGCCTTATTTTCCTTCGGCTCTACGATCTGCGACGTATGCCAATTACCTTGCTTGTTGATGATCAGTGTCTCTCCCCTTTTCAGTTCATGTACATCTTCGGCAGGCACGTTCATGGCCGTCTGGATCACCGGACGTTCGCTTGCCAGGATCACGATCTCGTCATCGGCATAATAGAACGCCGGACGGATGCCCCAGGGATCGCGCACGCTGAAAGACTCACCACTCCCGGTCAATCCGCAGATCACGAAACCACCGTCCCACTGCGGGGCACAACGTTTCAGGACATTCGACAGGTCGACATTTGCCTCGATCGCATGGGTGATATTCATTCCTTTCAGCCCTTCGGCTTCGTACTTCCGGTACAGGCGTTCGACCTCACGGTCCAGACGGTGCCCCACCTGTTCTAGCATGATGAAAGTGTCGGCATAGGCACGCGGATGCTGGCCGATGGCTGTTATCTCTTCAAAAATATCCTGTACGTTAGTAAGATTGAAATTACCGCAAAGAGCAAGGTTCTTGGCTCTCCAGTTGTTACGGCGTAAAAAAGGATGGACATAGGAAATACCGGATTTCCCGGTCGTACTGTAACGCAGGTGTCCCATATAAAGCTCTCCTGCAAAGGGAAGGTTTGTTTTAGCAAAAAGCGGATCATTCAGTTTGTCGGGCGGCAAATCCTTGTAATACTCATGAACGGCTGCGAATATCTCGGTAATGGCTTCTGTGCCTAATGCTCTTTCCCGAAACATATATTCTTCGCCGGGACTAGCTTCCAACTTGACGCATGCTAAACCGGCTCCTTCTTGACCGCGGTTATGCTGCTTTTCCATCAACAAATAGAGCTTATTGAGCCCATACATCCAGGTTCCATACTTCTGATGATAATATTCCAAAGGCTTTAGTAACCGGACCATGGCGACTCCACACTCGTGTTTAAGTACTTCCATTTGGTTCTATCTTGTTTATTCCGACTGCAAAGATACTTACATTATATTACATAATGTTCATATAAACGAAGTTTATTTGACACATTAATAGAAATAATCATTTTATCTACCATTTAGTTAAATTATTCTATAAAACAATATTCTTTCAACAAATCTACCAAATAAAAAGAAAAAGTCCTTTCATCACATACGGATCGTAAGAAAGCAAAAGGCTTTTTTATATAATCATTATCAGAGCGATTTTGTTCTGGGAAATCGCTTTTGGATTTCTCATTTACACAAACTGACTTTATAAACAAAATGCGGCATGTCCACCCCTCGGTAATGCTTAATGAAGGTTGCCACTTTTTGCATGCCATTGCGCCGCGCTACTTTTTGGGAAGCAATATTGGTATCCCGTATGATCGAATAGACCTCTTCGAAACCAAGCGTATGGAAAGCATACTCCCGACAAGCGACAGCAGCTTCGATAGCAAAGCCCTTATGCCAAAACTCCTTTTTAAAAAGGTAACCGATTTCAGGGACTCGTTTTCCGTCAAATTCCTGATAAGTAATACCACACTGCCCAATTAGTTCGTTGCTACCTTTCTCAACCACTCCCCATAAACCGAAGCCGTCGTGCCGGTACCGTCCGAACTGCCTATCCAGCCAGTTTTGCACTTCCTGATCGTTGAATGCCCCTTCATAGGCATACATGACTTCATCGTCCTGCAACAGTTTGCACACATCCTTAAAATCTCCTTGTTCCAATCCCCGTAATAACAATCGTTCCGTTTCCAGTATTTTCATATCATCCTCCACATTTATAAAATCATCAATTCCGAAACATTTAAGTTTCTCACCTTTACCAACACTATTTCCGGTAAAAGAACTTTTACCTCCTCTTCTTCTCCCGTTTTTTTCCAATACACGACAAAATTAACGCGTGCCTCTTTCAGTTCATATCCCTTATCCAGCCATTTCTCGATCTCTTTTTTGAAACTGTTTGAAAAACGGACAACTTCCTTATCCGACGAATCGCAACAACCGCCCTCCATCAACCGCAATGGCATGCCACTTTTCAGATTTCCAATCGACTCCTGCCTCCTTGCATCTTTGAAAAAATCCAACCATACATCGCGATGCGTAAGCAAGAACAGTAAACGTTCCGGCATCGGATAATAAGCCTTATCGAACCGGATAATTTTTTCCTCATTGCCGAAAATTTCCGGATAATAGCTATTCAAATGGATCGATAACTTATTTTTGGCACGTGTGAGTGCTACATAAATCTCACGTCTCTTTTCATCCGTGACAGGCTGATTATCCCCTAATAAATCCCTATTATCGTTTAAAAGCAGAAAGACATTATCAAACTCTTTCCCTTTTGCCTTGTGAATCGTAGAAACAACGATAGTTTCTCCCCGAACGGCATAGAAATCTTCCAGCTTCGATTCAAACAGATACGTTTCCCAATCCGAACGATACTTACAGGGATAAAGTTGTTCGAAATTCTGAATAATCCCCCGGCAAATTTCCCAAGAAGCAGCTTCACAATATTCATTTTTAATAGCTTGTTTTGCCTCAGCCCAGCATACTTCATCTATCAGATGAACCTCCGCTTGCGATCCTAAAATCCGGTTGAAGAAACGCATCTCATCCATATCGCACAGACGGAAACCCTCGTTCGACTGAATCAAACGGACTGGCATACGTTTATCTTTCAACAAACAGGCAACCTGTATCGCTTCCCAGTTTGTCTGAGTCAATACGCAGGTCGTTCCGATCAGAGGGGTTGCACAAATATCCTGCACCAATGGTATAACCATATTCGGCGACTGGTATTGAACGATACGGATCTCACCTTCATCCTGGTCGTGAGAAATGATCCGCGACTGCTTCATTCTTTCAGGTATAGTTTCCCAAAAACGATTCGCAAACTCAACCAAACACTTTTTGCTTCGGAAATTGACCAGCAAATCATGCGTACGAGCACCGTATTCATCGACCAGCTTTCTCATATATCGGGAATTCGAACGACGGAAACTGTAAATATTCTGGTCATCGTCACCTACCGCGACCACCTTCAAGTCCTCATTTTTACGAATAAGCGCCTCCACCAGTGCAAACTCGTCTTCAGTCATATCCTGCGCCTCATCAATCACCAGAACCGTTTTTGTAATACGATTTATCTCTACTTCCCCATTGCCTATTTTTCCCACGGCATCGATAATTACGGAAGATGATTTTTCTAAAGAACCTTGCAGCCCTAACAGGTCGAAACAATAAGAGTGGAAAGTCTTGATCTCAACATAACCAGCAGCAGTCCCTATCAAATCCCATAACCGTCGTCTGAATTCGCTCGCAGCAGCACGAGAAAAAGTCAGCATCAAGAGTTGTTCGTGCTTGACATCTTCCTCCAACAGCAAGTAAGCCAGTTTATGAACAAGTACACGTGTCTTTCCACTTCCGGGTCCCGCCATGACGACTATAGAACCGGGACGGTCATCCTTGACAATCTCCAATTGTGTTTCGGACAATTCCCCCAATAACCGCTGAAGTTTGGTATTCGTCATTTTCCGGTTAATCTCATCCCTCCGTTTACCAGGGAAATATTTTTGGAGGAATGACGAATAATTCAGTTGGAAATAGTCGTCAACAAATTCCAATGCATCGCTATTACCGGAAAGCATTTTCCGTACATATTCACCGACAATATTAATCTGCTGGATCTTATTGGCATAAAACAGTTCGAGTTTATGATAATCATCCTGTTTATATTGCATCTTATTATTCAGAACCAATCTGTCTATCTGCAATCGGTTGTATAACACCAAGAAGCCACCTTCGATCTGTAAGGCTTCTATCCGCGAAAGATACAAAAGAGTATCTTCAATGTCTTCCATCCGAATGGTATGCCCAAACAATTGTTTCCTGACATCCTTCTCATACGCCTCTTTCAGCTCAAGCATGGAAAACTCGACCAAAATATTTCCGCTCTGTTCCAGCTCGCTGGACTGTCCTGTTTTCTCAAACAAATAACGAATGATGAAATCAGACAAGAGATGCCTCCCTTCCGTCAGTTCTTCCAGATCGAGGACCGATCCGGTACGGGCAATCGTGACATAATTATGCGCTTTATCCAAGTATATCCGTTTGATCCAGTTCTTTTCAGACCAAAAATTAAGGAGTCTGTTTAGCTTATCTGGCGAAATACTTTTTCCAGTCTCGATCTCGGCTTCTTTCCGTAGCTCTTTCAGATTGAAAGATTGTTCTTTTGCGGTAAAAACGGATAAAAGGTATTCATCAAGACGGTTGTAAAGAAGGACTGTTTCAAGCGAACGATTGCTGTTTTCACCTTTTTTTATATAAGCTGTCAAGTCACAAGCGTCTGCCAGAATATTCTCTTCCCGCAACAAGCGAATGACCAGCATCACTTCTTGCCGGGATATCCCCAAATGGTCCGAGATATAATCGATACGAGATTCCGGGATCTCGCCATTTACATGCTTGCGGCTTCTCGTCGAAATTAATTTTTTGATGATACGTATCGCTTCTTCCTTTTGAGTGTCATCAAAACGTGGAGAGACTGTTATTCTATCGATAGCCTCCTGAGCTGTTTTCGCAAGGATACTATCAGCAAAAACACATGGATTGTTTTGCCCCCGCCGAATATAACCGGCCTCCTCAAGCGCGGCTATTGCAGTGGTTACACGCGTTTCCACGTCCAGAATATTTTCATTCCAACCAGCTTTACGGGCAAGTTCAAGAGCTGACAACGAAATCCTGGAACTGGTAAGTTCTTTAATTGCTTTCCAAACCTGCTGTATCTCTTTAATACGCAGTTTGGTCTGGTTTAGCAAATAGAAGTGCTTGTCCAGATCCTCTTCGTTGAAAAGAACGTAACAATCCGCCTCAATTGATTCGTCACGCCCGGCTCTACCAGCCTCCTGCACATAATTTTCCAATGAATCCGATATCTCGTAATGAACCACCAGACCGACATTTTTCTTGTCGACCCCCATTCCAAAAGCAGAGGTAGCGACCATTATCCGGATTTTATTGTCTATGAAATCATTCTGACTGGACGTTTTCATCCGGGTTTCCATCTTTCCGTGAAAAGTACCGGCCGAAAAACCATCCTGCTGCAAGCGCGTGGCAACTTTGGCTGCCGTACGGGTACGGGAAACATAAACTATAGCCGGACAATCATGGTCTTCAATGATACTCCGTAACAGTCCATATTTTTCATCTTCATTTTCTACCTTGAAAACTTTGTATTTTAGATTTTTGCGGGTACTTCCCGAACAAAATGTTTTAAAGCGTATATTTAGCTTTTCGAAAAAATAGTCTTTGATATCTTGTATTACATTCTGCTTGGCAGTGGCTGTAAAACAGGACACCGGTATCGCCTGCTTCCCTCCTTTTTGTTCCTGTAACAGACGTATGAAATCACCTATATATAGATAATCCACACGGAAATCCTGTCCCCAAGCTGAGAAACAGTGTGCCTCGTCAATAACGAAACGAACCACTTTCCGCCCGACCAACAACCGTTCTATCGTTTTCGAACGAAGCGACTCCGGCGATATATACAAGATGGAAACCGACCCTTCTTCCACCCTTTGGATAGCATGGGCACGTTCCACCGGGTCTAACATCCCGTTGATGGTAACAACATCCATGATTTCATTTTTCCACAGGTTATCCACTTGGTCCTTCATCAGGGATTGCAAGGGAGAGATAACGACAGTAAGTCCTTTTATCCGTTTACCGCTCATCAAAGCCGGGAGCTGGAATGTGATGGATTTTCCTCCGCCTGTCGGAAAAACAGCCAAAAGAGATTCTCCTTCAATCGCAGCCTCCACCGCTTTCTGCTGCAGATCTTCTCCTTCATAGGTACGGAACGAATCATATTTGAAAAAATATTTCAGTCCTTCCTTACCGTTAAATGCTCCTCTGCAATAAGCACATTCGTTATTTTCACAAGGCGTATCCCGCAAACGCTCCATCACCCATCCTACCTTCGGGTAATTATGCAATACCCAAAGCGGAATGCCGGAACTGCTATTCCAACAATTAATCAAAGACAGGCCATAAGCCAATTCCACCGGATAAGAGGTGATCAATTCAGCAAGCGGAGAAGATATACAGATGTCTTTACTGAAACACTCAAGGATACTACCCGATAAATCATCCAGAATATCCGGTGCATAATCTATGTAATCAAAAAAGCCGCCGAACTCATCCGTATCATGCAATAACCCGTAATAGATCATTTTCAGCATACTATCCAAGCGTTCAAAAGCGTTTTGTTCTTCCTCGAATAACAACAACGATTTCAGCGAATCGTTTACCGGGTTATTGGGTTTATCAGCCTGTAACTTATCATCCTTGGACAGTTGATGATGCAGTTTTTCCGGGAACAGCAACGAGGATAGATAGAGCGTATCAATTATTTTCGGTTGTCGGCAGCCTGCTTTCTCAAACTGAGGTTTCAAATAAGAAAGGTCATGTTTTAATATATTATGCCCGCCAATATAAGGTACCTGATGCAAAAAAAGCAACAGATTATCAAAGGAATTTTCATGAAAAGGAGTTCTGTCGGATCGGACAGCTCCGATATCCACTACCCGGCAGGTGTTCAGCGTTACTTCCAGATCAACAAAGGTTATGTCTTTCATGGGCTACATTTTTGTTTTGTAGCAAAAATACATTTTTTCTTTTATCCTCAAGCAACCACACCAAAAAAATCCTTTCTCGACTATCTTTCCCATATTGTCATTTTGATAATAATCTCCTGCCGAAAACGAGAGATACTACCACTCCTTCGGACGAAGAGAAGCCGAGAGAACTCTAAGACTCTTGGCTCTTGACTAAGAAATCTCACATTTTCATATTTCCTATTACAAAGAAATACATATATTTGTCTAACGTTAAAATTCAAATTATGAGAATTTACTACTTCATTATCACCCTCATTATCAGTTTTTGTGTTTCCCTTCAGGCACAAAACAATGCGGACAAATTCAAGCAACAGGCACAAAGTAGCTTTGAGAACAAAGACTATACGAAAGCCCGCTATCTTTATATCCAGGCATACAAGGATTACGCAAATGAAGGAAAAATAACGCAGGCAATCGAATGCGGTACACAGGCGGCATCCCTCTATCACCGCGAGAACTACTATCAGGAAGCGTTCGACCTCTGCCGACAAGTATCCCTGTCGAAAAGCAAATGGCGATCTTCAAGCCTTTTACTGAAATCAAGGATCTGACTGATGGAGACGGACTGGGATTACCCATCTGCTCCCTAATCGCTTCGAAGATGAACGGTACACTGTCCATAGACCCCGAATACAAAAAAGGCAACCGTTTTATTCTGGTATTGCAGGTGTAACCTGACCACAGACATTTCCTGCCACAGGCGAGTCCGCATCGTCTGCGGCAGGTTGCATCCTGTAAATCTCATTCCATCCTCTTCTTCACTATCCCCCCCCCAGGCATACGTATCAAAAAAATACAACATGCTTCCTATTTAACAGAATTAAACAATAATAACACTACAAATTAATACATAAATCAATCATACGCTTTCAAATAGTAACAAATCAATCTATATAATAAAAAAGCCTCTCCTTATTCATACGTAGCACTATTACATTTTGAAAGAAATAATATATATTTGTCAGACATTTTGATGCATAATAAAATATTTTACAAACATAAGATCAACAATCGCACGGTATTGTAGAATCAGCCCTTAAGGTCTTGGAAAACATGCGGCACCGGGGTGCAGAAGGAGCAGGACACTGAAATGGCGAATGCCGCCCGGCGCTTCCCGATCAACACGCCTCAGAACAAAGAAGAATACTTCTACCGTACCATCTTCGAAGAGCATTTTCCCAGTGAAAGTGCCGCCCGCAGCGTGCCGAGCGTACCGAGCGTTGCCTGCTCCACCGCCGAAGCTCTCGCTTGGGATACCGCCTTCAAGAACATGAACGACCCCAGCGGACGGGCGGTGAAAGGGGTACATGAAGCGGCATACTGACATACCGATCTCCGTAACAAAACACACTCAAATCTGTATGTTATATAAAAAACAGAAACAAACCTCTAAACTGAAGTTTGCTTCTGTTTTTATATGACCTTCACTAATCCCGCACGCAACGGATAGGGAAATAACAAGCTCCGACTGCTGCCGCTGAGACATTATTATTAATCATATCATTGTCGCCATCCAAATATGGAAGCATCGGAATTCCCTTTGACAAGATATCGACCCAAAATAAGACAGTTCCTTCTAACTCCGTTGAATTAAACTTAGGAGTATTGGTTTTACCAAACCCTGTTGTCTGTCCCAGTGCAGGCACAGCATAAAGTGAAAGTCCACTCAAATTATCAGGAGTATTATCACCAGACTTCCACCATTGAGCAGCCACCCAATCACGACTATCTTTATTTTCCGCCACATTAGAAGCCATCATATGCCACCAGTCAAAGCCAAAAATATAATCAATATATTCCATGTCTGCATAATAATTTCCAAATACACCATGCGTAAAACTTGTCGGAATATGCCACCCTTCGGGGCAAAGACTATTATTAGTTTGTCCTTCTATATCTTGTGAAAGAATATTGTAATCTGAACCAAGATTCTGGACATATGGATCGTAATCTCCCGCCACAGCCGAAAAGTTATAATGCAAACCATATCGTTTCTTCACCTCATCGCTCTGACTTTCCACATCAAAACTATCATCTTTCTTATAATAATCATACATAGCTGCTTTCTGATACTGAGTACCTGTCGAATATTCGTTAAGATAAACAGTTTGAGACTTTTGGTCATCCGTTGCGCTCCGCTGATAAACCAAAGAAGTTCCATCCTTAAACTTTGTAGCACGCAAATTCTCTCTCATCCAATAAGACGCTCCTATCTTGACAATAGGATACTCAATACCGTCAGCATCCGAAATGGTATAGGGTTCTAACTTATACTTATCAATCCCATTTTTGCATTCCTTGACATTTTTAGATGATGTAATCATCAATTTGGAGATTTCCTCCTTCCCTCCAGTTCCCGCAATAAAAGCTGCAAGAGGTGACACATTACCATTTTCATAACTACCCCGCATTGTCCAACCAATGTTACCTCCGGCAATATTCCTACTGCCTTTAGCACCTCCTAGATATTTCGCTATATATCCATTGGCAAGGTCTACCTTGTTATCTTCACCTACAGGATAAACGGCTACGACCTGATAAGTCACGCCATTTTGCCCCGGAATACGGCCGAACCCTTCCTTACAGATCTCCGCAACCTGCTTATCGCCATCCATCACTTTCCACACGTTGGATTTATCCCAATCTATATCATTTATATCGATATAATTCTCAACTGTGACAGGCATACTGAACCGGGTTCCATCAGTCAAGATAAATTCCACATAGTCATCATAGACCTTCACATCGCTAAAGAACGAGCTACCACCGCCCCCACCGCTACCGGCAGGACCTTGTGAGCCGGTCGGACCCTGTTCTCCCGTTTCGCCACGCTCACCTGAAACTTTCGCCCACTGCTTACCTCCGTCTACAGAAAGATAAACGGCAGTATCATTCTTCTTACCCCCGCCAATCAGAATGGCATCATCCGGCAATTGGCTTCCTAATTTCAATTCAGGAGGTATACTCTGTGTATTAGCGCCGATTATATTGCCTTCAGAATCTTTCATCAGTTCGCCGTCAAGTGTCCAATACCAATTTCCATCTTCCGACTGCTTTATACCGATTAGGGGGGTATTCCCTTTTTCGCCTTTCTCGCCGTGATAGATCGTAGCCGGTTCCTGATTCTTAAAACGTATCGTATAACCGACCGTATCACTGCCTAAAACCACAGGAGTGACATCCGTGATATAGTCATTTTCGTCCATCAACTTTTGAAGAGCATCAATATTGCTACTGGCCGCAGCCTGCCAGGTTTCCAAAGCTTCGATACGGTTCTCCAATCCCGAAATCTTATTCCATAAATCTTCATCATTATAGCATCCGGTCATAAACACAGCAGAAAGAGCTAACCAAACACAAATACTCGTTTTTATCTTTTTCATTTTTCTATTATATAAAAATTCGATTAATAATACTAATCAGTCTTGACTACCGGCATCGCTGGATGCCGGTAGTCAAGACCATTCGGTGCCAGTTACCAGCACCGTTCAGTGCCGATGACCGGAACAAATTATAATTCACCCGGACGTTCTTCTTCTCCGGGAATATTTCCCACATACAAAGGATAGGGGAAGCGGTTTCGACGGGGTTCCTTCAACAACTTCTTTGAATTTGTGCTTGCCTGAGTCGCAACCTCCAAATAGTAAGCCCCCTTATTTAACTGAGGAATGATAAATGAAAAAAAAGATGGGTCGTTGCGTAGTAAAGCAGAAACCGGGACAGGGATTTCCGTTTTATCCGTATCGGACACGAAGAAGAAGCCGACCGTCTGCCCTTCAGAACCGGTTATCTTCACCCGGTTGCCTTCGCCGTTAAGACCACCGCCCGGAGTGATCCGAAGATTTTCACTGCCGGTTGCCACATCGACAACTTTCGTAATGGTCGGCAATCCTTCTTCCGTACCAGCGACAATCACACTGATGTTTTTCAAATCTTCCTTAAATTCGATACGGGGTGAACAACGTAAAGTTACATTGTTGACCGACGGATCGAATTTGGCATCCGGACCTATAAACGGACCGTCCACGCCAAGTGAATTATTCGCAAACCCGAACTCTACGGTAGAAGCATTGTAAAGTTCTATCTTAGCCTGGGCCATCAAGTCGTTATAGGCACTCTCCAACTCAGACGCCGTAAATTTACTGTTCGTTGCAGCCAGCTTGCATAAGTCTTTGACTGAACGATTTGCCTGATAAGTTACATTAAAAGAAAAGTCATCATCACGCTCCGTCAGCTTATTAGCAACTAATTTGCCGGTAATGCTACGCATTTTAGGTTCGTTTAAAGCCATAAATTTAAAATTTGATTAAGTTCGATTAGAACTATTTCCTTTTATGGCGTTTTTCAAGTAACGAAATCCATATCAACAACCAAAACACACTTTATTTTGGCAAAAAGGTTCAAACGGGTAATAAAAATTAATACAAAAACCCGTTTTGTTAGGATTTATTTTATAGATTTGCATCATTATTAACGTAGTTCTAATCGAACTATGTCTATTTTTTTGTTTCCTTTTAATTATCAATTATTATTACAAATACGAACTTCCGGCTACTTTCGTAGTACAAATGGGATTCCTGCCATTTATAAGAAATCCTCCCGCATCGGACTGAACGTGTCGATCAGAACACCAGCTTCCAAGCATATGCAACCATGCAGAATACCCGGTTTCATATATACGCCGTCACCCGGACGCACAATCTTCGTTTCACCGTCCGTCGTGAACTCGAACACACCACTCGCTACATAAGTCGTTTGCGTATGCGGATGTGTATGCGGCGTTCCGATTGCTCCTGTTTCGAACTTGACTTTGACCATCATCAGGTTGTCGTTATAACCCATGATTTGCCTAACGATACCTTCACCCGCTGATTCCCATGGCATTTCTGCCTCAAACTGAAAATTGTTACTCTCGTATTTCATGATTTTGCAATTTAATTATTACAAAAATAATCGTTTTTTCGTACATTTGATGCATTATTAAATCTATCAACATGAAAAATAGAATTTCTACTGGGGCGCTCTTCGCCATGCTTATGCTTATGGCCATGCTTCCCCGAACCGGACATTCACAAGAAATCGATCCCAACGCCTATTACGAGATCGTAAGCAGCAACAACCTGGTTCTCGACAATCAAGACAGCGAAGACGACGGGACCCAGATATTCATCAACAACCGTGTGGAGAACCGCGTGTCGCAGGTATGGCAACTGACGACTCCCGGCCATGGGGTCTATAAGATCTGTACGCCCCTCTCCGATAAATGCGTGGACAACAACAACACGAAAGAACCGGGCCCGGTTATCCAGTGGGACAACGGAGCGACCAATATGAACCAATTCTGGAAACTCACGAAGATAGGAGGAAACACCTACACGTTCACCAACATAACAAACGGGTTGAACCTCGGTATCAGTGACGACGGGCAACCAGGAAAAGCGGCTCTCCAGCTTGTCGCTGATTCGACCAGTGCCAGACAACACTGGACACTACGCCGGTCAAACATCAAAATTGACAAGGAGGCCCTGCGCAGTTCTAGTGACAAGGATTGGGAGAACGAAACTATCTTTGCCGTCAACAAGGAGCCGGGGCATACGACTTATGTCCCCTTCCCTTCCGTGGAAAGCCTGAAAAGTTCGCCAGACTATCGCAAAGCCTGGCTTCGCCCGAACTCGCCGCGCTACCAGTTGTTGAACGGCAACTGGAAATTCAATTGGGTAAAACAGCCGTCCGAACGTCCGGTCAATTTCTATAAACCGAACTACGATGTTTCCGGCTGGAAAGAAATTCCGGTTCCTTCCAATTGGGAAATGTACGGATACGGTACTCCTATTTATACAAACATCACGTATCCGCATCGCAACAACCCTCCTTTCATACAAGGCAAGAAAGGATACACGATTATGGACGAACCGAACCCGGTCGGCTCCTATCGCCGTGACTTCAATATTCCGGACGACTGGAAAGGAAGTGAAATCTTTATCCATTTCGACGGAGTCTACAGTGCAATGTACCTCTGGGTGAACGGAAAGAAAGTCGGGTACAGCCAGGGAGCGAATAACGACGCAGAGTTCAATATCACGAAATATGTAAAGCCGGGAAAGAACGTCCTGGCTGTCGAAGTGTACCGTTGGAGCGACGGCAGTTACCTGGAAGATCAAGATATGTTCCGCCTGAGCGGTATCCATCGCGATGTTTATCTGTTCGCGACTCCCAAGCTGCGCTTGCGCGATTACTATCTGACCGCTTCCTTCACAGGAGATGACCTGAGCAAGGCGATATTCAGTGTCCGTACAAACGTGACGAACTATGGCAAAACAGTGGACGAAGCGGTTGTCGACATCACGTTGCTGGACCAAGACGGCAAACAGGTGGCCTTTATATCCGATGTTGTCAAAGACATCAGGAAAGGACAGGAAACGGTCAACACGGCCAGCGTCGAAGTCAAGAACCCGCGTCTCTGGTCTGCCGAGACTCCCTACCTTTACACGGCGATACTGGAATTGAAAGACAAGACTGGCAAAACACTAGAAGCGATGTCTTCACAATTCGGTTTCCGCAAAATCGAGATCAAGAACAAGCGGGTATATATCAATAATGAGCAGGTGTTCTTCAAAGGAGCCAACCGCCATGACATCCACCCTCAGCACGGAAAAGCGGTTCCGGTCGAGTCGATGATCGAGGATATATTGCTTTTCAAGCGTTATAATCTGAACACGATCCGCACGAGCCACTATCCAAACGATGCCAAGATGTACGCATTACACGACTACTATGGCCTCTACGTGATGGACGAAGCCGATATAGAGTGTCACGGCAACCATTCGATCAGCAACAAGGAAAGCTGGTTACCCGCCTATGTAGACCGTATGGTTCGCATGGTCGAGCGTGACAAGAACCACCCGTCCGTCATCTTCTGGTCTATGGGTAACGAATCCGGTGACGGCAAAAACTTCGACACCGTATACAAGGAAGCCCGCAAACTCGATCCGCGTCCGATCCATTATGAAGGCAAAAACCGGATCGCCGACATGGATTCCCGAATGTATCCTTCCATCGAGTCGATGAAGCAACAGGACGAGGAGAAGAGCGACAAACCGTTCTTCCTTTGCGAATATGCGCATGCAATGGGTAATGCGATCGGTAACCTCGATGAGTATTGGGATTATATCGAAAACCATTCCTGCCGCATGATAGGCGGTTGTATCTGGGACTGGGTGGACCAGGGTATCAACAAATATGGCGAATTGTCTGACCGTTACTACTTCGGCGGTGGCTTCGGCGACAAACCTAACGATTTTGATTTCTGCTGTAACGGTATCGTAACTCCCGACCGCCAGGTAACTCCTAAATTGATCGAAGTGAAAAAAGTGTACCAATATATCAAATTCAAACCGGTAGAGTTGAAGGCTGGTAAAGTGAAGCTGGAAAACCGCTACGATTTCCTTAATCTGAATCAGTTCGATTTACAATGGCAGTTGTTGAAAGACGGCCAAATAGTCGAATCGGGCGTATTATCTTTAGGCGATGCAGCTCCGAACAAAGACATCGAAGTGACGATTCCTTATAAAACGGCTTTGGATGCCGGCAGTGAATACTTCCTCAACCTGTCAGCCCGGTTGAAAAAAGATTGCAATTGGGCGAATGCCGGGCACGAAGTAGCCTCCGAGCAATATTCACTGACCGGAAAGATTGCGGTAGCTCCTGTCGACACGGCTTTCAACGACACACTGAAAGTCGAAGAAGAAAAAGGGCAGATCGGTTTTCGCGCTCCGGGATTCTTCATCGCTTTCAATCCAGAGACGGGCAAGATGGTTTCTTTACGCTATGCAGGTACGGATATGATCTATAATAAGGAAGGTTTCGATTTCAACTGGTTCCGTGCAATGGACAATGATAAACGGGATTATCTGCCGACCACCGTCAAAAAGCAGGCATTCGACTGGAAGCAGGCCACCGACAAAAAGTCGGTGACCATTACCACGAGCTTGGAAGCTACCGTAGGAAGCGGAACCCAAAAAGTGGTACTGCCATTCGACGTCACCTATACAGTCTATGCAAACGGTACGGTCGATGTAGACGCGACTTTCAAAGCTGGCAACGACTTCAACCTGCCTCGCCTCGGCCTCCAGGTTGCTTTGAACCCGACACTCGAACAGGTGGAATGGTACGGACGCGGCCCGATTGAAAACTATTGGGACCGCAAAAATGCAGCCTATGTCGGCCTGTACAAGAACACCGTGACTGGAATGGAAGAAGCCTACGTACGTGCCCAGTCGATGGGTAACCGCGACGATGTACGCTGGCTGACGCTAAAAAGCCTCGATAACCAAGGTATCCGAATCACATCTAAAGACCACCTGAACTTCAGCGCACTCCACTTCACCGATCCGGAACTGTGGGAACTGACTTACGGGCATGACCTCGACAATATCCGCCGTGCGGAAGTGATTCTAAATCTCGATTGCATCCAGCGTGGTATTGGAAACGGCAGTTGCGGCCCAGGCCCGCGCCCACATTATGAAATTGAAAAGAACAAAAACTATAGCTACTCGTTCCGCATCGAGAACGCGAAGTAACCTATCGGCGAATGAAGACTTAACCGCCTTGTTTCCACGCTCGACGCGGGATCGCAAAAGAACAGGCATTATCTACGGCCAGTTATAACGCGATCCTGTGCCCAGCACAGGAATAAGGCGGTTTTTATTCACCGATAAAGCATCATTCAAACAAAGCAACCATTTACTAAGCCCCTATAAAGAATGAAGAAAATCTTATTGACCGCAGGCTTTACCCTATTCGCTTGGGGATCGACCTGCCTGGCGCAAAGCACGTATTTCAGCGACAGTAAAGAATGGCTCCGGAAAGCTGAGGCCTGCAAGCCGGAGTTGAGTTATCAGACTATTTCTCCCGTCAAAGTCGTCCGTTCCGTACAGGACACAAAAGCATTCCAGGGCTGGCGGATGGAAGATGCCGGACAACCGGATATCCTCTTCAACGAGCCGTTCAAAAAGCATCCAGCCATTACCCTGGATTTCGGCAATCATTATACCGGCTATCTCACTTTCTCCATCAAACCGTCCGGATTAAAAGCAGCAGACGCACCCGTCCGGCTTAAGTTCACCTTTGCAGAAGTTCCGGGAGAGTTGAACACCCCGCTCGAACCTTATAAGGGAGGTTTGGCCCGTTCCTGGGTGCAGGACGAGATCGTGACGGTCATGAGCGTCCCCCACGAGATGACGATCCCGCGCCGCCTGGCAGGACGCTACCTGAAAATCGAACTGCTGGGCATATCGGGCAGTTTCGACTTCGTGTTCGACAAGCTGACCTTCAAGACACAAACCTCCGTCACCAACGAAGCACCGGCTTTAGCCTCTACCACCGATCCTCTGGTCCGGGATATATATAAAGTAGGCTTGAATACCCTGAAAGAATGCATGCAGACTGTCTATGAAGACGGCCCCAAACGGGATCGCCGCCTGTGGATCGGCGACCTCTATCTCGAAGCATTGGCAAACGCCCATACGTTCAAGAACCATGAACTGACCAAACATTGCCTGTATCTGCTCGCCGCCTTCGCCAACGACGAAGGCTTGCTGCATGCCACACTGCTCGAAAAGCCTCAACCCCATCCGCAATACGGCACGCACACACTGGACTACTGCCTCATTTATAACGTAGCATTGTTGGAATACCTGAAAGAGACGGGGGACAGGGAAACAGCGAATGACCTGTGGCCTGTTGTTGTCCGCCAGATAGAGTTAGCACTTCGCCAGTTTTCACCGGAATGGATCTATGACATAGACAAGAAACCTCAATACTGGTTGGTATTCGACTGGAAAGACGGATATGACCGGCAGGCTTCCATGCAAGGACTAACGATTTTCGCCCTACAACACAGCTACGAATTGGCTAAAATGTTAGGCAAAGAAAAGGAGGCCGGCGAATGGCCGACAATAGCCGGCAAGATGAAGAAAGCTGCCCGCCAACATTTCTATGACAAGAAGCGAGGAGTAATGGTCAGCGGCAAAGACAAACAAATCTCCTATCTGTCGCAAGTTTGGATGATCCTATCCAACACACTGGACAAAAAAGAAGGGGCTAAGGCAATGGCTACCGTCATGTCCATGCCCGACGCTTGCTATCCGGGCTGCCCCTATGCTTACCATTATGTGATAGAAGCCCTTCTGCAATGCGGCATGCCGCAAGAAGCACGCAAACTGATTACCGATTATTGGGGTAGTATGGTAAAGCGGGGAGCCGATACCTTTTGGGAAGTCTATGACCCGAACAATGATTACCTTTCCCCCTATGGCTTCTTCGTAATCAATAGCTATTGCCATGCCTGGAGTTGCACTCCGGTCTATTTCATCAACAAATATCCGGAGATATTCCAAAAATAACCTCTTTCATGCCGGTTAAGGAACTGTATCAAAATACCTAATATGATTTCTCTTAGGCACGGATTACATGGACTTTTTTATTCTTTCCTCGTGTAACCCGTGCCAAAAAAAACAAATAGCAAGCGAATTTTTATTTTGACCTCATGAAATCTTTCAGGAGGTGTGTCGATCAGCAGTCAGAATTTCTTCCCATCCTTCCAAAACCAAAAGTCCTCATCATAAACTCAGATAGCCATTCGCATAGAACAACTTACAATAACAAAGATAAAACAAGTATCCTTATTACTATTTATAACATAAAACAGCCCTATTTATAACAATTCATCACAAATACATTATTATTATACATTAAGACATAATTTACATATCAAAAATATCAAAACGTCGTATATTTGCATTGCAATAAAACAAAAAGACATATTAAACAAAATAATAGCGATAAAAATGACAGAACCAATCAGATTTACAAAGATGCACGGAGCCGGAAACGACTACATATACGTGAATACAATGGCTTTTCCGGTCCGGAACCCGGAAGAGCTTGCCATTAGGTTGAGTGCTCCCCATACCGGGATCGGCTCGGACGGACTGGTTCTGATCGGTTCATCAAAAATCGCCGACTTCAGCATGCGTATTTTCAATGCGGACGGTTCCGAAGCCATGATGTGTGGAAATGCCTCCCGTTGTATCGGCAAATATGTATATGACAAAAGACTGACGAACAAAAAAAACATTACGCTGGAAACATTATCCGGCATCAAGGAGTTGCAACTGACCACCCGGAAACTTTCCGGTCCCCACGAAGAGGTAACCGAAGTGACGGTCGACATGGGCTGTCCGGTAATAGGTGAAACAGCCCTTGAAATAGAAGCCGGAGACTATTTTTATACGGGAACGGTCATCTCGATGGGGAATCCGCATCTTGTCATTTTTGTCGAAGATATCACGAATATAAATCTGCCGGTCATCGGACCTTTATTGGAATGCCATCCGCTGTTCCCGAACCGGACGAATGTCGAATTTGTCCAGGCGCTAAGTACAGACGAAGTACGGATGAAGGTTTGGGAACGCGGTTCCGGCATTACGCAAGCCTGTGGGACCGGAGCCTGTGCGACAGCCGTAGCAAGCGCAGTGCGCGGGAAAACCGGACGAAAAACCAAAGTCGTCATGGATGGAGGCCCTCTTACCATCCATTGGGATGAAAGTTCCGGACACGTCTATATGACTGGCGGGGCGGTCAAAGTATTCGAGGGGGAACTGGAAATATAAACACAACAAAAAACTATTGATAGAATATGGCACTGATTAATGAACATTTCCTGAAGCTGCAAAACAACTACCTGTTCTCGGACATCGCAAAGAAAGTAAACAGTTTTAAGGTTACACATCCCAAAAAGAAAATTATCCGCATGGGTATCGGCGATGTGACGCAACCGTTAGCCCCTGCCGTCATCGAAGCCATGCACAAGGCGGTCGACGAGATGGCAAGCAAGGATACATTCCACGGATACGGCCCCGAACAAGGCTATCCGTTCCTGATAGATGCCATCATCAAGAACGATTATGCCAGTCGCGGCATCTTCCTCGAACCCGGAGAAGTGTTCGTGAGCGACGGAGCCAAAAGCGACTGTGGAAACATCGGTGACATGCTTCGTCACGACAACAGTATCGGTGTGACAGACCCGGTCTATCCGGTATATATCGACTCGAACGTGATGAGCGGACGGACCGGTACGCTGGAAAACGGCAAATGGAGCGACGTGGTCTACATCCCCTGCACCGAAGCCAATAACTTCGTGCCCGATCTGCCCAGCCGCCGCGTAGACATCATTTACCTCTGCTATCCGAACAACCCGACCGGGACAACGCTTACGAAAGAAGAACTGAAGAAATGGGTGAACTATGCCCTTGCCAATGATTGCCTGATCATGTACGACTCGGCTTACGAGGCCTATATCCAAGATCCCAATATCCCCCACTCTATCTACGAGATCAAGGGAGCGAAGAAGGTGGCGATCGAGTTCCGCAGTTTCTCCAAAACAGCCGGTTTCACAGGTGTGCGCTGCGGTTACACGATTGTTCCGAAAGAGTTGAACGCCTTTACCCTGGCAGGCGAACGGGTTCCGCTGAACCGAATGTGGAACCGCCGTCAGTGCACGAAGTTCAACGGTACGAGCTACATCACCCAGCGAGGAGCCGAAGCAGTCTACAGCCCGGAAGGGAAAGAGCAGGTCCGGAAAACGATCGATTATTACATGGCCAACGCCCGCATCATGCGGGAAAGCCTCCAGAGCTGCGGCCTGCGGGTGTATGGCGGCGAAAACGCCCCTTACATCTGGCTGAAAACACCGGACGGACTCTCTTCTTGGAAATTCTTTGACAAACTGCTTTACGAAGTCAATATAGTAGGGACTCCCGGTGTGGGGTTCGGACCCGGTGGCGAGGGTTTTCTCCGTCTCACCGCTTTCGGAGACAGAGACGACACGCTGGAAGCCATGAGCAGGCTGAAGAAGTGGTTGCTCTAAGCTAACAGTCGATGAATTCCAATCCACAGGTTAATTTGGAAAATTATCACATCAAATCATTATATCTATGTCAAAGTTAAGATTCAGAGTAGTAGAAACAGCCTTCAAGAAACGGGCTGCAGAAGTACCGGCTCCGGCCGAACGTCCATCCGACTATTTCGGGCAGAACGTATTCAACCGGGCGAAGATGTTCAAATATCTTCCTGAAAAAGCGTACGAACGTAATCGTCTCCGCGATGCTACCTTTGCCATTTATGGGGGAGTAAATTTCTTATAGTCTCGTGATCTGTATTGGGATTTATATCAATGAGCTTAGTAAGCAAATCTTTAAAATACTCAAATGAGTTAATGTTGTTGAGCCTGCACGAACAAGCCAGTGAGTAGATCAGTGCAGCCCTTTTAGCCCCCTGATGACTCCCACAGAATAAGGAGTTTCTGCGGCTTAAGCTAATATATCGCATTAGTCTTTCAATCGCATTATTGTCCGGAGCATAGTCTGCACTGCGGATATAATTGCATAAAGCATCATATTCGTTTAACGTATAGTTAATTGCCTTACTTAATTCACTTTTGGGTAAAGTCGACTTTTTGTTTTTTATATTTATCAGTTCCTCTTTTAATTCTTTGAGGATAGGGGGAGCATATTTATTTCTATAGTCCAGTATCTGGCAGGCTGTCCAGTCCGGGGGAATGCGGTGTTCATTTTGGTAAAGGCGATTGATGATTCGTACGATTTTTTCAGCATCCTTGTTTCCTGTTATATTCAGGAACTTGCGTTTGCAATGTTGGAAACAGGATAGGCGGATGGCATCCGGATAGGCCTCTTTTTCTATTATCTTGTAATTTCCTAATCCGTCACTTTGTATAGCTCCCCGGTAGTCTTCCCTGAGATAACCAGTCAGGACCTTTCTGGAACGTGAACCGTTTTCGTAAAAGAAATGTACCAGTTTTAGATGATTAGCCAGTGCTGCCCAAATATATCCTTTGGCTGTGGATTTGCCGGATGAGTTGTTTGTATCACTGGTAAGAACGGTATAATAGCTCTCGTCCATACTCAGATAATTGTCCGAGAGGACAGTCTCTTTGAGAACATCTTCAACCAGGTCAAACAGACCGGCCGCCTTTTTAATCAGTCCATGAGCCGTGGCTTTATTCATCTCAAAGCCATGCTCTGCGAAGAGTTTGATGATACGTTCGACTGGCATGGAGTAGATATAGCGCAACTGCAGGATACCGGCGATGAAGGATGCATCATAATTAGAGTTCAACAAGGGGACAGCTGGCAGACTTCCGGCATAAACTGTGCCTTTACAGGCATAATAGTGCTGGTGATAGATATGCTTGATAAAACGGGGAGGAATAAATTCGTAGCGGATGCAATCTGTCGTACGTATTTTTTTGCCTTCTTCCACTTTGAACTCTGCTGCATCCGGATAGATATCATGATGGCAGGTTTCCAGATTAAAATATTCTTTGCGTCTGGCTCCGTTGTTCCCTCTTTCTTTCAGACTGGGTTTTACTTTGGCTATGATTGTCGTTCCTTTATCGGGGACAGAGACCTGTTCGGATTTCTTGCCCGATACCATCTTTCCCAATATGCGGACTTTACTTTGCTGGCCTTCAAGGGATGCATTCTTTTCCAACAGGGCTTTCTCCAACGAGAGGATGGAACTGTTTAAGGATTTGACTTCCGCAGTCAGGATATTGAGCTGTTCATTCTGATCTGCGATCACTTTCAACAACTCCTCTTCCCGCTGCGCAGCCAATTTCAACTGGTCTTCCAATAAGAGGGCAATCCGCTTGTAATCCATGCCTTAAAGATACGGATAGTTCTTCCGGCGGCAAAATATTTATGCTTTTATTTATAAAGCGGCGCCCTACAAATCAATAGACCGGACTACAAACGAAGGCGTTTCCTGTACTTCACTGTATTCAGAGAGATGCCTGACATGATCATCATGAACGTTTTCCATTCGATCTTATTCCAGTCCTCACGGGGATTAAAACGGGGGAGTTCAAAGGTCCCGTCCTCTAAACGCTTCTGATATAAAATAAATCCGTCTTCCTGCCAGCGCAACAGTTTGATCATGTCCCGTTTTTTACCACAGAACAAATAGACATCTCCGCTGAGTGGGTTTCCTGTCTTTGTATTGCGAACCAGTTCGGATAAAATCTCTATTCCACACCCCATATTGATATAGTAAGGGTAAAGATAATAATGCAGGGATTCGTTCAGACTAAACATTTGGATTGCCTGTTACTTAGGTGTATAATTCAAAAAGCTTCATTAAGGCCGAAGGGGTGGTCTCGCGGATACTAATGGATACACCGTCAGGGAAAGAGAGGATCGCACCTTTGATATATTGGTCCAAAGGAATATTGCGTGAGGATATGCGGGAGTTCTTGATCGGAAAGCTTTGCCCTGACACTTCTATAAGTGAACTTTTCAAGTTACTGTCATTACCGTTTTTTTCCAATAATACTTCCAAACGTAAACTTCCTACGCTTCGATTATGACGATGCATCCATTGCATCACTCCTTTATAACGTACCCCTTGTTTACGGCAAAAGGTTTGAAAACTGTCGTAATGAGGGCGATCTTCATGCAAATGTGCCTTGTAGGCTTCTACTGTACGGGGAAAACGAGTTTCTGCTTTCATCTTTTTTTGATGACAAAGCTAAATACTCTTGTTTGAAGAACAATGGTAGCATCGCGGAGACGCTTACGTACGAACGGATCACGGACTGCATCGACAACGGCGCTCCGCTCGACCGAGAAACAGCCGACATCGTAGCTGCCGGCATGAAGAAGTGGGCGATCGGAATGGGAGTCACCCACTACACGCATTGGTTCCATCCGCTGACCGAAGGAACAGCCGAGAAGCATGATGCTTTCGTCGAACACGATGGCAAGGGCGGCATGGTCGAAGAGTTCTCCGGCAAGCTACTGATCCAGCAGGAACCCGACGCATCCAGTTTTCCGAACGGCGGTATCCGGAACACATTCGAGGCACGCGGCTATTCCGCCTGGGACCCCTCCTCTCCCGCTTTTATCGTAGGTGACACACTCTGTATCCCGACTGTTTTCATCGCTTATACCGGAGAATCGCTGGACTACAAAGCCCCGCTATTGAAAGCCCTCGAAGCCGTTAACAAGGCTGCCACAGACGTCTGCCATTACTTCAATCCAGATGTAAAGAAAGTATACGCTTACCTGGGCTGGGAACAGGAATACTTCCTAGTCGACGAAGGACTGTATGCCGCACGTCCCGACCTGTTGCTGACAGGCCGTACGCTGATGGGACACGAAAGTTCGAAGAACCAGCAATTGGAAGACCACTACTTCGGCGCCATCCCGACCCGTGTCATGGAATTTATGAAGGAGTTGGAAATCGAGTCGCTCAAATTAGGCATTCCTTTGAAAACACGCCACAATGAAGTCGCCCCGAACCAGTTCGAGCTGGCTCCCGTCTTCGAAGAATGCAACCTGGCGAACGACCATAACCTGCTTGTAATGGCTCTGATGCGCAAGATCAGCCGCAAACATGGCTTCCGTGTCCTGCTGCACGAGAAACCGTTCAAAGGCATAAATGGTTCCGGCAAACACAACAACTGGTCACTGGGAACCGACACAGGCATCCTGCTGATGGCTCCGGGCAAGACACCGGAAGAAAACCTCCGCTTCATCACCTTCATCGTCAATGTACTGATGGCTGTCTACCGCCACAACGGATTACTGAAAGCCAGCATTTCGAGTGCCACCAATGCCCATCGTTTAGGAGCTAACGAAGCACCTCCTGCAATCATCTCCAGCTTCCTCGGAACACAGTTGTCGAAAGTCCTGGAACATCTCGAAAAAAGCGAACCGGAAGACCTGATGCTGGCAGGCAAGCAAGGCATGAAGCTCGACATCGCCCGTATCCCCGAACTGCTGATCGACAATACCGACCGTAACCGTACCTCACCTTTTGCCTTCACCGGCAACCGTTTCGAATTTCGTGCCGTAGGCTCCGAGGCCAACTGCGCTTCCGCCATGCTCGCCCTGAATGCTGCCGTAGCCGAACAGTTGAAGACATTCAAAACCGAGGTCGATGCAAAAATTGCCGATGGCAAGGAGACATTCGCCGCCATCCTCGAAGTACTACGTAAAGACATCAAGGAATGCAAGGCGATCCATTTTGACGGCAACGGCTACAGTGACGAATGGAAAGCCGAAGCAGCCCGTCGTGGCCTGGACTGCGAGACAAGCGTGCCGGTGATCTTCGACAACTATCTGAAAGAAAGCAACGTCCGGATGTTCGAATCCACCGGCGTCATGACACGCAAGGAACTGGAAGCCCGTAACGAAGTCAAATGGGAAACCTATACGAAGAAAATCCAGATCGAAGCTCGCGTACTCGGTGACCTGGCGATGAACCACATCATCCCGACCGCCACCAGATACCAGACTTCCCTGATCGACAACGTCTACAAGATGAAAGACCTCTTCCCTGCCGATAAGGCTTCCGCCCTTTCGTCCCGCAACCTGGAGATCATCGAAGACATCGCCAACCGCACCAACTTCATCAAAGAGAAGGTCGATGAAATGGTGGAAGCCCGCAAGGTCGCTAACAAGATCGAAAGCGAACGCGAGAAGGCAATCGCCTACCACGACAAGATCGTCCCGATGCTGGAAGCCATCCGCTACCACATCGACAAATTAGAACTGGTTGTCGACGACCAGATCTGGACATTGCCGAAATACAGGGAACTACTATTTATCAGATAGTTTTTTGTTGATTGTTTTGTGTTTGCAAGGGGAACGTGCTGTGAAGTATGGATCCCCTTCTTTTTTATTACAAAGGAATTGCATACCTTTGGAGCATAATTCAATAAGAAAGGAGTTTACGTCATAACGGCAATGGAATTACAACAATGGAAACAGAACTTTATCCGCGATTATCTGGACGAGATAGACAGTCTGGAAGTGATGGATAAGCTGGAAAAATATACAAAACGGATACTAAATAAAAAGCCGGTGGCTCTATCCCCTATCGCTTTCAATATAGACGAAGCAAATGCTGAAATCGATATTGCCGAAAAAGAATTAAGCGAAGGAAAAGGTATCAAAGAAATGGAGAACCTGCCTTTGCAAACAGGACAAAGCAGTATCGCTCTCTGGTAGAAGGCTACTATAAAATTATCTATACCATGAGAAAACAATCACACGATACAAGTCGTTTTATTATGGGATTGCCGTCAGAACCCCGACAAGCTCAAAAAACTATAAGACAAATATAAACAAATATGAACTACGGATTTGTAAAAGTTGCCGCCGCCGTACCGCTTGTACAGGTAGCGGATTGTTTTTATAATATAGAAAAAATAGAAGGACTGATGCGGCAAGCATCGGAAAAAGGCGTGCAGATCATCGCTTTCCCGGAACTGTCCGTCACCGGCTATACCTGCCTCGACCTCTTCGCCCAGCAGACGTTGCTCGATGGCGCAGAAGAGGCACTGCTCCAGTTGGTCAGCAACACGGCCGACCTGGATATCCTGACCATCGTCGGCGTTCCGCTACGGACGGAAAACCGGCTGATCAATGCCGCCGTTGTCTTCCAGAAAGGAGCCATACGGGGTGTCGTCCCCAAGACATATTTGCCCAACTATAAAGAGTTTCAGGAACAACGCTGGTTCACATCTGCCACGGAACTTCGGGAATCGACAATTTCCATCGGGGAAGAAGAATATCCGATGGGCAGCCACCTGCTGTTCCGTTCGGGACGGCTGACTGCCGGCATCGAGATATGCGAAGACCTCTGGGTTCCCGTCCCCCCCAGTTCCCTGCTGGCGATGGAAGGAGCCAACATCATCTTCAACCTCTCCGCCAGCAACGAGCTGATCGGCAAGCACGCCTACCTGCGTTCGCTGATCTGCCAGCAATCCGCCCGTTGCATGACAGGCTATGTCTACGCCTCTTCCGGCTTCGGCGAATCGAGCACCGACCTCGTCTTTGCCGGTAACGGGATCATAGCCGAGAACGGCAACCTGCTTGCCGAATCTCCCCGTTTCACGATGGAAGAACAGCTTGTCATCAGCGAGATCGACATAGAGACTTTGCAGAACGACCGGCAAGTCAACACCAGCTTCATGTATGGCACATCCGGTCTACCGAAGGAAAAGGCACAGGTTGTAGACTTCCAAGTCCGGATTCCGGACGGATTCAGCCTGACGCGTCCGGTCGATCCGCATCCGTTCACTCCCTCCGGAGAGGCTTTGAAGGAACGCTGTGAAGAAATATTCCACATACAGGTAGCCGGCCTTGCCAAACGACTCGTCCATGCACATGCTCAAACGGCTGTCGTCGGTATTTCAGGCGGGCTGGACTCCACCCTGGCTCTGCTCGTGACCGTCATGACGTTCGACGCTCTGAAGATGCCACGGGGGCAGATCATCGGCATCACGATGCCCGGTTTCGGTACGACCGACCGCACCTATACTAACGCTTGCGACCTCATCCGCTCCCTCGGCGTCACACTGAAAGAGATCCCGATCAAGGAAGCCTGCCTTCAACATTTCCGCGACATCGACCATGATCCGTCCGTCCATGACGTGACCTACGAAAACAGCCAGGCACGCGAACGGACCCAACTGCTGATGGATGTCGCCAACCAGAAGAACGGCCTCGTGATCGGAACCGGCGACCTCTCCGAACTGGCACTCGGCTGGGCGACCTACAACGGCGACCATATGTCGATGTACGGCGTGAACGGCAGCATCCCGAAAACATTGGTCAAATACCTGGTCGAATGGGTTGCCAATCACAAGGTGGACGATGCCTCCCGCCTCACCTTGCTGGATATCGTCGACACGCCGATCAGCCCCGAACTGATCCCGGCAGACGAGAACGGCAACATCAAGCAAAAGACAGAGGACTTGGTCGGCCCGTACGAACTGCACGACTTCTTCCTCTACCATTTCCTGCGTTTCGGTTCCCATCCGTCCAAGATTTATTTCTTAGCGCAAAAAGCCTTCGCAGGCATCTACGACAATGCAACGGTCAAGAAATGGCTCTACACCTTCTTCCGCCGCTTCTTCCAACAACAATTCAAACGCAGTTGCCTGCCAGACGGCCCCAAGGTCGGCTCCGTCAGCCTCTCACCACGTGGCGACTGGCGTATGCCGAGCGATGCGGTGTCGCGACTCTGGTTGGAAGAGATAGAACGGATCAACATATAGATACCGGACCGATTCACCCGACAAAGATACGAAACCATAAAAAAGCAAAGTCGATTAGAGTCGATTAGAGTCGATTAAAATGACTGCTAAAACGATTTTTATTGGTATTCATTGTTTTATTGATAGCTATGTCTATTTGCAAAAAGCCCGTAAAGCAATAGGAATCATTAAATTAGAACAGCAAAAGGACAGATGGTGTCCTTTTGCTGTGTCCATTCCCTATATATAATAACTAAGTATTCTCTTATAACTAATTATAAAACGGGACTTTTTTCAATTTTTGAAAACGACAAAAGGCGAAACTTCAAAAAATCCCGCCAACTCCTAAAGGACCGGCATCTCAGCCCCCCAATCAAAACACCGGTGTTTTGAAAACGAATCACCGGTGTTTTGAATTCAAATCACCGGTGATTCGCACCATAAAGCAGCAGGCTATATATAAAAGCAGATCACAATCCGGAAGAATCGATCCATGAACATGAAAAGATTAATCGACTCTATTCGACTCTAATCGACTCCGCTTTTTTATAATGCCATATATTTGCAGGATAATCGATTCACAAACGCTCTTTGAAATATTTACATATAGCCAACCGTTCCCACAAAAAAAGGCTACCGGAACCCGATAGCCTTTTAATGGATATTTCAATTTTCTTATTCAGACAATGCAAATGCCGGCTGACGGTGAATCCACTGTCCACGAGTAAAGTCGGGGAAGTCTACCAATGCGCCGCCACGGGCGATAGACATCTCGGACAAAGCGGAAATAGCGCTCCATGCAGCAGCATCGTAGCAGTCCATAGGAGCCGGTTTCTTGTTATGGATAGCGTTGATCAAGTCGAACATCATCACGTAGTCCATACCACCGTGTCCGGCCTGAGCAGCTTCGGCTTCATGTTTGGACCACAATGTATGGTCGAACTTCTTGAACCATTCTTCCGAATCATCCCAACGGTGAGGTTTGGATTGGTTTTCAACGTATACGTGATCGCCATCGTTCATCCATAAACCTTCGGTTCCCTGAATGCGGAATCCCAAAGAGTAAGGACGGGGGGAATTCGTATCATGCGTAACGATAACCGTCTGTCCGTTCGCACACTTGATCATGGAAGTCACGATGTCACCCAAGTTGAAGCGGACTTTTGCCAACGGATGATTTTCACCGCCATTGTCCACGATGAACTTATGCAAACCGCGAGACTGGGTTGCCATAGCAGACAAGGAGAGAAAACGGTTACCACGGTTGATGTCTAGGCAGTTTGCCACCGGTCCGATTCCATGCGTCGGATAGACATCGCCGTTACGGCGGACAGAATGGTTCGTACGCCACTGGGCTTCTGCAAACGCATCTTTACCCATGCGTAACTCACCGCCTTTCTGGTAAGTATAATGTTTACCATCATTGAATTTGACATCGCGCAAATCATGTTCGTAACCGCAAGTCGCATGCAGCAATTCACCGAACAGGCCTTTGCGGACCATGTTCAACGCAGCCATGCAGTCGCGACGATAGCAAACGTTTTCCATGATGTTCAGATGGCTTCCCGTAGCTTCCGATACGTTGACCAGATCCCAGCATTCTTCCAGCGTATTGGCGGCAGAGACTTCCACACCGACATAAGGGACACCAGCTTTCATGGCTGCAACCGACATCGGCACGTGCCATTCCCACGGGCTGGCGATGATGACACAATCGAATTCTTCGTTGTTCAACATCTTTTCAAATTCACGTTCGCTGCCTGTATATACCTTCGGAGCCGGAACATTGAACTTGGCGATATGATCCAGCGTACGCTGGATCGGACCAGCTTGGATATCGCAGATAGCCACGATCTTGTTTCCGGGGATAGACAACACGTTGTTAATATGTTCGTGACAACGAGAACCTGTACCGATAAAACCGAAGCGTAATTTACCATCGTCTTTGCCGGCGGGTTTCTTTTTCTTCTCTGCACTAGTTTCTGTTGTAACCGTAGCAGCAGCATTGCTACTCAATGCAAGACCAGCCGTACCGATTCCGGCAGCGGTCATCTTTTTCAGGAATGAACGACGAGTGTTTTCCATTTTTCAATTTAGAATTTTATGTTAAGTGGGCAAATGTATAACATTCCATGCATATATCAAAGGAGATAGCCCATTATTTTGCAGCCGTTCTCTTCTTATTCCGCCAAAAGCTGCCATCCCGTTTGCTACCGAACATATTCCGGCGCTTGGACTCTTCTTTTATCGCTTTTTTCTTCTCGGCTACCGCTTCCTTTACCTCGACCGTCTCGAACATATGGCCTCCGGCAACCGGCACTTCTTTACCGATCAGCTTCTGGATATCTTTCAGATACGGAACCTCTTCCACATCGCAAAAGGAAAAAGCGATCCCGCTACGGCCGGCACGACCGGTACGGCCGATACGGTGCACATAGGTTTCAGGTACATTCGGCAAATCATAGTTGATGACATGCGAAAGATGGTCGACATCGATACCGCGGGAGGCGATATCGGTCGCGATCAGGACACGGAGCGTATGATCCTTAAAACTGGATAAGGCACGCTGACGGGCACTCTGCCCTTTGTTTCCATGAATGGCTTCCGCACCGATCCCGGATTTGTTCAGGACACGGGCAACCTTGTCGGCTCCGTGCTTCGTACGAGTAAAAACCAAGACGGATTCCAGTGAGCGGTCTTCCAGCAGATTCTTCAACAGGTTGATCTTTTCCACTTTCTCAACAAAATAGACAGACTGGTCGATCGTATCGACGGTTGAAGAAACAGGAGTCACCTCCACTTTCTCAGGTTCATGAAGGATCGTTCCGGCCAGGCGTTCGATCTCCGGCGGCATTGTTGCAGAGAAGAACAGGGACTGGCGCTTTCGGGGCAGTAAAGGAAGGATGCGTTTGATGTCATGGATAAATCCCATATCCAGCATCCGGTCGGCTTCGTCCAAAACAAAATATTCCAATGTATCCAGGCGGATAAAACCTTGATTGATCAAATCCAGCAGACGCCCGGGAGTTGCGATCAATACGTCTACACCCCGTTCCAATGCATCTGTCTGCGGCTTCTGCCCCACGCCACCGAAAATAACGGTATGTTTTACGTGAGTATAACGCCCGTATGCCGTAAAACTTTCACCTATCTGGATCGCCAATTCGCGTGTCGGAGTCAGGATCAAGGCTTTGATGCCCGGTTTACGTCCCCTCGAAATCCGCTCTTCGATCTTTTGGATGATAGGGATGGAGAAAGCTGCCGTCTTACCTGTTCCGGTCTGTGCGCAACCTAATAAATCAGATCCGTCCAATACTACGGGAATGGCTTCGGCTTGTATGGGAGTGGGAGTTGTGTACTTTTCTTTTTTGAGAGCCTTTCGTATCGGCTCGATTAGTTCCAATTGTTCAAATGTCATATAATAAGTATGAGCCGTCACGGCTCGTTAAATAAATAAATAATGGAGACAAAGATACACAAAAATCCGGCATCTCTGCAATAATTTGCTATATTTGCGTGCTTTTTAAAAATATTCAGTTCTTTTTGATTCTCATGAAAGAATTATTGTCACTACTCAAACGGTTCTTCGGATACACTTCATTCCGCCCCTTACAGGCCGAAATCATACAGCGCACCTTGCAGAAAGAAGATTCGCTGGTCCTGATGCCTACGGGTGGCGGCAAGTCGATCTGTTTCCAGCTTCCGGCGATCTATATGCCGGGAACCGCCATCGTAGTATCTCCCCTTATCGCTCTGATGAAAGACCAGGTCGAAGGGCTGATCGCCAATGGCATACCGGCTGCTACGCTCAACAGCATGATGCCGGAGGAAGAACGCCACCGGGTACGACAACTCTGCATACAGGGAAAGGTGAAACTGCTTTACATCTCCCCCGAAGGGATCATTAGCGAACTGCACTGGCTCCTGCCCCGCATCGACATTTCGCTGATCGCCATCGATGAAGCGCATTGTATCTCGCATTGGGGACATGATTTCCGCCCCGAATATACCCAGTTGTCCGTTCTGAAAGAGAATTTTCCGAAAGTACCGATCATCGCCCTGACAGCTACGGCAGACAAAATCACCCGGACGGACATCCTGAATCAATTGAAACTGCGTGATCCTAAAACATTCATCTCGTCTTTCGACCGCCCGAACCTGTCGCTCACTATCCGCCGCGGGCTGAGCAAAAAGGAAAAGATCGCAGCGATCGTCCATTTCATCAACCGGCATCACCGGCAGAGCGGTATCATCTACTGCATGAGCCGTAACAGTACGGAGTCTTTGGTCGAAGAACTGTCTGAGTACAGCATCCGGGCAGTCGCCTATCATGCCGGGCTAAGCTCCGACAAACGCGAGAAAGCACAGGACGATTTCATCAACGACCGTGTTAATGTAGTGTGTGCAACGGTCGCATTCGGGATGGGGATAGACAAAAGCAATGTCCGCTGGGTCATTCATTATAATATGCCGGCAAGCATCGAGAACTACTACCAGGAAATAGGCCGTGCCGGACGGGACGGAATGAAAAGCGACACGCTTCTGTTCTATTCCGTGGGCGACATCCTGCTCCTTCGCCGTTTTGCAGAGGAAAGCGGACAGAAAGACGTCAGTTTACAGAAGTTGAACCGGATGCGGAGGTATTGCGAGGCAGACATCTGCCGGCGTCGTATCTTGCTGAGCTATTTCGGAGAAGAAACGGACAAGGACTGCGGGAACTGCGACGTCTGCAAGAACCCTCCCCAACGTTTCGACGGGAGCATCTTGGTACAGAAAGCCCTGAGCGGTATTTTTCGTACCGGGCAAACAGCCAATATGCACCTGCTAATCGATATACTCCGGGGAGCCGAAAAGGATGAACTGAAGGAAAAAGGATACGACAAGCTAAAAACCTATGGTGTTGGCAAAGACCTCAGCTACAAAGAGTGGAAAGAATACTTATATCAGATGCTTCAGCTCGGTTATATTGAAATCGACTATATGTCGGCCGGTCACCTGAAAGTGACTCCATTAGGACGTAAAGTCCTTTTCGGCGAGCAGCAGGCGCTCATGACCATTTACCAAAAGATCAAAGATTTTGCCCTGCCGACCAAGAAAGGCGGCTACAAATACCGTCCGATCCGTCCGATCGAATCCACTTCCGTGGATGAAACGTTGCTCGACTCCCTGCAACAACTCCGTAAGCAGATTGCCGAACGCGAACATACCCCGGCTTATATCCTCTTTTCGGATGACGCCCTCGAAGATATGGTCCGTAAGAAACCGGTTACGCTCGACGAGTTCAGCGAAATACGAGGTGTCGGACAGCTCAAGCTGGACAAATACGGCAAGGTATTCGTCGCCCTGATCCGCTTTGTCCTTCGTTTGCCTAAAAAGGAATAAAAAAAGAAAAACAAACAATCGTTCTATTCTTTTGTTTATATTTATATAATGAATAGAATGACAGATACAATGAAAACAGTTCCCATACTCTTGTTGCTTTGCCTTTCCACACTGAGTTTCTGTACGACAAAGCCAGGAGAGCCGCAAGGATCCGGTTTACCCGGACTAGACACTCCCGTTGCAGAAACAGTACCGAAGGCGGCCCCTCCCCTCATTGAAACCGTTATAGAAAAGGAACTGCTTTACGACCAGCATACGTTGGCCGATACTTACCCATACAAGGATACAATGCGGGAATTCCAATGGGATAAGATCCGTGCCGGTCTCCGTCTGCTCGATTCGCTCCGGCAGAAGCCGTCCCGTTGGGCGATCTTTCAAAACTACAGGAACAAGAACGGGGAAGCCCCGCTGGTCCGGAAGTTTCATCGCGATGCTTACAAGCGGGTTTCCGACACTTTAGGTATCGAACGTTACCAATCTGTCCCGCTATATCTGCCGGAAGATACACTGACTGCCGAACGCTATGGCCGTGACGGTGCTCTTGTGAAATTGCTTGATGACAGCAACCGCCTTTTCCGTATCCAAACGATCTATACAAACGGGGAATGGCTGGTTCCCGGAAAATATGTCAAGCCGATAGCCGATAGCGTCACGTTCGACAAGGCCATATTCGTCGACGTCACCAACCAGAACATCGCAACACTCGAACATGCAGGTTCCAAATGGTTGGTCAGAAGCATGAATCCGGCCACAACAGGGCAGCACCGTCCTCCATACGCACAGGAAACGCCATTAGGCATATTTGTCGTTCAGGAAAAGAAGGCAAGGATGATTTACCTCGTAGACGGCAGCAAAGAGACAGGCGGATTCGCTCCTTATGCCAGCCGGTTCACCAACGGAGGTTATATCCACGGGGTCCCGGTAAACGCGCCACGCAAGTCGCTGATCGAATACAGCCCAACACTTGGAACGACCCCACGCTCCCATATGTGCGTCCGGAATGCGACCTCTCACGCCAAGTTCGTTTATGATTGGGCACCTGTAAATGAGACTATTGTTTTCGTTTTTGATTAAAAGTCTTATCTTTGTGCGACATTATTCAATCTTATGTTATTGCGTATCTGTTTATACTTGTTTTTATTATTTCTTCCGGCTAATTATACGACAACCAGAAGTTCGTCTCCCCTGATTCCGGCTGATCCCGCGGCGGCCATGTCTTCGGTATGCCGACAGCTCTATGCTGATATGCAGCTGGATAGTATGGTGGACTATACCGCTTTCGAACAGGCGATAACCGGAGCACAGGCAATCGAACGGCGTAACAAGGATATCATTACCCTGATCGACTTCACAAAGCCTTCCACGGAAGAACGGCTTTACGTCCTGGATATCCGGCATAAGAGACTCCTGTTCTCCTCTCTCGTCTCACACGGAAAAAACAGCGGAGGAAATTACGCCACTTCTTTCTCCAACAAAGTCAATTCTTACAAAAGTTCATTGGGATTTTTCGTTACGGAAAATACCTATCAGGGCAAAAATGGCTATTCCTTAGTCCTGAACGGCTTGGAAAAAGGGATCAACGACCGGGCAAAAGAACGGGCGATCGTAGTGCACGGGGCGAATTATTGCAGCCCGTCTGTTGTCGTCTCGACGGGCCGCTTAGGAAGAAGTTTCGGTTGTCCCGCCCTACCCCCGTCGCTTGCCAAGCCGATCATTAACACCATCAAGGACGGGACCTTACTCTACATCTATGCCAACGACAAGGAGTATCTGAGTCAAAGCACGATCTTATCAACCGGAAGATCGATTTCCCCGAACTCGATCATCGCATTGAACAGCCTGATACGGGAATAGCCCGGCAAATCCTCCGGACGGATATCACCTGCAACCAGCTCTCCCTGATCCAGCAACGAAGCCCTCTTCGTCCCTGCCAGTAACGGTGCGGAGGGAGTGATCCATTGTTTCCTGTTCCAGAATGCCACGTTGCAAATAGAGGTGTCGGTCAACAACCCTTTCCGGACGACCAACACATCATCTTCTGTCTCGCGGCACGCGAACAAGCGGTTCAGCACACTCCGATCTCTGCTTTTATACCGATAGTCGGCTTCGTCATCGACAACCAACCGCAAAGAGGATACTGGGCGGAAGTGATAGGCGGCATACTCCACGTTCCGGATATCCACATCATATTCGACCCGACACTTCGTCCGCTCCCGATAGTTCACAGGGCGGATGTAATCGTTCAAATCAAGCACATCGGTTTGACATAGCACGTTCCGACGTGTCTCATTCATACGCCGGTTATGGTAGGATAGGTTATGAATCCGCCCGTTCTCGATCCGGATTGTTTCAATAAATAGGGACATATACTTTCTGCTTCATTTCATTATATTCGCTTGTCAAATCACTTTGGGAAGTGATTCCCCCTCCACTCTTAAAGATCAACGAGCCATCCGCCTGCTGTTCCAAAAAGCGGATCATAACGGCACTGTCCAGGCTATTCCCGTCAAAATAGCCCATGACACCCGTATAAAACCCCCTTTCGTAGGTCTCGGCTTCCGCGATAATCTCCATTGTCTTCTTTTTGGGCGCCCCGGTAATGGAACCTGCCGGAAGGAGCCGGAAGAACAAATCTCCCACTTCGGCCTGCCAACCTCCGGTAAGACGACCCCGGATCTCCGAACTGACCTGCAACAAAGCCCCCTGATGTGTCGGTAGTTCGTCTATGTAGCGATAACGGGTCACCATCACCTCGGTCGCCACCATACTGAGGTCATTGCGGATCAGATCGACAATCGTAGCATGTTCGGCCCTTTCCTTCGGATCCTCTAATATCCGCCTGCGGGCATCCGGCAATGTAGCATCGATCGTCCCTTTCATCGGATAGGAATAGATATGTTCATCCCGAATCTTCACGAATATCTCAGGAGAGAAAACGACAAAACGGTCTTTCATCCAGAGCTTATACCGGGCTTCCGAACTGACGAAAACGTCCTTCAAGCTCAGATCGGTCCGAACAGGAGTGGCGCAAGTCAGATTGACCAGGTAGGAGTTTCCGGCCCGGATATGTCCGACCACCTTATGAAACGAGTCGGCGTAGGCCGATTGTGTGATAGGGAATGTTTCCCATCGGATCGCAGAAGTTCGGTTCTCCCGATCATTCATACGGCTTGCAGTCGCAACATTCGTCACACCGTCCAGATTGTAGAGCAATGCCTCCGAATCGATCTGATCCGGCTCTTCCACAATCACCTGCTCTTGCTTGTAATCGATCACAAACAGGAAAGGCCGCCTTTCCGCACCCAATCGGTTCATACGGCAGACGGCCTCTATGCGGTTATAGAATCTCATATCAGAAAACGTTCGGTCAAACCACCAAAAGCGTCGATACGGCGATCTCGGAAGAAAGGCCACCAACGGCGGACATTCTCGCTACGCGTCTTGTCGATCTCCACAATTCGTATTTCTTCATCATTATTGGAAAGTTCGGCCAAAAGTTCACCCTGCGGACCAGCGACGAAACTGTTTCCCCAGAACTGAATGCCATTCGTTTGTCTGGACGGATCGGCCTCGTGTCCTACCCGGTTTACCGTAACGACCGGAAGACCATTGGCTACGGCATGCCCCCGCTGAACAGTTACCCACGCTCCTAACTGGCGTTTTTTCTCTTCCTCCGTGTCACTGCTTTCCCAACCGATAGCTGTCGGATAAATCAGCAGTTCCGCTCCTTTCATCGCCATCAGGCGGGCTGCTTCGGGATACCACTGATCCCAACAAACCAATACACCCAATTTACCAACAGAAGTCTCGATCGGCTCAAATCCGAGATCACCGGGAGTAAAATAGAACTTCTCATAATAGGCCGGATCATCCGGAATATGCATTTTACGATATTTTCCGGCAATAGCGCCGTCTTTCTCAATAACGACAGCCGTATTATGATACAGACCGGGAGCTCGTTTCTCAAACAAAGAAAGTACCAGTACGATCCCCAGTTCCTTTGCCAACGCTCCGAAGCCCTCTGTAGAAGGTCCTGGAATCGGTTCAGCCTGATCGAACACTTCGGTATTCTCCGTCTGGCAAAAATAAAGCCCGTTATGCAACTCCTGCAAAACGACCAATTCAGCTCCTTGCAAAGCACAAGCCCAGATATTTTGTTTCAGTTTCTCAATATTAGCAGCCCGATCACTGCTATTCGCCTGCTGCACCAGCCCTAACTTCATGATTTATGATTTATAATTTATGATTTAGATTTGAAACCTCAATTGTCAATTGACACGACTCCCTCCGGGTACTGCATCGTCACACAATGTAGCGAACCATGTTGTTTAATCAACGGCAAGCAATTGATTCCTATAATCTCACGCTCCGGAAAAGCCTGTTGCAAAGCTTTCTTCGCCAGTTTGTCCTTCGGAGATTTATAATAGGGTAACAACACAGCCCCGTTGATAATCAAAAAATTGGCATAAGTGGCAGGAAGACGCTCTCCCTCCCATTCCACAGGGTCCGCCATCGGCAAGGCGATTAACCGGTAAGGTTTGCCGTCAGCCTGTCTGAAAGCCTGTAACTCCTGTTCCATCGCTTGCAACTCCTCGAAATGTTCATCCGACTCATCCTTGCACTGCACGTACGCAATCGTATCTTCGCTACAGAACCGTGCCAGCGTATCGATATGGCTGTCCGTATCATCACCGGCAAGATAACCATTTTCCAGCCATAAGATGCGTTCAAAGCCGAAGACATCCTTCAGATAGGCTTCCAACTCTTCCTTTTGCAGATATTCGTTCCGATTCTGAGACGAAAGACATTCGACCGTCGTCAACAGTGTTCCCTTGCCATCCGATTCGATACTGCCGCCTTCCAAGACAAACGGTTGCATATTGATGACCTGAACCCCGTCGGCAAATGTTCCCTGTACCGACAGGTTACGCGTAACCAGGTTATCCAGATTCGCCGCGAACTTCATCCCCCACCCGTTGAACACAAAGTCATACACGACTGGTTCTCCCTGGTCGAATACAGTAATGCCGCCATGATCACGTGCCCAGGTATCATTCGTCGCCATCTCCCTGAAAATGATCCGGCTGTCATCCACATCGCCCAATTGTCTGCGTACTTCCTGTTCGTCCGGACAGACAATCAAGAGCTTCTCATGTTTGATCACCTCCTTGGCAATCGATACAAAACAAGGAATCACCTCGTCTAATATAGGCGCCCAATCCGTTTCATCATGCGGCCATGTCAACTGGACGGCACTTTGCGGATACCATTCCGCCGGTAATATGATTTTATTTTCCATCTGCGTTTAATAAAATATGCGATTGTATTGCGGCACAAATATAGGCTTATTTTCCATCATTCTTAATACAAAGATTCTATCACCTCTGTCAACTTGCTGTTTTTCTTCCACGTCTCAAGCAAACAAAGAAGCGGTGCGTATGTCACCTTCGGCCAGTTATTGACTGTTTGAAGTTCCGCAAAAACTTCCAATAACCGCTTTAAATCCTTTACCGGATTTTCCGGCAGGCAAGACAAGAAAGAGACAAACAGCACAGACAGTTCTTTGTTATGAAAAGATGATCTATTTATCAACATTTCGACAACCAAACCTGAAATTCTCTGCGCAGGAGCCCATTCCAACGCTTGGATCTTCCCCAACACCCGACCTAATGCCACATTGTCTATCAGGTCTTTTTCCACAAGTTCGCCCCAAAGATTCGCCGCACACAAACGAATAGGACGATCAATGCTCAACAGGCACACCGCCAGGTATGTCAAAGCCATCCCCCCTCTCCACTCCAAATCAAGTTCGCGCAGGGTATCAAGAGCAACCAGGTTAAGCCTTGCTAGTTCCAAATCGTTCCAATAAGCATCCCTTACGCGATCCCGCACCAATAAAGCCAACCAAATCCGAGGTGCATTCGGAGAAAGCAACAAAAATCTCTTCAGGTCCTTCTCCCGCAAAGGAACCTTCCAAAAAGTCTCCACCAAAAGCGGAATACGGGAACAAGGACGATAAGCCATATATAAGGCATAACCTCCAAACCTCCACTTTATCGCAACATTCTTACTTACCGACGGAATCAACTGCAAGATACGATCGACTTTCCCAAACGGCTTTTCGAAAGTAAACACATCGCATGGAATATCTCCCGTCAGATAGGCCCGGTTCACAGCAGAATAAGGAAAATCCTTGAACTCGTCATAGACGGTATCAGGACTTTTGACCAAAGCGGCGGTCATCCAGACAGCCTGAAACGTAAAAGGACCATTAGGGCGTGCTTCCGGCTTGAACAAGAAAAGCAATAGCTCGCGATATTCGCCCGCCAACTCTTGTTCGGCTAACCGGACAGCCTCTTCCGTATCATCCAATGCCACACGCGAAAGTGCGATTTGAAAGTCCAGACTGTCCGGTTTGATTCTCTTTTTCTGATATGCAGACAACCGGGAGACAAGCACGGACGGATCGATCCAAGCCGGACGGTGGGTCGGTGTCGATAGCAAAGGCAATGTATTATAATCTTTTATCCGGTTAAAAGCCAATTTTACAAGATCCAGATAGGGTTTATAGTCCTGAAATGATTGTTGTTTCGAGCTTTTGACACGTCTTTCCGATCCGGTAAGCATTTGAGCATAATCAAGAAGAAAAGACGCTGCCAGCACATCCAATTCTCCTACCCCGTCTTTTCCTCCCTCCACAACGGTACGGGCCATTTCGAAAACCGGAACCATACGTTCCACATCCTCCTGCTTTACAAACGGATGCATACGGGACAAAGAAGCCAAAAGTAAATCGATATGGAAACTCTCTTCGTTATCCATCGACCGGCCCATCAGAGAAACCAGCCCATCCATATTCGTGACATCTGGAATACGCATTTCTTCCCGAATGAAGGGTTGTTTTTCTATTCTTTCCATACTACTTCAATATTGTGCGATACAAATATACGGAGAAAAATACACCCATCAGACAAAGTCTCCATTTACCCTTGTGTTTTCCGGTATTCCATGGGGGTCATGCCATATTTGTCTCTAAAAATGCGCTGGTAGGTTCGCACATTGCCAAAACCGGAATCGATAGCGACAGCCTCAATCGTATAATGCTTGAAATCTTTCAGCAGCACAAGCGAATAATCGAGTCTCAGCCGATTGATGTATCCGTTGAAATTTTCGCCTGTGAAAGTCTGCAATAACGGAGAGATACGATTTTTCCCAACAGGTGTCCATCAAGACGATGATCCTACGCCGACAGTTGTTGAAGAACCCGATTGGAAATTGGAATTGGTGGAAAACGATCCTGAACCGGAATGGGAAATGCCGGAAAGCGGAATCTATAAGGCTTCCGAATCTTTCCCCTTCATTAATGAAGGAGTGAAAGGCACCGAAGAAGAGCCTTTCACGATATCTTTACAACCTGTTGTAAATTGACACTAAACTCCAATAAAAAGAAGGTGTGTCGTAATACCCGATGCGCCTTCTTTTTTTCGTTGACTATAAAAATCGGCTCATTTTTTTAAGCTGCGATATTTTGAGGATTTCTTCGATTTATGTGTTCGCAGCATCTAAATATAGCTACTGTAAGCTCATAAAACAGTCCAGTCAGCCAATCCATACCTTCTTTAGCCATTTTTGCACATATCTTTTTTATATTGAAGGCAATGGCAAAGAAGGCAAAATCCATGAAGACCTTATCCTTTCCAAAATGGCGGAAACGTTTGTAATTCATATTGT
>ERZ857750.273-NODE-273-length-77174-cov-32.694861_pt1 | contig 77174 bp, 65 predicted proteins | sample MGYA00519915_ERZ857750 | MGnify/ENA primary metagenome ERZ857750 (study PRJEB31778, sample SAMEA3449358) | human gut metagenome | biome: human gut; feature: human-associated habitat; material: faeces | place: United Kingdom | collected 2010/2012 ...
AATCTATCAGGAACCGTACGGCACCGGCGCTTTTCTTCCGCCGATGCCATTTCCGTCCGCCGTCCGTGTCCAATATGAACGCTTATGCCGTTCAGATTTGGTGGTGACGCCGTACACGTTTATTTGACCATAAACACCGGGCCGGGCGCGGTCGCGGCCGTGGGTGTGGAGGGCACGAACTCGTTCGGCGCGGCCCTGGCCCGCAGGCTCGCGGCCGCCGGATACGAGGTGCGCGAGGTGCTGCGTCCCAAGCGCAACGTGCGCCGCAGGAACGGCAAGTCCGATCCCATCGACGCGGTCGCCGCCGCCCGCAGCGTCATGGCCGGCGACGACGCCGGCCCGCCGAAAAGCTCGGACGGCTGGGTCGAGGCATTGCGCCACCTCAACGCCCAACGCGCCCAATTGGTGTCGGCGATGACGGCGATTTCCAACTCGACCAACGGCTTGCTCGTCACCGCTCCGGAGCCCGTCAGGGAACGGTACCGGGGATTGAAGGGCGGGGCCCGTATGAACAGACTCGCCGAGTGCAGGCCCGCCGGCGGCCTGGTCGAGCATAGCGCGCTGGTCGCGCTGAAATCCGCCGCCAAGGCATGGAAGGCGCTCAAACGGCAGTCGGGCCTCTTGGAGGAGCGCATGCGCGCGATCCTCGAGGAGCACGCGAGACCGTTGCTCGACATGTACTGCGTGGGCACCGTCATCGCCGCGGCCCTGGCCATCGTCGCCGGCGACAACCCCGAACGCATCCGGAGCGAAGCCGCGTTCGCCAAACTCTGCGGCGCGTGCCCGCTGCCCGCATCCAGCGGCAGGACCAGCAGGCACAGGCTCAACAAGGGCGGCAACCGGCAGGGCAACGTGGCGCTGCACCGCATCGCCATCGTCCGCCTGCGATGCCACCAACCCACCAGGGACTACGCCGCCAGGAAGACCCGCGAGGGCAAAGGCAAGCTCGAGATCATCCGCTGCGTCAAACGGTTCATCGCCCGCGAGGCGTACCGGGCGCTCATCGCCATACGCAACGGCGGGAACGGACGCGGGACCTCGGGCGAACGCGGCGCCAGGCTGCGCGAACTGCGCATGAACCATGGCATCACCCAACAGCAGGTCGGCGAGGCGCTATGCGTGCCGTCCAGCCGCATCAGCGAAATCGAACGAGGTAGACGAGACCTGCCCGAACTCGAACAACGGGCCATCCAATGGATTCACTCCATCACCGACCCAAAACAACACGCCCAAACACTTGACAATGTATAGGAGCATCTAAATACATTCGGTTGGGTGTTGCCTGTTTTTGTACATCTAAGGGTTGAAAATCACCGATTTTCAGCGCTGTAAAGCAAGGATAGTAAAAAGGGCGAAATAGTTATCGCTCTCATACAGTTCCTTTGTGAAACAGTGAATCGCTGTATAGTGCATACAGTTCGCTGAGGAGTGCGTATATTTGCAGTCGTGCAAAACACCCCACAAAGCCGCAAAGTCGATAGGCGGGCATTTCGATGCAGAATATGTTCGACACTGTGGAAACTGAAAATCAGCTTGTATTCGCAGAAAAGTTACATTTTAAGGCGGTAAATTTCAGGTATCATATTGAAAACAGACCGTTCCTTGCGATATAACGTGTGTACACACTTTTGAGGAAGTGCAGCATGGCTATACCAAAGCTGAAAAAGCAGGATGTTTTGATGCACTGAAATTTATCGACGAGAACGGAGTTCCCGAACATAATACAAGCGTAAAATATGTACTTGTGTCCGAGAATGGGAAAAATATCCGCCGAAGTATGTGGTAGCCTTTGCTGACCATTTGGCAAACAGCACGGATATTTCGACAGAATCCTTTGACCGCGTTTATGCAAAGAACTATCCGGAAAGTCTGGGCTTCTCCATGGAGACTAAGCAGCAAGAAAAATTTGAGTTATCCATTACTGCCGAAAGCGTCGAGTCAACAGATGAACGCTTTACAATGGATAATCTGAGCCTCGGTGATAACTATAAGCCACTGGATGCCTGTTTCAAGAGGGCAAATGGAGACGTAATCAAGCGAGTCTACGGCAAAGGTGAAAGAAGAAATTGCAATAAAACCTTGCCCCGTATTGCCTGTCAGGTGTTCGAGAAGCAGCTTGCTGCATTATCGGTTGAGGACAAGGAGAACTTCCCTGTCTGTAAATATAACCCGGACAGCGACGTAATCAGAGGTATTTATGCGAGTGTTGACGATTTCAAGAAGCACCGCAAGACACTAGAGTCCCTGGACTACTCTGACAACGGACGGCACTTTGTTATCTATTGCTGGAATATCTTCTCTACGATTATCTTCGTTCAGGAATGTTTGAAACGTTTCGGTGAGCCGGGAGATCAGTTTATTTTGACATACCGCGAAAAAGATGGGAAGGAAACCGCAGCGGCAGAAACGGAAGCTGCTGTTCAGGAAGAGCTTGTTCAACAGTTCAAGGGATACCGAAATCCGTTTTCTTCCATGCTGATTGAATCAAAAAATCTGATTTTCAGAGGTGCGCCCGGTACCGGAAAATCTTATCTTGCCAAAGAAATCGCTGCGGACATCATCAGCAATGGGTACTTTGACGATTACACACTTCTTACTGACGAGCAGAAAAAACAGGTTGAGTTCGTTCAGTTCCATCCGAGTTATGACTACTCTGATTTTGTTGAAGGACTAAGACCGAAAATCAATGATGATGGGACAATGGGCTTTGAATTGCAGGATGGCATTTTCAAGAAGTTTGTTGCCCGTGCCAGAAAGAACTATGAGGACTCCCAAAAATCCAGAGAAACCGTAGAAAAGGAAGTCACGGTTCAAGAATCCATGACAGATTTTTTCTCCGGCGTTGAGTTTGGCGTTGACACATTTAAGACGATCAGTGGAAATGAATTTACCATTACCGGCGTGGATGACGGGCATATCCATATTTCCATTCCCGGTAACGCATCTGTCAACAGGCTTGCTCTGAGTTTGGATGAAGTTCGGAAGATGCTGGAATCCGGGCAGAAGTTTGAAAAAATAAAGGATATCACGTCCTTTTTCGGAAAGACGTTTGCTACGCAAGGATACTCCTATGACTTTGCCATCTATAAAGCAATCAAAGCGAAGAAAAGTACAGTTTCAAAAGTAAGGGCAAAACAGGAGAAACTGAAAAAATACATATTCATCATAGATGAAATCAACCGCGGTGAGATTTCAAAGATTTTCGGTGAATTGTTCTTTGCAATAGATCCCGGTTATCGCGGTAAAGCCGGAGAAATCTCCACGCAGTATTCCAATCTGCACTCTGACCCTGGCGAAAAGTTCTATATTCCTGAAAATGTCTATATCATCGGCACCATGAACGATATCGACCGCTCTGTGGACAGCTTTGATTTTGCCATGCGTCGTCGCTTCCGTTTCGTAGAACTCAGAGCAGATGAGCGCCTTGAGATGCTTGCGTCGCTGGAAAACGAGGAGTTGGAGGCTGAGGCAATCAGAAGGATGGCTGCCCTTAACAAGGAAATTGCTGCCGTTGAGGATTTGAATGAGAATTATCAAATCGGTGCTTCTTACTTCCTGAAGCTGAAAACACTGGACTTTGACCAGCTTTGGACGGATTATCTGCAACCGCTCCTCCAGGAATACATTCAGGGTATGTACGATGAGGAAGGGATTATGAAACGGTTTGCAAAGGCATATGGCTATCAGCAACAGTCCAGAGGTGATGCACATGAAGCTACTCAGAATCAAAGATAACTCCCAACAGAAAAAAGATGCCTTTTCTCAAGTAGCGAAGCTGACTGGCAAAATTGCAGATAAAACATTGGAACAGCTTGAGCGTGAAGGTGTGTTCGTATTCCCCGAAACCATAAAGGACGCAAAGGATATTACGCAAGATCAGATGATCCTCCAAAGCGTCAATGACACCTATCGCTCCGGCAATGTGATGGGCTTTCTCGGCTACGGTGATGAGCGGCTTGCGATCGCGTCCCGTTTTTGCAGAGAGGGCGAGGATTACTTGTTCCAATATCTTTTAGACAAAGTTCTGGACTTTCCAAACATCGTGGATTTGGATGCAGACGCCAATCAAGACAATCGGCTGTTCAATTTTCTGCTGTTCCTGTTTCCGCATTACCTTAAAGCGGCGATGCGGAAGGGTTTGTTCAAAAAGTATATCCGCCACAGGTACAATGATGGAAATGTAAAGGGCACGATTGATGTCGCAAGACATATAAAGAAGAACATCCCGTTTGTAGGAAATGTTGCATACAGCCAGCGAGAGTTTTCTTATGATAACAGCCTGATGGAGCTGGTGCGGCATACCATAGAGTATATCAAAAGAAAGCCTTACGGGAAAAAACTTCTTATCAAAGTGAAAGACGAGGTAAAACTCGTTATAGATGCGACTCCGGGATATAAACCGTATGACAGGCAGAAAATCATTGAACAGAATAAAAAGAATACCGTCCGCCATGCCTATTTCAGGGAGTATCTCGCTTTGCAGAGGTTGTGTCTTTTGATCCTTCGACACCAGAGACATCAAATTGGTACGGGAGCGAGGCAGATATACGGCATTCTGTTCGATGGTGCATGGCTGTGGGAGGAATATATTAACTTGCTCATTAAAGATATCTTCTACCACCCAATGAACAAAAGTGGCAAAGGCGCTCAGAGACTGTTTGATGGAAATGTAGGATTGATCTATCCTGATTTCATCAGCCGGAATAGCGAACCACGGATCATTGCTGACGCGAAGTATAAGCTCCTTGGCAACATTGGCAATCGAGATTATTTACAAGTGCTTGCCTATATGTTCCGGTTTGATGCAAAGGCTGGTTACTATCTCTATCCAGAAGCGGAAGGGTCTGACGATTTGAAATTGTGGCTGAATCGTGGTTCGACCTATGAGAAAAATGTCGTGCCGCGTGATGACATCAGCATTACCAAGCATGGCTTGAAAATTCCCATGGATGTGCAGAATTATTCAGAGTTTATCGCAAAGATGAAGGTTCAGGAGCAGGAATTTACAAGCGTATTCTATGCGTGATTTTGTAAGGAGCACACAGAGCTGCATATCAAATAATCGACCGGGTTTGATTAGAAATAATCCGTAGGATTAAAGAGGAATCCCGATGCCAGATAACAGGAACCGCAAACGACCGATACAGGTCAAATTTTTCGTAGATGAAAGAGAACTCAGCTTGATAAAGGCGAGGATGGCGCAGCTTGGTATAGAAATATGAGCGCTTACCTTCGCAAAATGGCGATCGACAGATATGCGGCAAAACCGGATTTGCTTGCGCTATTCTGCAAGGAAATCCTGGTCGCTCCACGCCGGATTTCGCAAGTGCATATACACTTGCTGTGCTTGCTATTCTCCGTTCCCCATGTTAGCAAGCGCCATCTTCCAAATGGAAATAGGCGGCAACCGCCGCCTTGTCTAACCAAAAGCGAAACGGACGGACGGAAGTCAATGGCGGCGAGGAGGACGGTGAAATCTCGTTTCATTTCTCCAATCCTGACCCTATGCCAAGGTCAAGCCACGCCCCGACGATGTCCCTAAGAGAGAGTTTTCTTTCGATGAGAAGGGCAACATCATAGTGAAAAATCCATCAGCCCTTTGGCTGCCCGATGTCAAAATCGTGGAGGAGCACGGTGACACAGAATACACAGTAACTGGTAGCTACGAGGGAACGGAAACCCTCGATAAGAAGCTCAGACGCATTATGGAGCAGAACGCTGCCGATGATAAAAACGGTATCACGGAGGACGCCGATGAGTAACGACGTTTCTCTTGATATAAACCAAGAATCCAATCCTGTTCAGACAGTTGCCCCACCGAAGAAGGACAACAATATGTTATCTGCTACTGAATCAGCACACTGTTAGTCTGGGCCGTGTACTGCTTCTGCGCCATGTCCATGCTCTCCTAGTGGCGCAACGCCTCCGTATCGGCGAAGACGAGCTGCCGGATCGCCTGCGCGAGCTGCATGAGCTTGGCCTTCTCGAGGATGGACACCTTGACGCTGTTCCTGCCGCCGGACTGGTTGACGAAGTCGAGCTACGCGCTCATCGTGTTCGCCAGGTTCGCGGCGGCGAGCAGGATGAGCAGTATCCCGACCGCCGCACTGTCCGACAGGCATGCGAGGCCCGCGACGAAGAACACGACGCCCCAGACGAACGATCCGGGGTTGAACTTCGTGTTCGTGTCCACGGACACGATGTTGCGCAGCGGGATCGTCTGCGTGGACGATCCGAGCGGGATCACACCCAGCAAGGTGTTCGGGCTCTTGTATATCACGCGCATGCTGCTCGCGGCGACGCTGGTCCTGAGCCAGAACAGGACCACGGACGGGCTGAACCGGTCGCCGACGATGCCGGTCTCCCCCGTCGCGTAGGTGAATTCGGTCATGGTCTGCTGTGTTTCGGCCATTTTAGTTTCCTTTCTCTAGTGTTTATTGCCAAAGTCGAAGATGACGCCGCGATCCTTGTTGACGACGAGCGAGGCGTCGAATTTGCTGCCCTTCCTTGAGGTGAAACCCTTCAAACTGACCTTCTGTCCGGCGAGCAGTCGGCGTATGGTGGAGTCGGTGACGGTTTTGCCGGCTACGGTCGTTCAGGCGCGCCAGCCGCATCCCTCCGTGGCCTTCCATGTGCCGTCGGATTATTTCTCGCGCCGGTTGGTAGAGCATTGAAACACCTTGCCCGTTTTGATGACGGGCTTGCCGCAGCGTGGGCATGGGCCGAACGATTCCGTGTCCCGCGTCCTCGTCTGCACATGGTCCTGCCGGACGGTGAACCGCGCGTCGGCCGGGATGCGCACGGCGAGGTCGCGGAACTCCGTTTCGACCCGTGCAGTGTCCATCTGTCCGTGTTCGACTTCCGAGAGGCGCTGTTGTATTTAGTCAAGTTGGCGTTTCGTGATGGAGCCGGTGACATTTTGTTGTTGGACTCGTCATTGACCCCACCGCAATCATGCCGCAAGACCCACATCCTACGTCAATTCATGACGCCCGCGCCAAGCCCCCCCCTAATCCTCTCATCCCAATACCAAGCCATGCCCCTTCCAGCATTGGCATGAACTCATCCGCACCGGCACAACAAGGCGAAGGGCCACGCATTCCGGCCGGTCTCAAGCCCATGAGACACTTAGGATTATGACTACCATCATCATGCGCACCTCCGATGATAATCGTGGTCAGCTGTTTTTGGCTTTATTCCAAGGTTTTCTGTCCTTGGGAAACCTGCCGATTACGCTCGTTTTCCATGAGGCACCTACAGGCACCCAAGAAAATATCGACTGATTTCCGCCTTATCGGCCGGTCATCATGAACCGGTTTATGATGCTCATTCGACACTTCCCGCCGACGATAAGAGCCCGGACCATACCGCTCAACAAGGGTGAAGCTAATGGAAAACACAACACGAAAAAGCGTAGGGAATGGGGATCGGTGATCATCCGCAGGGACACGGACGGCAACCCGACCAGCTTCCAGACGCAATACGTCAACCCGCTCGACCTATCCAAGAAGGTCGGCCGGAACTTCAGATTGAAATACGAGACGGAGGCCTACAAGTGGCTCGTGGACGAGGTCTACATGCCGTGAGCACACTCATGGACAAGAACGAGGGAGAACCAACGGCAACGAAACGACCACGCGCACGCTCTTTGAGCCTGAAATGCCATCCGGCATCGTCGGAATGACCCTCGAGTCCTGCACCGCGGGCCCGTCCGAGGAAGACGAGCTCTCATCTTCGAGAAGACCCTAGACTCCACCGGCGGCATCGCGGTAACCGGCAAAAACATCGACTCCGTTGAAGTCACCGCTCCAGGTGGGTCTTCATCCGCGAGAAGGAAATCGCACTCGAGGTCTTCGCTGCGAACGTAGTTGACGCGAGGTCAAAAAGACAAATGCACCGATTTCTCCGATGCGGAAAAACACGACGCCTGTCTCGGGAACGAATTGTCCCGAGACGAAGTTTTCTTGGAAAAGCATACGGATGCCGCACAAGCTCAGGCCTTCGTGACATGCATCTATCAGACGAGCACCCCACCGTGGTCTACGGGAGGTGAGAGGGCGAGATTCACGTCCTTCGGAATAAGGCTCCTCATGCTCACGGCCTATGCCTGCTGCGCAGCCGGTAACGACGACCAGGACTAAGCGTCATTCCTGTGCATCACGTTTCCCTGTCACAATGACATGCTTCGGAGCTATCGCGAACGTGCGCCATATAATGGGATGATGAGTTTCTAGAAAGGAGATCGGTCGTGAATTCTGATGAGTCCCTGACAAAAGCGGAGAAGGAAATCACACCTCCAGTCGACCGGTCGCCGCTCACTCTCCTAAACACTGCAATAAGGCAAAACTGCAATGAAGCGGACAACGCCATCGCCGACATTATCAAAGCCGTTAAGCGGCAAATACCCGAGATGGCCCAGATCGGCAAAGCGGCTGACACAGGCTTCCGCCTTGTCGTCGATGTCTCTGACGAGACGCTCCGGGACATCGATCGAGGCGACATCAAGCTGACGACAGATAAAATGGGTAACACTTTTGCTCAGATGAGGCAATCGAACGGCAGATACGGTGAAAAAACTCCCTATCAAGAGAGAAGAATTCTCCCAAGGGATAGACCCTGTGCAGGCAGCCAACGCAATGCAAGTGAAGGCTTTGCAGGAGCAGCTCGACGAAATCGCGGAACAGATCACCGTGATCGACGGAAGGGTCAAGGAGGTTCTCCGGGGACAGCAAAACGACCGTATCGGTCTTTTCCACAGCGGCATGTCGCTCTACCTTGAGGCAAGGGAGGTCTCCGACGAGGGACTGCAAAAGCTGCTAATATCCCAGTCCCTCCGAGCGCTTTCAGACGCTGCAGCCCAGCTTGATCTTGAACTGCAGGAAGACGTCGCATACCTCTCCAACGGAGAGTACAAGAAGGCGAAGGGCAAGCGTATGAAACTGATTGACGAAAAGATGGTCTCCATCAACCGGTGCTTCCCGGTGCTGCATCAAGCCTCCGTCGCCCGTACGGCGATCTATTGCGAGCAAGGCGAAGTCAAGGCCATGGCCTCCGCCCTAGAGGCCTACTCTCGCCTAATCAAGCAGACGGTCGGATCGTATGCCGGCCTGCTTGCCGAATTCGACACATCGGATGACGGTACTGACCAAGGCATCTGGCGGTCAAGAGCAGCTTTGCAGCTCGACGTGTCAACGCTCAGTAAGGCGCTCTCCGCTCCTGAGAAGACCTTCTATCTCGAAGCGATAACCGATGAAAAGGAGGCCGAAAAATGAGCTCGGTTAAGGGATGCTCTAACGGCGAATGCGCCGCTCATAAGAATAAGACCTTGTTCAAAGCTTCAATGAGCTACTGTCCCCAATGCGGGGCGGAGCTTATCGTGGTATGCAAGTCAAGGAGATGCTATACGCGTTTGGACGACCCCTCTAAGATGCTTTGCGCGCGTTGCGAAGCAAAACACGCCGACAGGATCGATGGGATAAAGAAAAAGGGAGCCGCTGCGGGCGGCGCGGTTCTCACATTGGGCTCCATAGCTCTCGGTGCTGCGAAGAAGCTCACGAAGAAATAATCACCCAAAGACAAAGGCAGTTTGATTTACCATTTCTTCTTACATGACTCACTTGTACATGACATGGAACGACCAGATGAAAGAGCCCAGCACGACCTTAAGCGCCACCTAGAGGAACTTGCCAAGCCTCTTTATCAATGTTGCCCCAATCTTCCTTAAACTTGTGAACGTCTTCTTCGGTTTCCTCCTTCTTCTTCGCAAGCAACCTCGCCAGGCTCCGTCTGAACACGCCCCAGACTTCCCCTTCTCCAGCGCGCTGAAAGTTCCTTATCCGCGATTTCAGCGGCTTTAAGGGAGGGTGTTTTGCTTCAATTTTTCTTAAGCAATTGGGGTAAAGGGGCAGTGCCGTTTTGTTGGACTTCTTTGTTCCTATTCTCTGATTATGGCACAAGACCGAGCTCGCATCGCCATCCCATATACCACATCCGAAGTACGCCCCTGCCGGGATAGCCAAGTTCCCGGATCACATCAGCAATGCAGATTGTGCTTGATGTACAAGTCAGTCGCTCTAACGCAATATCCCTTCCTCATCGTTGATGAATGCCATCTATATGGATGAGGAGGAAACTGTAGATGAGCCCGAATCAGTGCTTCTTCAAATCAAGCGCCATATTGCGGGGGTTCTTCGGCATGGAGGCGAATCCCTGCTTAGCGTACCACTTGACAAGATCGTCGTTCATCGCCTGAACATACATGAGACGGCAGCCAATCGAGTCGGCCGATTTCTTTGCCTGTGCTATTGCTTCGCGAATCAGCAATGGGCCTTGCGAAATACCTCCATTGGCCCGATACTTCTCGCCTCGGAAGCGAGAATCCACGCCAAATCTTCCCAAAAGCACACAAGGAATATTCCCGCTGAGAGAAAGCTCTTCTTTCACGGTGCCAGGCACCGTTCTTCTCTGCAGATAATGCATGCTCAACGAGAAGAATCCAATCACGACACCGTTACCGTCAACAGCGACATAAACGGTGCAACCGCCTTCTTCTTGCTGCTGTAGAGAATCCCGGTGCAGCCATACATCAATCACAGGTTCCCCACAGGAGAATCCTGCAATATTCACCGTGTCGTCGAGTTTGACGATATGCGACCAAAGCTCGCCGTTCAAGTTTAGATACCCCCCAGTTCAGTCAGCGAGAAGCGAGCCAATCCACTCGGCATCCTCGTCGGATATGAACGTCCGATCCGACACGTCGGCAAGATCCGGCACAGGCGCGGCATGATCCATGGACGGATCTGCCTGAAGTAGCGAATAGAAATCAAGCATGCTTTGCGGAGTGATGACCTCGTTGATTTTGATGCTCGCCCATGGACGCTCCTGGTGACTCATCTTCTCGAGACTGTCTCCGAGGTGGCTGTCATTAGCCTTGTCATACATCGAGAGCACCCGATCCACCAAGGCTCGTTCTTCAAGGGATAAATCGTCAGTGTTACCATCGGTCACCTCACGGGGAAACACATAACGCCTCCCGCGGCAATAAGGGTAAACAGACTTGACCACGGGCCCGTGCTCCCAAGCCACGATCTCATCGGGGAACAGCGTCGTCCCTTTGGACACTAGCATCCACGACTGGCAGTAGTAAAGCAGCTTCTGAAGCGCATATGCGGTAGTCATGTGATTACGGGCATCCCGCTGTTCAAGAATGTATTTCGCTACATCAACAGCTTTGGCCATACAAATCACCTCCGAGCTATCGGTTTATGCATGTTCCTTCGATATATTCAATATACAAATTATAGTATTCTAACAACAAAATGGCATGTTCCGCAAGATTCAGTGTGTTGCTTCGAATCTGAAGCCCCTTCCGCTGTGATACACTCCAAATCAATCAAAAGGAGTTTTCAGAGCCTTTCCCTCCGTCTCCGTCCTGCTCAGGATGGCCTTCGGCCGCCGTACCGGCGGAGACGGAAGGGAAAAGCCCCGTTCAAGAAATCTAACTGTCAAAAGAGAGCATAAATACCTAGCCATCCATGCACGGTCAAGCCCAAAAGTATATGCCCATGTCAGGAGCCGATCCCGGCAACAACGTTCGGGCAAGGAGCTAACCAAGACAAGAGGAAGGGAAGTATGGGAAGAAATCCCGTTCGGCGTCACCGTCCGGTCTCAAGCCCATGAGACACTTGGAGCCATGACTACAGTTATCATGCGCACCTCTGATGATAATCGCATGTGGTCATTTTTGGCTCTATTCCAAGGTTTTCCGATCTTGGGAAACCTGCCAATCAGCCTCGTTTTCCGTAAGGCACCTACAGGCACCCAAGAATAATCCGGGAACATTCCACCGCCCTGCCGGCGCTCAACGTCTTCGCCGACCGGCGTGGAAAAAGACAATCCCCCTGTGGTTTCATGATGTTCCACATGTGCGATGCCCAAAAGCATTCCCGGCAGCACGCCTCCATGGCGGACAGCAGACAGAACGATACGTGGCCCGCGCAACCGAACGGCCTTCACCTTAAACTCGCCCGCGCATCAAGTGCCCTTTGCCATGATCCCATCATCTCCCATCGAGTTAGGGGAATGCGGAACAAAAATCAGTTCATATCACTTTTTCTGTTCCTTGAACTGAGCTTGGCCTCTCCAACAAGCCCTACTACAATAGGACTCATTCCTCCGCAGTTCGAGAATCGAGTCAATATGCGCCGAATTTGCCACATTCTTGCAAGTCTCCTAGTGGGTACCGGACTCTTACGCACAGTAAGCGGCTTTATTTTTGACTACCTGCATCCGGAATACGTGTCTAGCTTTCCTTCATACCTTTATCTTTTACGAGCGGTCCCCTTCATCATCGCTGCTGGTGTTGTCGAAACTGTTTTTCACCTACTAAAAAGAAGAAATAAAGGTAGAAGGAACGCAAGCAATTTCCCGAACCGCTCATGAAGCATGGCCCAGGCTCCAGCGATACCCATTCAAGCCCATCCAACCCCTGGGGATTCCCGGATCCGCCTTCACAGTAGTACTTCATGTAACCGTCGAGCTTAGTCCCGAACACGTCGATGGGCTACCGCCCGGTCTCAAGCCCATGAGACACTTGGAGCCATGACTACCATCATCATGCGCACCTCGCATGATAACCGTGATCGACTGTTTTTGGCTTTATTCCAAGGTTTTCTGTCCTTGGGAAACCTGTCGGTCACGCTCATTTTCCACGAGGCACCTACAGGCACCCGAAAATAATCCGGGAACGTTCCACTATCCCGTCAAAACCGGACATCTTCGACAGCCTGGAATCACCCACCATTATTGCGCGGCACCACGCCCACGTCAGCACCATCGGAAACACACCGCACAACGAAACCACGTTCCGGCACCGACGAACATCAGGGTCAAACCCCGTCATCAGCCAGTGTTAGGCCACCCATATCCCATGATTCACTGAATATATCGCGAATACCACCGCGACGAAAACCAAAAAATGCGCAACATTAGGGGGTAGTTCATGCGGAACAAGCGCTTTTCTTGGAAACACACCTTCGTCGCTCTCGCCATTTCGTTCGTCGTCTGTCTGCTCATCGTCGTTGTCATGACAACCGCAACGAAACGGGATCTTCCCGAATTTTTCCTCAGATATCTCCCCGCCGAGATATCCGTACCGATCGTCCTCGCCGCAGCCATGGGATTCACGAACATGCGGAATCTCTAAGTCCATCCCGCACCGTCAGTATCCGGCTTTGATGGCGGTGATGGTGAGTTCGCCGCGGTTGGTGTATCCGAGTGCGGTGAAAATCTCGGATATGTAGGAGCGCACGGTGGCCTCGCTCAGGCCGAGTCGTTTGGCGATGATCTTGTTCGGCAGCGCCTGGATGAGCAGGTCGAACGTGGTGCGTAGATGGTTCGGAAGACGCTCCACGCGTTCGCGGAAGGCGTCGTATCTGGGGTCGTTTCTTCCAGAGTTTAGATAGCTGTCGGCGAGAATACTGGTCGGGCGCGGTCCAAACACCGTGTATCCCGCGTATGCCTGTTTGATCAATTGGGCGAGTTGCGCGGAGGGGATGTCCTTAGTCAGGAACCCGCGCACGTTCAGAGCCAGTGATTTGGCGAGCGATTCCTCATGCTCGAACACGGTGAGCATCACCACCGCGACCGACGGGTAGAGCCTAGCCATCTCCTTCGCGGCCGCCAATCCGTCAAGGACGGGCATGTCCACGTCCAGCAAAGCCACGTCCACGACCTGTCTGGAACACTCGCGCAACGCCTCGCTGCCGTTCTCGGCGACGGCGACCACGTCGATGCCGTTCTGCCGGTCGAGCAGCCCGGCAAGCCCTTCGCGCACGATTATGTCGTCATCGGCGAGCAGGACGCGGATCGTTGCGTTCATCGGAGACCTTCTTCCTCTTGGATCTTCGGATTCGGTATGGCCGCGTTGATGATCCACCGTCCAGAACGCGAGATGAAGGACAATCGTCCTCTCTCGGACTCGATCCGCGACTTCAGGTTCATAAGGCCGTAGCCTCCTGCCAGCGCGTCGTCTGAAGGTTTGTTGCCGATCTCGTTGGCCATCGTCAACGATAGCTCCCCGTCGACGATTTCCGCGAACAGGTCCACGGTCGTTCCTCTTCTCGCATATTTCATGGCGTTCGTTGCAGCCTCGCGCACAAACAGTGATCCCATGAGGATCGCCTGCCTCGAAAGCCTGCCGTCGATGTCGTCGGGCATGTGAGCGCCCAACTCGAGTTTCCCTGATTGCAGCATCAGTCTGGATTCCTTCACGGCTGCCATGAGACTCGGGTCAGGGGCATCGAAGTTGAGTTCCGTAATCATGGGCCTCAAGCGGCGCGAGGAATCGTGCGCGAGATTCACTATCGGCGCGACCTCGTCGGCCAGATCCGGATGTGAGGCGGCGAGGCTTTCTAGCGAGATGGAGATGCGAGCAAGATCCCTGGCGATCGTGTCATGCAATCCAGCGGCGAGCTTGGCCCGGACGACCTCCGTGGCCCTGGCTGACTGCATCCTGGACTCCTCCAGCTCCCATCGGGACCGCTCGGCTCCGTCCATGAACTTCCTGAGCACGAAACCGACGGCGCACGTGACAGAGGACAGCAGAATGTCGCTGGCAAACCGGAAAAACTCGACTCCGTTCTGCCAGAACATCAGCAAGATGTAGCCGGTAAGCAGCAACGCGGCCCGTCCCGTCCAGCGACGGATGATCCACACGACGGCGACCAGAAACACGCCAAGCGAAGGAAACGCGAGCGAAGAGCTGAACGCTCCCATCGCAGCGAACACGGCCACATACAGCAAATCCCCAGCGAAGCCCAGCCAAGGCGCCACGGACAACATCACACACAGCGTGACAAGTATCAGAATGTCGTGAATTCCCAGTGGAGCTGAAAACGCATGGAATACAACCTCCAGAAACACGATGGACACCGACATGAGCAGATATGCCAGCCTGAACCCGCGCGGATACGGGCGCACGGCATCCAGGAAAACGACGATGGGGTTCCGAGCATCATTGCTTCCTGCAGCCATCCAGCTTCGGGAACAACCTGCATAACAGGTTACCGTAGCCTAGCACGGTCGCATGGGAAGACGAATCCTGGTCTGGTTGGGTGACAGAGACATCGGCGACGGCGGGCACTGCGGTCCCCCATCCCATCGTGCACGCCGTAAGCAACACCGCAATCCGATAAGCCATGGTCCTTCTTCTTCGCATAATCATCCTCCATCCCCTCAATCATGAATAAATACCCTATTTATCAGATGCTACACGGCGAAATCATGTTCCGACACCGACGAACATCAGGGTCGAACCTCGTCACCAGTCAGTGCCGAACCACCCGCATTCCATGATTCACTAAAGATATCTCTAAATCACAGTGTTCAAGAGGAGACGCCATGGAAAAAGTGCCACTCTTATTGGCTGCGGAGCCACACCAAAACAATATTCTGCGGTTTTCCATCCATGGACTCTTTCTACCAAGAGATACTTTGGTCATGCAGCTCCAATATGGTAATGCCCGACGTTCTAAGCGTTGTCATTTTGTCACGTAATGCCGCCGCAACCTTGACGAGATGTACCGCTACTGGACGAGCGGGCGACCGGAGAATTCATCGTTCACCACACCATGAGCAACCGAAAGCTCTTGATGTAAACAATATCCCTCTGCAAAATCAGTCCACTGTTTCGAATGGTATGCGATTTCCAAAACCGAAATTGCAATCAGGGAAGGAATCATAATGGAAAAACAAACATTGTCTACATTGGCGACGATTACAGCAATCAGCGTCGCAATCATCACCCCGACCTCCGCACTGGCAGAGGACATGAAATACAATCAGGCGATATATGAGGAAATAGGAATGGATAGATCGGAAGTGATTGATTGGGTCCAGGATCCGAAGCGGAATATATACGGGAAAACCGAGGATGAGACGATGCAATATCTTATTGCGTCAACGAAGGAAGAACAAGCGTCCAACATCCGAATGGATACAACAGCCGCACGCGGCTCATGGTCAAATCAATGGTTTGCTAAAGGAGTCTGGATTGCACGTGATGGCATGTGGTCGTTATCCTTACAACCCACTTGGTGGGCAGCAACGGCTACACCGACAAGATACTATTACGCAGAATCAGCATGGGCGACGGTTCCTCCTCAGTTTAGCTCGAGTCGTCATTGGACAGCCTATCCAACAGCTTCAAAAATGATGAAGGAACAATTCGACTGCCATGTCAGGTATGGCAATCTCAAAACACCGTATAACCTCGAACCATCTAGGACGTCGATAAGCCAAATTACCTGCAACTGAAGTAAGGACGGAATCATGCGTAGCGAGTTCCCCGGGCTGTTGTATTGCGCGGGTGCGTTAATCGCAGTGGCCTCTTGGACTCTTTTTATGTTCTCGAAAAAAAGCATCGGGAAGGCCGAACAGTATCCATCCTGCGGCTGTCCGTCATTTGGATACTGTTCCTCGTGAGTTCGGCGCTGGCTCTCGCATCGTATCCGGTTTTTGAAATGTACTCGGGATCCATGGATCCGGATGTCATCGATTTCTACAGCCAGCCGTTCATACGGCTGTTGCCGGCAGTGACCTGCATAATGAATCTGTGCGTATCGACATGCTGCTCCATGGCTCTTGTCAGCAAGCGCAGAAAAACCGAACATCGAAACATCTGAATCACAACGTTCGAGAGGCGCCATGGAAAACCTCTGCTTCTGCTGGCTTTGGCCGCTGGACATCGGATTGGCCCTGATATCCGTCGCGATCGGATCCCAAAACCGGGAAGGGAACGCAAAAGGACTCTTTTGTATGTGTTCTCGGCGCTCATGGTTGTTGCCGGCGCGCTGGTTATCGCGAGCCAATTCGTATGACTTCTCACGCTGCGGCTCGGCGTCCCGGCTATTGGCCGCGGCTAGTCCGGCTCTCCGCGCCATTCCCGCGATCAGACATCACCGCCCGGTCTCAAGCCCATGAGACACTTGGAGCCATGACTACCATCATCATGAGCACCTCCGAAGGTGACATCAAAATCAACCTGTTCGACGACGAAACCCCGGAAACCGTGGCCAATTTCCTCGGCCTTGCCACCGGCGAGAAGGAATGGATCGATCCGATGACCGGCCAGCCTTCCCATGAGCCGTTCTACAACGGTCTAACCTTCCACCGCATCATCAAGGATTTCATGATTCAGGGTGGCTGCCCGCTGGGCAACGGCACCGGCGGCCCGGGCTACGACTTCGACGATGAAATCGTTCCTGATCTGAAGTTCGACCACCCGTACCTGCTGGCCATGGCGAACGCCGGCCTGCGTCGTGGCATGGACGGCAAGATCCACGGCACCAACGGTTCCCAGTTCTTCATCACCACCGTGCCGACCCCGTGGCTCGACGGCCACCACACCATCTTCGGCGAGGTTGCGGATGACGATTCCAAGGCAGTGGTCGACAAGCTCGAAGCCGTGAACACCGATCGCATGGACCGTCCGACCGAGCCGGTCGGCATCGTGTCCGTGGAAGTGCTCAAGTAAGCGTTTCCCGCACAGCCGTACAATATAGGAAAGCCCCTCGATTGAGGGGCTTTCTTCATTTTATTTATAGAGGCGTTTGCTTGCAATCACCGGCTTATGTGATTCGTCAACATCACATTTTGCGCAGTCGCGGCTCCGCGGAATCCTTCGCGCCGGTGATGCGGTACACGTCGAACACGCCTTCGATTTTACGCACGGCGGCGAGCAGGGTGTTCAGATGCTGCGGATCGGCCATTTCGAAGCTGAATTGGCTGGTGGCCACACGGTCGGTGCCGGTGGAAATCGAGCCGGAGATGATGTTCACGCCGTGATCGGACAGCACGCGTGTCACATCGCTCAGCAGATGCGGACGGTCAAGCGCCTCGACCTGGATCTTGACCATGAACACGCCCTTGGTGCTGGTCCACTGCACATCCACGACCCGTTCGGGCTGGCGCTTCTCCAGTTCGAGCATGTTCTGGCAGTCCACGCGATGCACGGACACGCCTTGGTTGCGGGTGATGAAGCCGATGATCTTGTCTCCCGGAACCGGCATGCAGCATCGGGCCAGCTTGACCCAGATGTCCCCCACGCCCTTGACGGAGATACCCAACGAGCTGGTGGTCTTCTTGGTACGCTCCACCTGCTTGAGCGGCAACGCCTCCTGCTCGACTTCCTCATCCACCTCGTCGCTGCCCGCGTCACGGACCAGATGCGAGATGACGTTCTGCGTGGAGATCTGGCCATCACCAATCGCCACGAACACGGCTTCCGCGTTGGCAAGGTTCAACTCGTCGGCGACACCCACCAATGCTTCCGGAGTCAGCAGCGTGGTGATTGGCAGGTTGCGCTTGCGCATGGCGCGCGTCAGCTCGTCACGGCCTTCCTCGACGGCTTCGGTACGGCGTTCCTTGCTGAACCATTGACGAATCTTGTTGCGTGCCTTCGGGCTCTTGGCGAAGCTCAGCCAATCACGCGACGGACCTGCGGATTCGGACTTGGATGTCAATATTTCAACGGTATCGCCATTCTCGAGCTTGGTATCAAGCGGCACCAATCGTCCGTTCACGCGCGCACCCATGGTACGGTGACCGACTTCGGTGTGCACCGCATAAGCGAAATCAATCGGAGTGGCTTCGGCGGGAAGCGAGACGATCTTGCCTTTCGGCGTGAACACGTAGACCTCTGCCGCGCCCAAATCCTCTTTGAGGGAGCCAAGGAATTCGTCGGAATCCGGCGTTTCGCTCGTCCAGTCGGCAAGTTGCTGAATCCATTTGAGGTTGTCGGCCTCGCTCAGCTCCTGGTTTTCGCCACGCTTGCGGTCGGACTTGTCAGGCGAGCTCAACGCGCGTCCGGCTTGGCCGTTCTCCTTGTACTTCCAATGCGCAGCGATGCCGAATTCCGCGCGGCGGTGCATGTCCCACGTGCGGATCTGAATCTCCACCGGCTTGCCGCCGGGGCCGACCACCGTGGTGTGCAGGCTCTGGTACATGTTGAGCTTCGGCATGGCGATATAGTCTTTGAAACGGCCGGGAACAGGGTTCCACCGCGCATGCACGGCACCCAACGCCGCATAGCAGTCCTGAATCGTGTCGACGATGATACGCACGCCCACCAAATCATAAATGTTGGCGAAATCGTGCCCGCGCACGATCATCTTCTGGTAAATGGAGAAGTAGTCCTTCGGACGGCCCGTCACATAGGCTTTGATGTGCTGTTCGTCGAGATCCTCATTGATTTCGGCGAGAATCTGCTTCAGGTACACGTCGCGTTGTCCGGCGCGACGGGCCACCAATACCACAATCTCGTTGTAGATCTTCGGATACAGAACCTTGAAGCTGAGTTCTTCCAACTCGGTTTTGATGGCGTTCATGCCAAGACGGTTGGCGAGCGGCGCATACACATCCAGCGTTTCACGTGCCTTTTTCTGCGCGTTCGACTGCTTGACGTAACGCCATGTACGGGCGTTGTGCACACGGTCGGCGAGCTTGACCACCAGCACGCGCACGTCGCGGCTCATCGCCACCACCATTTTGCGGATGGTCTCGGCCTGGGCGGAATCGCCGTATTCCATTTTGGAAAGCTTCGTGACGCCGTCCACCAGGCCGGTCACCGTGTCGCCGAATTCGGCGCGGCATTCGTCGAGCGTGTAGTCGGTGTCCTCCACCGTGTCGTGCAGAAGGCCCGCTGCCACAACCAGCGGCCCCATGCCAAGATCGGCGAGGATCTGCGCCACTGCAAGCGGATGGATGATGTACGGCTCGCCGGATTTACGCCGTTGCGACGAATGCTGGTTGACGGCGCGCCGGTAGGCTCTCGCGAGAATGCTCATGTCCTCGTCGGGATGGTGGTATTCGCACATCTTGAGGATTGGTTCAAGCGGGTCAAGCGGATTCGTGCTGATCTCGCAGCCCAACATTCTGGCCGAACGAACCTCATGATCCATGTCGCTCATTTCGCTCCTCCTCGCTTGGAATGTACCCTATAGTACCCGCGCATCACCATATGACGGATGTATCCGGCCGCGTGTTGCACGGCCGGATACATCCTCGGTCTTTGTGTATTGCAGTCCCGTCAGGACGCAACGCCGGTTGATCCGAAGCCACGTTCCGCGCGGTCGGATCCGGGCAGGGTCTGCGCCTCGATGAATTTTGCCTCGACGTAGCGTTGGATGACCAGCTGTGCGATGCGGTCGCCCGGATGGAACGTCACGGCGCGTTCCGGATCGAGGTTGATCAACGGCACCTTGATTTCGCCACGGTACCCAGCGTCGATGGTTCCCGGCGCGTTAAGCACCGTGACGCCCTGCTTGACGGCGAGTCCCGAACGCGGATGCACCAGCGCCACATAGCCGGCAGGCAATGCGATTGCCACTCCCGTGGGCACCAGCGCCCGCTGGAACGGCTTCAACGTCACTTCTTCGGTGGTGCGCAGATCGGCACCGGCATCTCCGGCATGGGCGTAATGCAGCTGAGCCGGCTGCCCGGGATCCAGCGACTTTACCAGAACCTCGACGTTTTCCGGCTCGTTGTATGCCTCGTCGAACGCCATCAGGCCGCACACTCCTTGCATACCGGCTGTCCGTCGTCGGTAGTGTAGGCAAGCTGGCTGCGATGCTTCACCAGGAAGCATTCGGAGCAGATGAACTCGTCGCCCTGCATCGGAATGACGGTCACCGAAGCGTCCTCATTGCTCAAATCGGCGCCCGGCAGCTCGTAGTCTTCGGCAATGGCGTTCTCGTCATCGTCCATATCGTTGGAATTGTTCTGAGAACCCTTGCTCAAAGCCTGGAGCGACTCCTCGTCCTCGTCTTTGTTGCGCGGGGAATCATAATCCTGTGCCATCGAGATTCCTTTCGTCATCTATGGTGCTTATGCGCCATAGAATACATGACTTTTCCCCCGCTAGGATACACGAATTGAAATACTCGTAAAATCCGACACGTGGGGCACAATAGAATTAATAGAAAAATCTAAGGGAAAGTGGTGTGTTGTGCCTGAGAATGCGCTCGAAGATGCACGGTTCGATCATGTGAGTGAAACCGGTGAGCTCGTCTTTGTTTCAGGTGCCGGCAAATTCGCCGTCAAGGTCGATGAAGCGCTTGAAAGAGCCATTTTGGAGGCAAAACAGATTCGCACCGAAACCCAAGAGGAGCGTCAGCAGCAAGCGCCTTCCACGCTGCCGATCTCCCAAATCCAATCCTTGATTCGAGCCGGAGCCAATCCGACCCGCGTGGCGGAGCGATATTCGTTGAGCGAAGCGCTTGTTCGGCGTTTCTCAGCGGCGGTGGAAACCGAAAAACAATATGCGATCGAACAGTTCCTGGCGGTCCCCGCGCCGAAGGAAAGCCGTGTGCGCACGCTTTCCGAACTGATCGAACGCACTTTCGCCGCAGCCCACGTACGGTTGGAGGATGTGCGGTGGAAGGCCACCAGACGCGGTTTGGAACCGTGGAAGATTACCGCGGAGTTCGATTCCGCAGGTCATGCCGCCCGTGCGGAATGGTCTTGGAACATGCATGACAACGCGGTCAACTGTCTGAACGCAACGGCACGCAAGCTCATCGGCGAGCAAGACACGCCGACGGAAGGACACACCGAGAAGCAGGTCGACCAGAATTTTCTCGCATCATTGAATTTGCCGGGCGATTCCGCACGTTCCGCACGTATCGAACAGACGGTGTCCGCTTGGAATGCTCCGGAACCGGTTGCACCACAAGCCACGAATATCAAGACCACCGTTGAGACTCAGTCATCGGCGACCGTTCCGCTGCCGAACCGTCCGGAAATCGCGACGACGCAGTACCCCGCCCCTTCAACGACGGAACCTGCCCAAAACTCGCAAAACACGCAATCCGCCGGCGAGCAGCAGTCCGATAAGTCCAAGATGGCATCATCCGATCCTCATAGTCAGAGCACCACCAAATCGAAGCGCCGTGCAGGACGCTCCGCAGTGCCGAGTTGGGATGAAATTCTGTTCGGTGACTGATTAACGTTCCCTAACATCCCACGGCAACATCCGTTCAGACGTTCAGATCATTCAATCAAGCCACGTCAATCAGGCATGGAATATCAGATTCCATGTAGGTCAGCGACCCGTGCACGCTGGGCAGATGCATCGCCTTCTCCGCCTGTGTGCGGGAATCGACAATGGTGGTAGAGCCCGCAGCGGAGACGACCACATCGCCGATCATCGACTTGACGCGTTCATCGACTGGTCCGTAGACGCCTTCCTCGATTGCCTGCCGGCGGGTGCGCACCTGGGCGCGCTCCCCCAGCACGTCACGCCAACGAGCGGCGATGTCCTCCGGATTCTCGCCATCCTCGCCATAAAGCATGACACAGCGTGGTTCGCCGCCGACATTCGCGACGCCCCACATCAGCTGGGGTTCGGACACTATGTCGATGCAGGCTTCCGGGTCGGCGGTTATCATGCCATGATCCGCCACGATGACGATCAGCGTGTTCTTCGGCACACTTCGACGCAGCAAAGACAACTGGGCGTCGATACGCTCATATGTGCCGATCCACTTGTCGGAGTCCCAGCCGTAATTGTGTCCGATCTTGTCCGCGTCGCGCAGGTACACGTATGTCAGTCCGGGCGTGTTCGCCGCTTTCGCCGCGGTCATGATACGTCGGTGTGGATCGTCATTGGAGATGTAGTCGCTGCCACGTAACGCCGCCTGAGTCAACGCGGAGAACGCGAATTTCGGCAGTCCCGAACTGGTGACGCGAACGTCCTGTTCCGCCAATCGTTCGAATATGGTCGGCTGCTGTTGCAGTTTCAGCGGTGCGGGCGCGTTTTTGAAAGAGATGAGCTGGCAGATTTCGCCATTGTCGGGATTGAGCTGCGTATACCCCGTCATGCCGGTTAATCCGGGGCATGTGCCGGTGCCGAACGTGGACATGGCGGCCACGGTGGTGCTGGGCATGCATGTGGCGATTGGCCGCTGGTTAACGCCATCCGCCATCAGCGACCGTAGATAGGGTGAATGTCCCAATCTCATATTGATGTTCCAATATCCGAGACCGTCCACCAGGACCACGACTGCCGAACGCGCGTCCGGCAGGCCAAGTGCCTCTTGGAGTCGTTTCGGATCGGCATGGATGGCCGTTGGAATCGGATGCCCGATGGCGCTGGAAATGGCGGGAAGTACCGAGGATAGGTGGAGAGCACCGCCGCGGCTGCCCTCATCCGGCAGTTCGTCGCCATATCGTGCCGGACTGGTCATGGCTAGCAGCTGGTCGATTTCGGGCACTTCAACACTCATGGTTCCCATTCAAGCACCGCGGCAGTACCAGCTGGTAATATTGCTAGGTTGATTACCATAACCTTTCCGTGAGGAGAACCACCGCATGGTGTCGCACCGCAAACCGGCAAAACCAGCCTTTGACCCGCGTACGGTCAAGGAGAACATCGTCGAAACGCCGTTGAACGAGGAAATGAGCAAGTCGTTCCTCGAATACGCGTATTCGGTGATTTACGCCCGAGCGCTGCCTGATGCCAGGGACGGTCTCAAGCCGGTGCAACGACGCATCATCTATCAGATGGGTCAGATGAGCCTCAATCCGGACCGGCCGTATATGAAGTCGGCGCGTGTGGTTGGCGAAGTGATGGGCAAGCTCCATCCGCATGGCGATTCCGCGATTTACGAGGCGATGGTACGTTTGGCGCAGCCGTTCGCGATGCGGCTGCCATTGGTGGACGGTCACGGCAATTTCGGTTCTCTCGATGACGGTCCTGCTGCTTCTCGTTATACCGAGGCTCGTATGGCGCCGGCCGCGTTGGGCATGAATGCCGATATCGCCGAAAATACCGTCGGTTTCACGCCGAATTACGACAACAAGCTTCAGGAGCCGACTGTGCTGCCTGCCGCGATTCCGAACCTGCTGGTCAATGGTGGTTCCGGCATTGCCGTCGGCATGGCCACGAATATGGCCACGCACAATCTTGGCGAGGTGGTGGCTGCGGCCAAGCATCTTATGCGCCATCCCGACGCGACGTTAGAGGAGTTGATGCGCTACGTGCCGGGTCCGGATTGGCCGGGCGGCGGCGTGATTGTGGGCCGCAAGGGCATCCGCGAGGCGTACGAGACGGGTCGTGGCGCGTTGACCACGCGTTCCGTGACGCATATCGAAAACGTGACGGCTCGCAAAAAGGCCATCGTCGTGACGGAACTGCCGTTCATGGTGGGTCCGGAACGTGTGTTGGAACGTATTTCCGAAGGTGTGAAGAACCGTAAGCTGGACGGCATTTCCGGTGCCATCGATCTGACTGACCGGCATAACGGCACGCGCCTCGTCATCGAAATCAAAACCGGGTTCGATCCGAACGCGGTGTTGGCGCAGCTGTTCAAGCACACGCCGTTGCAGGACAATTTCACCATCAACAATGTGGCGTTGGTCAATGGCCGTCCGCACACCATGGGATTGAAGGAAATGCTTCAGGTGTGGGTGGACCATCGTCGTGTGGTGATCCGCCGACGCAGTGAATTCCGCAGGAAGAAGGCGCTTGAGCGGCTGCACTTGGTGGAGGGCTTGCTGCTCGCCATGGTGGACATCGATGAAGTCATTCAGGTGATTCGCTCTTCTGATGATGCCGAGGCCGCGAAAACAAAGCTTATCGCCGTATTCGATCTGGACGAGATTCAGGCACAGTACATTCTTGACTTGCGGCTGCGCCGTCTGACCAAGATGAGTCGTATCGAGCTTGAGGCGGAACGCGACGACCTGGAGCGGCGTATCGAAGAGCTTGAACGCATTCTTGCTTCCGATGAGGCGCTTGACGGCGTGGTCATTGACGAAATGGATGACGCCGTGGCCAAATACGGCACTCCCCGGCGCACGGTGCTGCTGGATGAGGATGAGGAAGGCAATTTGACGCCTGTTGTGGCGCATGGCGATGATGGCGTCTCTGCAAACGCGATGGCTGCCGCGCGCGCCGCCGCGACCGTATCCTCCGCAGCAGCCGATGTCGCCGCAGCCGCAAAGGCCGCAAAGAAGGCCGGCGATGAGAATGCCACCGCATCGGCTCTGCAGATTGATGACGAGCCGTGCGCGGTGATGCTGTCCGCCACGGGCCTGATCGCACGCACTTCCGAGGATGCGGTGGAACGTTGGGAGAATCGTTCGGCTTCCGACGGACGCGCCAAGGATGATCAGATCGTTTCGATGTTCCGCACGTCCACACGTTCCTCATACGGCTTGGTTACTTCAGCGGGTCGTCTGGTGCTGGCCCATGTGGTCGAATTGCCGAAGGTTTCCGCGGATGGGCCGCTCAGTGTCACGGGTGGTGTGAAGGCCGAGGAACTGCTGGGCATGACGGAGAACACCGATCCAATCCGCGGCGAACGGGTGATTGCTGCGATTGATATGCCGTCCACGGATGACGACGGTCAGCTTGTTCCTTTGGCGTTGGGCACCCGCAACGGCGTGGTCAAGCGTTGGAACCGTGAATCTCCGACCACAATGGATTCGTGGAGCGTCATCGATTTGAAGGATGATGACGAAGTGCTTGCCGCTGCCGAAGCCCGTGATGAGGATCGTCTGGTGTTTGTGTCCACCGATTCCTCGTTGTTGACGTTCGAAGCGAAGAATGTGCGTCCGCAGGGCCGTACCGCTGGCGGCATGGCGGGCATTCGTCTGGCTGAGGGGTGTTCGGTGGCCGCGTTCGCGGTGGTGCCTGACGGCAAGGTGACATGGAATTACGAAGAAGGCGAGAATGGACTGTTCTCTGCTTCCGGAGCCGTGGTGTTGACGGTTGCCGGCGATTCCGAAGCGTTGCCTGGCACTGAAAACGGTGCCGCGAAGGTCACGCCGTTGGAGATGTATCCGACGAAGGGCCGTGGTACGGGTGGCGTGCGTTCGCAGCGATTCCTCAAGGGGCAGGATACGTTGATTCTCGCGTTCGTGGGCGCGTATCCGTTGCATGCTTCCACGCAAAGTGGCGCTCCTGTGGAATTGCCGAAGCCTGATATGCGACGCGATGGTTCCGGTACGGATCTGTCGGCGCCGATTGCGGTGGTCGGCTGATTCGACGAAATCGATTGGCGGGGCTCTGGACTGATTCTTCTTCCGGTTCAGGGCCTTCCCGTTTTGCGCACTTGGGCCGCCAGGTTGAATGAGCAGGCTGGGTGAAAGTGCCTCCGGCTTGGTTCAGCCATATAGCTTCATGCCTTGTGGGCTGTCCACGAACCCGGCAGCATGCAGCAAACGTCTGTATTCGTTGCGTTCCTTCAATGATTCACCGTTCATTTCGGCGAAGCTGACGCTGCCCTTGGACTGATGCTGCAATGCATAGGCAAGTTCCGTACATGCCGGCTGCAATATTCGCTCGTCATCGGTGAAGCTGACGATTCTGTGGCTTTTCGGCACGGCGAACAGCACCGGCATGCCGTGGTCGAGCACGATGACCGATTCCGCTCTGCGCGCCGGTTTCATATGGTGTTGTTCGGGCCATGTGATCGCGGAGCCTGTCAGGTTGGCCGGGTCGGTCACGTCGAGCGCCACGCAGGATTGGCTGCGCGCCTCGTCGTCGCCGCGCAAGGCGTCCACTGTGTCACGTCCGGCGAATTGGGCCGCTCCGAATCCTTTGACGAACATGCCTCTGACCAGATTGCCGTGTTCTTCCATACGTTTGAGTACCGGGTATAGTCCGGAGAATCCGCCTGCGACCTGCTCCTTGTCGATTAGCGGAGCGGCGATCACGCCATATCGGTCGAGCAGCGATTCGATCAATGCGATGTCGTATTCCTCGATGCCGGCTGTTGGTTTGCCGGCGGTATCGTCCGTTTGATCCGGTATCGCCATTGGACTGGTCCGGGACGAGTCGACCACGGACCATAATCCACCGAGCGTCGCCGGTGTCGAGGCGTGGATCCGTACGCGTCTGCGTGCGGCAGTGCGTGGCGCGCGCACTGAAACCGTGCCTTGAGCCAAGGCCCGAACGGGAGCGAATGAACTGTTCGTCACTTTGCCTTGCCATACCAAGGACCACAAGGCTTCCTCGAACTGGCTTTCGCCCCATGCGGGAAGGATGATTTCCCCTGTTTCAGGATTCACGTTGACTTCCGCATGTTCCTGCCAGATGACTTTGGCGGCTGTGGAAAGCTGCCGCGCATGGAAGGCTCCCCCATTCGATAATGCGGCAAGTATCGTCTCCGGCACGGTCATGGTTCCGGCACTATAGGCATTGTTCTGCGATTGTTCGCCGGGTTTCACCAGCAGCCGTGAATCAGCTGGATGGAATGCGATGCCGCCGGCTTCCTTGGCGTTGGAACCATTGATTTTGGAGCCGACCCATACCACGTCTCCGGATGCGAGCAATTCGTCCAACATACTCGGTTGGTAGTCGCGAACGCGTGCGGGGAAGACCGAGGATTCCCAAACGGAGGCGTTGAGGTATATGCCTTCAAGCTGTTCGATCACACGCATCAGCCCGTCGACGCCCTCATATCGGGCGCCACCCACAGGTCCGACGCCTTGTCTGTCCAACAGGAACGCCTGATAGACGGCCGGTTCCACCGGCTTGATGGCTTTGCGTGCCTTGGCAAGCGAAAGCGCGCGGATACGCCGAAACACGTCTTTGTGGAGCCATTGCTGGGGCGTTTGCCGAGGTGACCGTTCCGATGCTGAATCATCGGAACCATTGGCGTCCGCTCCGGCCGCATCATCGACGAAATGGCCTTTCAGCAGTTCGCCTTTGGCATGTAATTCATCCAACATGCGTACGCCTTGGACAGCGTCCAATCCCAGTTCGGCGATCATCTGATCCGCGGTGAATGGGCCATGCGTTTTGACATATCGCGCCACACGGCCGGCAATGTCGGTCTCGTCCAAATCGTTCCAGAACGTCCGTCCGGCAAGCTCCTTCCCAACCTGCGCGATGACGTCGGCATCCAACAGCGAAGCCATGTCCGTGGCTCCCAGAAGACGTTCCAGCACTTCCGGGTCCATGGACAGCAGTTGCGTACTGCGTTCGGCTTGCGGCACGTCGTATTGGTACATGACCGCGCCCACGTATCCGAACAGCATGTTTTCCGCGAACGGCGACGGCGTTTCCGTGACGGTCTCGCTCAAAGAGATGACGCCGGAGCGTAATCCGGACATCACATGTTTCAGCGCGGGCAGATCGTACACGTCCTGTAGGCATTCGCGTGCGGTTTCCAACAGCAACGGGAAGTTCTTCCGAGTTCGGGCGGCGTTGAGCAGTTGCGCCGCGCGCAGCCGCTGCTGCCATAAGGGGACGCGTCTGCCGGGGTTGGCGCGTGGCAGGAACAGCGATCGCGCCGCGCATTCTCGGAATCGTGCGGCATACAGCACGCTTTCGCCGACTTGTGTTTCGATGATGCGTTGCAGCTCTTCCGTGTCGAACAGCAGCAGCTCGCGGATCGGCAGGTTGCCGTCGCCGTCCGGGAGGCGGATGATGATGCCGTCGTCGGCCGCGTATACCTGCCCATCGAACCCGTATCGTTGTTTGATACGTGTGGTGATGGCCATGGCCCATGGTTCGTGCACGCGTCTGCCGTATGGCGAGTGGACGATCACACGCCAATCGCCTTCTTCATCCTGGCAGCGTTCGACGACCAGCTCACGGTCGTTGGGAATCGTTCCCGTGGCGGCGCGCTGTTCGGCAAGCAGGTCGGCAAGATTGCCGATGGCGTTGTCGTCCAATCCGTCACGACGTAGACGTGCGATTGTTGTCGTGTCGAATCGGCTGGTTTTGTCTCCTGCGATGCCGTCCGAGACTTCCGCGCGTAGTCCTTGCGCCATATCGCGTATGAATCGGCCTTGGGACCGTCCGAATGCCGCGTCCCGCCCGTCGCCTTCGCCATGCCAGAACGGCAGTCGGGCGGTACGTCCTGGAGCAGGAACCACCACCACACGGTCCCGGGTGATTTCCTGGATCTGCCAGGTCGATGTGCCGAGGGTGATGACGTCTCCAACCCGGGATTCGTACACCATTTCCTCATCCAGCTCCCCCACTTTGCGTGGGCCCGGTCCGGAGCCTTCTTCGGGAAGCACCACGGTGTAGGTTCCTCGGTCGGGTATGGTGCCTCCGCTGGTCACGGCCAGTCGTTGAGCGCCAGGGCGCGCGGAGATGAGACCCGCCTCTTCGTTGTATTGCAGTGGTGGCCGGAAGGCGGAGAAATCCTCGCCGTTGTAGGCGCCGGTCATCATGCCCATCACAGCATCGAACATGGTTCTGTCGAGATCTTCGAATGGCGCGGCCTTGCGCACGGTCACGTACCAGTCGTCTGGTTTCAGATCATCCATCGCCGCGGCGGCGACGGTTTGCTGGGCAAGCACGTCCAAGGGGGTGCATGGAATGGTCAGTGTTTCGATGTCTCCGGAGCGCATGCATTCGATGCTTGCGGCCGTGCCGATGATTTGTTCTCGGGTGATTGGGTAGAACAGCGCATGCGAGACTCCCCCGACCTTGTGGTCGGCGCGCCCCACCCGCTGCAATCCCGAGGATACGGACAATGGCGGTGCGATCTGGATGACCAGATCCACTGAACCCATGTCGATGCCGAGTTCAAGGCTCGACGTGGCGACCACGCAACGTAATTGGCCGCGTTTGAGCTGCTCTTCGATCTGTTTGCGCCGGTCTTTGGAAACGGAACCATGATGCGCCATGGCGATTGCGTCGGCGTCCGCATGCGAGGAGACCAGCATGGTGGTGGAGCCGACCACGGAATCGTAGTGTTTGGCGAAGCCTTCACGGCCTTCCGGGGAGCCCAGATCCGGATACGGCTGGGTGGAATCACTGGCTGTGGACTCCGGCTGGGATGCGTTGTCCGACACACTCAAGTCCGTTCGGCCAAGCCTACGGTCGGACAGCGCATCCCGCCCTGCGTCCGCTTTGACGGCGGTTTCAGACCCAGTTTTCCGGGATGTGCGCAATTGCGCATACAGGTCGTTGAGCCGTGCGGTGAGTTTTTCCGCAAGGCCACGGGAGTTGACGAACACGAGGGTGGTGTGGTGTTTCAGCACTTCGTCAAGCACGCTGCGTTCGATGGCCGGCCATACCGAACCTCCGGTCGAAACCCGTGAGGTATGTTCGTCTCCCCCGACCGAAGTCAGTCCTTTACGTTCCGCCAATGCCTCCATGGCAGGACTCACCCCGGAAATATGCGTGGTATGGCGGTTCGGAAGTTTCACGGCGCCTGTCCTCCGCCCTGCGTCGTCGGAGACGGGATCGCGCATGGCCGAAAGCGGTTCCACCACTTTCAGATCCATGTCGGGGTGCGATTCGGGTCTGATGACGCGTACCGGCCGCGTGCCGCCAAGGAAACGTGCGGCTTCGGCCGGCGGTTCCACAGTGGCGGAAAGCCCGATGCGTTGGACAGACCGGCCGGCAAGGCTTTCCAATCGTTCCAAGCTCAGCGCCAGGTGCGCGCCACGTTTGGAGCCCGCGATGGCGTGCACTTCATCCACGATAACGGTATCAACGGCGGAAAGTATCCGTCGCGCCTTGGAGGTGAGCAGCAGGAACAGCGATTCTGGCGTGGTTACGAGGATATCCGGCGGATGGCTGACGATTCTGCGCCGTTCCTGCGGCGTGGTGTCGCCGCTTCGTATGCCCACGCTGACTTTCGGCGATGACAATCCCATCGCCTCGCACTGTCCGGCGATGCCAGCCAATGGCGCTTGGAGGTTCTTGGCCACATCCACGCCCAGAGCCTTCAATGGCGAAATATACAGGACCTTGACGCCGCGGACGGGTTTACGTTTCTTGGCATTGCAATCGGATTCAGCCGTGCCGTCCCCACCGCCGGACGTCCGCAATAAGTCATCGCCCTCCTTCGTCATCAGACGGTCGATTGCGGAAAGGAAGGCGCACAATGTCTTGCCGGAGCCGGTGGGCGCCACCACCAACACGTTCTCGCCGGAGCGGATGGCCGGCCATGCCAAACGTTGCGCCTCCGTCGGAGCATTGAACGCATGCTTGAACCAGGCATTGGTAGCCTCCGAGAACAAGTCCATGCATTCGTACATACGTTCGATTATGGCATCGCCTTCAGACATCATCCACAACCGGCGGAAAGCTCGTCATCCACCGTCGTCGGCTCATTCGAGCACACCACCCGGCTGACACATTCGAGCGTCTCACATATGGCGTCGTCAGGCGGCCGCACGGTCGCCGCACTTGCGGCGCAAGGTCTCATGCATGGCGACCATCAGCGCCAGGAACACCACCAGATAGAACGGGAACAGGTTGACCGAAACATGTTGCGCGATCAGCCCGAACAGCGGCGGCATGCACATCGATCCCACATAGGCGCAAGCCATCTGCATGCCGACGATGGCCTGCGATTTGTCCTCGCCGAAATAAGCAGGAGTGGAATGGATGACGCACGGATAGATCGGCGCGCAGCCCAAACCGATGACCATTAGTCCCGCGATGGTGCCGATATTGTGCGGCAGCGGCAGGAGCATGATGACGATGCCGGTCAGCACCAACGCCTGGCCAAGACGAATCATGGCCGGATCGTTCAGTTTCATGGTCAGGAAACCGCTGGCGAGACGTCCGACGGTGATGCCGATGCAAAACAGGCTTCCCCACATGGCCGCCGTGGTCTTGTCGATGCCCTTGCCAAGCGCCATATAGCTGCTGGCCCACAACATGGCGGTCGATTCGAGCGCGGAATAGCAGAAGAACATCACGAGGATCTCGCGGGCGCCACGGATGGCGAGCACACCGCGAATACCAAGCGGCTTGCGCCGGTCAGCTGTTTCCCCTTCCGATTGCTCGGACTGCGCGGATTGCACGGAAGAGGTTTCACTCGTCCGCTGCGGTTCGACGGTCTTACGCGCCTTCCACAACGGCAGGCTCAGCACCAGCACCGCGGTGAGCACGACCTGCAGAATGGAGATGGTCCGGTAGCCCCACGCCCAGCCATGGCCGGCACCCAATGCGCTTGCCATGATGTACGGGCCAAGCAGCGTGCCCAAGCCCCACATGGCGTGCAGCCAGCTCATGTGACGGCTTTCGTAGTGGATTGCCACATAGTTGTTGAGCGCCGCATCGACGCCACCCGCGCCCAAGCCGTACGGAATGGCGAAGAGCAGCAGCATCCAGTAATTCGGCGAGATGGAGAAGCCGAACAATGCGAACGCCGTTAACGCAACGGACACTGCCGTGACCTTGCCTGCACCGAATCGCAAGGTCATGCGGTCTGATAGCAGCGCGGACACGATGGTGCCGGCGGAAATCGTCATGGAAATGCCACCCGCCCAGGAAATCGGCGCATGCAGGTCGCCGCTCATCGTCGGCCATGCGGCGCCGAGCACCGCGTCCGGCAGACCCAGACTGATGAAGGCGATGTAAATCACGGCGAGCAGCAGATTGGCCACAGTCAGCTCCTTGTATGTTTTATGTTTGCGGCAATAAAATCACGAAAATACTCCGCTATTTTATCCAAAGTTACCTACCAAACGGTATTTTGTATCTTGCGCTATCGACCGACGTTTTTGCATTATCGTGCATACACGAAAAGCGGGTCTCCGCCGTAACGCAAGACCCGCCAATCGCAATCGCCATGCAATATCAGGTGTCGATCTTGGAACGGTCGAAATCGTCGGCGTTCTCCACGATGAACGCCTTGCGCGGCGGCACGTCATCACCCATGAGCAGGCTGAAGATGTGGCTGGCCTGTTCGGCGTCCTCCATGCGGATACGGCGCAGCATGCGGGTGCGCGGATCCATGGTGGTATCGGCCAGCTGGTCGGCGTCCATCTCACCCAAACCCTTGTAACGCTGGATGTCCTCGTTGTAACCGATGTGCTTTTTATCAAGCTCGGCGAGTTTGCCTGCCAACTCATCATCGGAATACGTGTAGATGTACTCGCCCTTATGCGTACCCGTCAACGCGATACGATGCAGCGGCGGCACGGCGGCATACACATGACCGTATTCGATAAGCGGCCGCATGTACCGGTAGAACAGCGTCAGCAGCAGGATGCGGATGTGCGCGCCGTCGACATCGGCATCGGTCATCATGATGATCTTGTTGTATCGGGCCTGTTCGATGTCGAAGCTTGCGCCGGATCCTGCGCCGACCACCTGGATGATGGCTGCGCATTCCTTGTTGGACAGCATCTGCGCGAGCGATGCCTTCTGCACGTTGAGGATTTTGCCTCGAATCGGCAGCAACGCTTGGAAACCGGAATTACGGGCGGCCTTGGCTGTGCCCAATGCGGAATCACCCTCGACGATGAACAGTTCGGCCACATCGTCATTGCCGGGCTGGCAGTCGGACAGTTTCGGCGGCATGGACGCGGATTCAAGCGCGTTCTTACGGCGTGTGACTTCCTTGGTCTTGCGCGCCTGCACGCGGGCATGCATTTCGCCGACGATTTTCTCCAGCACGCGGCCGGACTGTTCCTTGTAACCGCGTTTGGAGCCGGTAATCATCTCACCGAACTGCTTATCAGTCATTCTGGAGACGATCGGCTTGACTTGCGCGGTGCCGAGCACGTCCTTGGTCTGGCCTTGGAACTGCGGTTCGGCGATGCGGACGGTGACGACGGCCACCAGACCGGCGAGAATGTCGTCACGTTCCACCTTCATATGGGAATCCTTGAGATTCACCTTGAGTTTGCGCGCGTTGTCCTCGATGGCCTTGCGCACCTGCTTGGTGATGCCTTGGAGGAAGCCGTCCACGTGCATGCCGCCGCCGAGCGTCTCCACCACGTTGACGAAGCTGCGCATGGTGGTGTCGTAGCCGTTGGTCCATCGCATGGCGATATCGACTGCGCAATCACGCGTCACCTTCTGCGCATGCAGTTCACCATCGTCTCCGACCGCCTGCGTTTCTTCAACATACGTGTCCTCGCCGGCGATGCGCCAAATATCGGAGACCGCTTCGCCTTTGGACAGGAAGTCGACGAAATCCTTCACGCCTCCGGTATGGCAGAATTCTTCGACGCGCGCATGCGGATATTTCGGCTGCACGGGTTGGGAAACGGTTTCCTGCGATTGCGTGGCAGCATCGTTTTCTTGCGATTCGGCTGATTCATCAGCTTCGGCTGAATCCTCCTGCAGTATGTCGGCAGAGGTTCCGATATCATCCGTTTCAGCGGACGTGTTCTCTTCCGTCACCTGTTCGATGACATTGTCATCGACTTCCAGCATTTCGTCAATGGACTCGTCGCCGGTTTCGGGAATGTTCTCGTCGATGACGGTGATTTTCAGCCCTGGCACCAGGAAACTGGTCTGCCGTACACGGTCGATGAGCTGGTCATAGCTGAATTCAGCGGTGTCGTTGAAAATCTCCGGATCCGCCCAATAGCGGATGCGGGTACCCGTGGTCTTCGGACTGACTTTGCCGATGATCTCAAGTTCGGTGGGACGATTCTTGCGCGTCTTCTTGAATGGCGAATCGGGAGACGGGTGTTCCGGATCAACGTCGGAATACACTCCGGGGTGGCCCTGATGGAAAGCCATGTGGTGGGTTTTGCCGTCACGATCCACTTCCACGTCGAGACGGGAGCTCAATGCGTTCACCACGGATGAGCCGACACCATGCAGACCGCCGGAAGCGCCATACGAGGAATTGCCGAATTTGGCGCCGGCATGCAGCTTGGTCAGCACCACTTCCACGCCGGTGAGCTTGGTTTTCGGCTCCACGTCCACCGGAATGCCTCGGCCATTGTCCGCCACTTCAACGGAACCATCGTCATGCAAGGTCACGATGATGTGGTTGCAGGCTCCCGCAAGAGCCTCATCGACGGCATTGTCGATGATCTCCCATAGGCAGTGCATCAGGCCCTGGCTGTCGGTCGTGCCGATGTACATGCCCGGACGTTTGCGCACCGCATCCAAGCCTTCGAGCACGGTAAGACTCTCAGCACCGTAATTATCCTTAGCCATGTTCCCTTTCAATTGTCGCCTTACAAGACATGAAGTCGAGAAACCCTGCGTTCATGCCGGTTTCTCGACTTCATTTACTCGCGTCTGATTACTATCACTGGTCCAGGAAGTCGCGCAGCGTCTGCGAACGGGACGGATGGCGCAGCTTGGACATGGTCTTCGATTCGATTTGGCGGATACGTTCGCGCGTCACGCCATACACACGTCCGATATCATCCAGCGTCTTCGGCTGGCCGTCCTCCAAACCGTAGCGCATCTTGATGACGCCAGCCTCACGCGGAGACAGCGTTTCAAGCACCTGCTTGAACTGCTCCTGCAACAGCGAGAAGGCGACGGCATCGGACGGTGCGATGGCGTCGGTGTCTTCGATCAGATCACCGAACTCGGAATCGCCATCCTCGCCCAGCGGCGTGTGCAGGGAAATCGGCTCACGCCCGTACTTCTGCACTTCCTGCACCTTCTCGACCGGCATGTCGAGCTCACGGGCCAGTTCGTCCGGCGTAGGTTCGCGGCCGAGGTCCTGAAGCATCTGGCGCTGCACGCGGGACAGCTTGTTGATGACTTCCACCATATGCACAGGCACACGAATGGTGCGGGCCTGATCAGCCATGGCACGGGTGATGGCCTGGCGAATCCACCATGTGGCGTACGTGGAGAACTTGAAGCCCTTCTTCCAGTCGAACTTCTCTACGGCACGAATCAGACCAAGATTGCCTTCTTGAATCAAATCGAGGAACAGCATGCCACGGCCCGTATAACGCTTGGCAAGAGAGACCACGAGTCGAAGGTTGGCTTCCAGCAGATGGTCCTTGGCGCGCTTGCCGTCGTTCGCGGCCCACTTCAGTTCACGCCGGCGCTTGAAATCCATCTTGTCGGATTCCGTGTCCAGCAGATGTTGGGCGTACAGACCGGCCTCGATGCGTTCGGACAGGTCGACTTCCTGTTCGGCGTTCAGCAGGTTCACTCGGCCGATCTGCTTCAGGTAATCCTTGACCGGATCTGCGGTGGCGCCGGCTGCGATCACACGACGCTTCGGATTGCCGGACGGCGTCAGATTGTCGTCGTCATCATCGTCACGCACCACGAAAGCGCCTTTTTCCTTGGGCTCTTCCGGCTTTTTGCGCTTGTCTTCGTCATCGTCTTCCAGTTCGGAATCGTCATCCTCGTCGATATTGTCCTCGTCGAGGTCATCATCCTCCCCTTCGTCGTCCACGTCATCAAGGTCATCGTCGAAATCATCAAGATCGGCATCCTCGACGGGATCGTCTTCAGGAGCGTCCTGCTCGATCAGGTTCTCTTCTTCTTCCGCTTTCTTGCTTTTCTTGACGGCGGAGGTCTTCTTCGCGGCCGTCTTGCGCGACGTCTTCGTAGCGGTCTTTGAGGACTCGCTCTTCTTGGCAGCAGGCTTGCGCGTGGAGGCCTTTTTTCCGGAGGTGGTCTTTTCGGTCAGATCAGTCTGTTCCGTATTTACCGTCGTTTCCTTGGTGGCCAAACTTATCCTCCTATTGATCCCGCCGGAAGCGTATACCATATGGACCCACTTCTGGCAAGGGCAAATCGTCAACTATGTGAGTTAACCATCTTGCGAGGACGATTATTCCCGCGTGTTGAGCTCACCATGCGCAAGTACCGCTTCCTTTCGGCGTGTTGCTCTATGTCTCTTCGGCCCATACCGGTCCGATATGACGATGCGCCGCGGAGCAGATGATCGCCGCGAGCGAACAATTCTCATCCAACGCGAGCGCACGCATCGCGCACAGCATGGCGCGCTCATCGCCCATCCACCACAGCACATAACTGATGATGGCCAATGGCTGCACATGATACCGTTCGGGGACCATCCCGATGATGTCGAACATCATGTTGACGCCGTTGTCGCAACGTTTCGTGTCGGGTTTTCTTGATGCGTCACGGAACGATCCGTTGAGGGATTCCTCCAGATGACGCGTGTTGCCGGGAAGTGTCGGATTGGCCATGAATCCCATGAGAAAGTCACGTGACGAACGTCGTTCATCCACGATGATGGAGACCAGCAGCGCGTCACGCACCGCCATGGTCTGCTGCATGGCGATGGCAAGTGCTCCCGCACCGTTTCTGGACAGTCTGCATTCTGGCGATGAATCGTCACCTCCCGACGATTCATCGGCCAGCTCATCCATCCATTCCGAGAATGGCTCCTGCAGGAAATCGCGTATGCTCTCCGCCATGCCCAGCGATTTGCAATCCTCCACCAATTGGTCTTCAAGCCGTTCCATCTCGGCTTCGCATATCGGCATGGGCTCGTCGATCGTCTTCATGTCTCGTCCTCCTTGGCGTATCGGAGCGGTCGCTTGATGCAGGCCGCTTTGTTGGAACTATGCATCATCCGGCAATGCAATGAGGCGTTTCGGCACCCCTGTGGTCGGAGAACGTGAAGCTCGGCGTGTCACGAAACGTCCGGCACCGTCTCACCCGCTGCAATCATTATGTTTTCCTCTTGTCGAATGTGTGTGGATAACCTTGACCCATGACTAGCTCTTCCGATTTGGAACAGATTGAAACGCGCACGCTCTCGCTGGTAAGGGATTTTTCGTTCCTGCATGCGGACGATCCGGTGGCGAATTCCTGCAAAGCCGTCGCTGATGCGGTGGCGCAGCAGGCGGTCACGTCAAGTGAGGGCGGCAAACGTCTGCGGGCGTTGCTGACGTTGGATGCGTTCCGTGCGTTCGCGCCGCAGGATGTGGCGGAACGTGATATGGATGCGGTGTTGGATCTGGCATGCGCGATCGAAGTGTTTCAGACCGGCGCGTTGGTGCATGACGACATCATCGACGATTCCGATCTGCGCCGTGGCAAGCCGTCCGCTCATCGTGCGCTTGCCACGGATACCCATAGTGATGCCATCGGCCATGGTTTGGGCATCATGTTGGGTGATATGCTGGCCACCGCGAGCGTGGATATCGCCAATAAAGCGGCTTGCCGGCTTGGCTCCGGGTCTTCCGTGGTGTCGGCCTTCCTGAATATGCACCGTGAAGTGGAAATCGGCCAAGTACTCGATTTGGCCGTGGAACTCAATACGTTAGACGATCCTGAAGAGCTGGCGTCGGCCTCTTTGAATGTCTTCCGTTGGAAGACCGCCAGTTATACCACTATCGCACCTTTGGAATTCGGTATGCTTGCCGCCGGCCTCGCCCCTGCGGACGCGCGCAGGCTCGCACTGGCGATTGGATTGCCTCTTGGTTTGGCGTTCCAGCTCGCGGATGATCTTCTGGACGTCATCGGGTCGAGCCGCAATACCGGCAAACCGGTGGGCGGTGATATCCGTGAAGGCAAACGCACGGTGTTGCTGGCCGATGCGATTGAGGCTGCCGGCGATGTCGAACGACGTGAACTCATCGACATGTGGGAAGCCGAATCACGTGACGAGGCACATGTTAGGCGTGCCATCGCATTGTTCGAGTCCACTGGTGCCATCGCACGTTCCAAGGAACGGATCGCCGGTCTGTGGCTCGAGTCGAAGGCCGCCATCGAGACGCTTGAACTATCGCAGGATCGCAAAGACACGCTTACCGAAGCATGCGCACGTTTCGTACCGATTGTGCGGGAACAGGGCTGATGCCGCCGCACTGTGAAAGACCCGTGTTCATCGCATCTTCCGCAAACCATTCCTTGTAGACTACAAGTGAACACATCTTTGTCGCGAAACGTTTTTTGAAGAAGGAATCGTACCGATTAGCCATGAGTGAAGCCCAGCATGCCCCCGAAGGCCAGGTCATCGAAGGCCGGTACCGAGTCGTCAGCAGAATCGCCGATGGCGGCATGGCCACGGTGTATCAAGCTGTTGACGAGCGTCTGGGACGTACCGTCGCCATTAAGATCATGCACACGCAGCTGGCACAGGGCCCACAACGCGACCAGTTCGTGGAACGTTTCCATCGCGAGGCCCGTTCCGCAGCAGCAATAGCCAATCCCCATATCGTGCAGGTGTATGACACCGGTGAGTTCGATGGACTGGATTTTCTTGTCATGGAGTACGTGCATGGCGTGAACCTGCGGTACGAAATGAACCAGCAAGTCACGTTCAGCGTTCGTGAGACGCTACGCATAGTCGGTGAGACGTTGGACGGCTTGGCTTCGGCGCATCGCGCAGGCGTGGTGCACCGCGATATCAAACCGGAGAATATTCTGCTCAATGACCGAGGACATGTGCAGATCACCGATTTCGGCCTGGCCAAGGCGGTGTCGCAGGCCACGCTGTCCTCCACCGGCATGCTGCTGGGCACGGCCGCCTATCTGGCGCCAGAAATGATTCAGCACAATCAGGCAACGCCGCAGGGAGACCTGTATTCCGTAGGCATCATGGCTTGGGAGATGCTGGCCGGCAAGGTGCCGTTCACCGCGGACAATCCGGTGACGCTGGTGTTCAAGCACGTGCATGAGGATGTGCCGGATATCACGACCGCTTGTCCGGGCATCAATGCAGGCGTGGCCGCATTCCTCGCCCGTCTTACGGCGCGCGCGGTCGAGGACCGTCCCCAGGATGCGTCCGTGGCATTCGACGAATTGCAGCAGTTGCAATCGAACCTCACCATCGACGACTGGCAATACCGTCTGTCAGCCGTTTCCCCGGCCGCAAACGATGCCGCCGACACCATGCCCGGCGATGGCACCCGGCAGATGCCGCTACCGCCCGCTCCCCCAGCACCGCCTGTGCGTCAGAACGACGATCGTACACGACAGTTCAATCCGGAAAACCCGAACAAAACCACCGTCATGCCGGCGCAGCAGGCAGATCCGGAGGCAACCACCCGCTTGGCTTTGGAAAAGAACGACGTCCCCGCCAACAACGTTCCAGCTTCCCCCTCGAACGGTCCGGTCAGTGGTGGACAGCCGAAACGCAGTGGCAAGCGTGCACCTGTCATCATCGCCGTCGTAGCAGCCATCGTGCTTGCCTGCGCAGGCGGTGGCGGCTATGCCTGGTGGTATTTCCGAGGACCGGGCAGCTACTGGACCATGCCTCAGCCGGCAGATCTCACATGTTCCGATTCGGAGCCCTGCCGTATTTCCAACATCAAATGGAACGCCTATGAGGAACTGCTGAAATTCTCCAACATCGAGTACGAAGAGACCGAGGCGTTCAGTGATTCCGTCAAGGCTGGCAATGTCATCTCCACCGACCCGGAGAATGTCGGTTCGCATGTGAGCAAACGTCATCATCAGAAGGTCAAGGTGGTAGTGTCCAAGGGTATTAAGCAGGGCACTGTTCCCACAGACATTCTCGATGCCACCAGTGCGAACGGCAAGGATCCGATCAACGCGTTGAAGCGTGCCGGCTTCGACAACATCGAACAGACTCCGGCCAATGATGACGCATATTCCATGGACGTACCTCAGGGCGCGTTGCTTGATTTAAGCGTGGATCCCGGCGCGACTCTGCCCCATAACGCGAAGATTACCGTCACGCTGTCCCAAGGACCGAAACCGGTTACCATGCCGGACGTCGTGGGCAAATCGAAGGATGAGGCGCAGCAGACGCTTGATGCGCTCAAGCTCACCGTCAACTGGACCGAGCAATTCGATGACAAGATTCCGCAAGGACAGGTGATTTCCGCTTCCGCGAAGACCGGAGACGAGTTGCACTGGGGCGATAGCGTCAATGCGGTGGTGTCGAAGGGACCGGAAACCGTAACGCTGCCGAATTATGTCGGACAGAAAGCCGCCGCTGCCAAAGCCGCATTGGAGAAGCTGGGATTCAGTGTGAAGATCAGCTCGCAACTGACACTTGACTCCAGTCAAGACAAGAAGGTCGCTTCGCAGGATCCGGTAGGAGGCACCGAGGTGCGACTGCGTCAGGAGGATGGCACGCCGAATACCGTCACCTTGAAAATGTATTCGTCGCTGTTCGACTGATTATCCTGATTACAAAATAGAAATCAGGGGTGTCTGTTCCGAAAACATTCTTCGGAACAGACGCCCCTGATTGGTTTGGAATGAACCTCGCTGAAAACTTATGCCTTCTTGGCAGCGGATTCGGCTTGTGCCTGCGCTTCGGCCTCCTGCTGGGCTTTGAGCTCGGCCTTGACCTTCTGCGCGTATTCGTCGACGTATTCCTGTCCGCTCATCTTCTGGATCTCACGGGTCACGCGGTCGGTAAGCGAACGCAAATCATCGTGGGTAATCTGGTCGGCGGATTTCTTCTCGACTTCAATCGGCTTGCCGTAAATCACCTTGGACTTGCCTTTGTTCGGAATGACCTGTCCTGGCTTCTGCAGTTCACGCGAACCGATGATGGCGGCCGGAATAATGGGGCAACCGGTTTCGAATGCCAGACGCGCCGCGCCGGTGTGTCCTTTGTAAAGACGTCCATCGGGGCTGCGAGTACCTTCGATGTGAATGCCGAACAGATGTCCGTCCTCGATGATCTCACGGGCGTGGTTCAGTGCGCCAAGTGATTTGGAACCGCCGGAACGGTCCACGGGGAACACGCCGACTGACGTGAACCACCATTTCTTGAATTTGCCTTTGATGCCTTTGCCTTCGAAATATTCGGCCTTGCCCATGAAATGAATCATGCGCGGGCAGGTCAACGGCAGCAACGCATCGTCGATGACGGCAAGATGGTTGGCTGCGATGATGGCGCCACCTTCGTGCGGAATGTTCTCAAGTCCTTGCGCGGTCGGTCCCAAACGGTGGATGGCGATTGGTCCCAAGCCTTTTACGAAAAACCAATAGAGCATTCTTCACGATCCTCCCGGCGGATTGGCCTCCGCCCGATTAGAGTATAAGTATGACTGACCTCAACAATAGCAATGACGATGAAGAACGCCCAAATGACGCGTCGCATGGTGGCGGCTCTCCAATGGACGACTTGGATGCGGCTTGGGCCGAGTTTGCGGATTCGCATGCTGACGATTTGAAGGCCGTGGAACGTTCGCGTAGTGCGAAACGTTTCGAGAAGCATGCGCAACGTCGGGAAAAAGAGGCTTTGCTGTCCATCGATGACTTGGATCAGGGCACGTTCACCAATGATGCGCCGGCGAATGGTCGTGGGCCGCGCGATTTCACTGGTTCGAGCTGGCTTGACACGGATCGGGTCATGGACCGTTACGGTGACGACTTCGTGCCGCCGAATCCTGAAATCGGCCATGTGAAACTGTCAAAACTGGTGTTCTGGATATTGTTGGTGGCCGGCGTCATCGGCATTATCGCTTCCGTGTTCGTTCCGGCGTTGGCTTCGATTCTTGGTTCGATTTTCGGTTTGTGTGCGCTGGTCGGCGCCGCTGGCCTCATCGTGCAGCATAAAGGGCATCGTGAAACGCATACCGACGAATTCGATGATGGAGCACGCGTCTGACGATTCTTTGGCGACAAACTGAATACATCCATCTATGTGAAGGCCCCGGCGGTTATTGAACTGCGCCCCGTTTGTTGGACGTTGTTAATTGGGATACAGGGTCAGACCGCGAGGGACATGCTCCGGAACTCCTCCGGGGTGCGTCCCTCGAGTCGTATCTGGCGTCGTCTGGTGTTCCAATGGATGATGTAGGCGTCCAGCTCGCGTTTGAACTGTTCGTACGAGTCGAACACACGGCCGCGGTAGAACTCGTCCTTCAAGTGGCCGAAGACCTGCTCGGCCGCCGCGTTGTCCAGGCAGTTGCCCTTGCGGCTCATGGAATGGCGGATGCCGAGGCGTTCGAGCTCCTTCCTCCACCATTGGTGCTGGTACTGCCATCCCATGTCCGAGTGCAGGATCGGCTCCGTGCCGGCGGGCAGGCGCTTCTGCTGCCCGAGGTCCGGACTGCGGCTCACGTCCCAGGCCACGATCTCCTTGCTGGCCATGTCGTACACGGGAGCGAGGTACGCCTTGGATCCGGCGACCTTGAACTCGGTGACGTCGGTGCCGAGCTTGGAGAACGGACGGGCCGCGTCGAAGTCGCGTTCGGGCAGGTTATGCACGCGGTCGCCCGTCTCGCCCCTGTACGAGCTGTAGCGTCTCCACGGGTTCCTGGAGCGTATGGCGCATCTCAGCCCCATACGGCGCATGACCCTGAGCACGGTCTTGGCGGATATGCGCGTGCCGAACTCGTGGACCAGGCACATGCGCGCCTGCCGGTGGCCGCACCCGTTCGGGGTGCGCTCCCATATCTCCCGTACCATCGGCTCCACGTCCGGCCTGGACACGTGCGCCGGGCGCGACAGGTGGTGGTAGTACGTGGATTTCGGCAGCCCGGCTATCCTCAGGAGGTGGTCGAGCCGGTGTCCCCGCCCTGCGAGCAGTCGGACGACGGCGCTTCGCTCGCGCCGCGTGACTTGGACGCCCGCAGGGCCCGGAGTTTTTCCAGGTACGCGACCTTCGCCTTCAGGTACGCGACCTGTTCGGCGAGCTCCTGCTCGCGCGTCGGTTCGGGCTTCGGTTTGGATCTCGCGCCTTTCGGCCTGCCCTTGGGTTTCGGCCTGAGCGCCTCCGGAGCGCCGGACCGGTAGTCGCGGCACCAGCGCTCCAAGGACGCGATGCTCGCGATCCCGTGCCCGGCCATGGCCTCCGTCTTGGTCAGACCGTTCTCGACGTGGTCGCGCGACGCGGCGACCTTCGTCTCCCAGTCGTAGCGTCTGCTGCCGCCGCCTCCCATGACCGCCTCCTCGCCGTTGGACCTGTACAGCCTAATCCAGCTTCTCGCGGTATACACCGGTATGGCAAGCCTTCTGGCGAGCGTGTCCTTGCCGGCTCCGGACTTGATGAGCTCCAGCGCCTCGCGCCGGAACCCGTCGTCGTAACGTCTCCTTCGATCCTCACGCATACGAAAGAACCGCACCTCCGATCATCGAATCTGAATTTCTTCAGTCCAACAATCGGGGTGCGGTTCATATTTACGCCGGGGCCTTCACATACACATACGTTGTCAGCGTTTTCAGGCTTTCTTCGCATCTTGGGCGGTGGCGATCCACTTGTCAAGCAGCGCCGTGGCCTTGCCGGAGTCGACGGTCTGCTCCGCGATGGCGTAGGCGGCTTTGAACCGGTCAGCCAAGCTTGCGTCGCCCGGCACCAAATGACCGTCGGCGACGATTGCGGAAGCGGCGTTCAACAGCGCGGTGGTACGGAACGACACATCCTTGCCTGCGAAGAAGTCTCGTGCCAGCTGCGCGTTGAGCGTCGGTTCGCCACCCTTCAGATCTGCGATGGTGACTTTGGCGAGGCCGAGTTCGACGGTCGGATCGAATTTGTTTTCGGTAACCTTGCCGTCCTTGAATTCCCAAATGGAGACCGGACCGGTCGGTGCCATCTCGTCAAGGCCCTCATGGGAAGTGTAGACCATGCCGATCTGGCCGTTCGCCGCATATACGGCGGCCATGATCGGGCTCATCTTGCGATTAGCGCAGCCGACGGCCATATGCTTCGGGCTTGCCGGGTTGGTCAGCGGACCAAGCACGTTGAACACGCATGGCACGCCGAGCGCGGCGCGAATCGGACCGACAAAACGCATGGCGGGGTGGAAGGTGCGTGCGAAAGCGAATGCGATGCCGCATTCGTTGCCGACTTCGCTCACTTGTTCCGGAGTCAAATCCATGGGCAGGCCGAGCGCTTCGAAGCAGTCAGCAGTGCCGCACTTGGATGAGGCCGCACGATTGCCGTGCTTGACGACTTTTACGCCTGCGGCCGCGGCTACGACGGCCCCCATGGATGACAGGTTCACGGTGGAGGCTCCGTCGCCACCGGTGCCGACGATGTCGGTGGTTTCACCGTCGATGTACAGCGGAATGGCATGGGCCACCATGGCCTTCGCCGCGCCACGCACTTCGTCGGGGGTCAGCCCCAACTGCTGCTGGGTGGCGAGTACCGCGCCAACGGCCGCCGGATCGGCATTGCCGTTCATGAGGTCATCGACGAACCACTCGGATTCCTCGGCGCTCAAGTGGTCCCCTCCGACCAGCTTGGTGAGGATCGACTTCCATGTGATTTCGGCCATGATGCCCTCCTTGGCGCTGTCGCACGCCTTTATTGTTGTTCTGATGCCGCCAATTGTAACGATTGGACGTTTCCCCACGTCCGCACGTCCATATCACGAAACGGCCCATCGAAGATTCTTCAAAAAAGAAAACCTCCCCCGATTACGGTCGGGGGAGGTTATGTCATGAGCAAGTCAGCGACTCAGCGAATCACTGCTCGTTCTGGCCGTGGCACATCTTGTACTTACGGCCAGAACCGCATGGGCACTGGGCGTTCTTGCCGGTTCCCGGGAAGGTGCGGCCATCCGCCCACGGAGAGTGGAGTTCCTCGCTCTTCGGACGCTTGTTGGCCGGGACCTTGCCTTCGGCGTGGCTGATCGGCTGCATGCCGACGATGCCCTTCTCGTTCTTCTGCTCGTCAGCCAGTTCATCGATGGTGGTCTTTTCGGCCTCGTCATCGGTCTCCGGCTCTGCAGGAGCGGATTCGCCGGTCGCGGCGGCTTCGCCGTCCAGACCCATTACGGCCTCGGCGGCGTTCACGGCCTCATCCTCATCGGATTCGGTCTCCTCGTCCTCGGTCATGGCCACACGTTCGATGTCCACGTGGAACAGCAGCTGGATGGTTTCCTCCTTGATGGCTTCGATCATGGAGTTGTACATCTGGTAGCCTTCACGCTGGTATTCGACCAGCGGATCACGCTGTCCCATGCCGCGCAGGCCGATGCCGTCCTTGAGGTAGTCCATCTCGTACAGGTGCTCGCGCCACTTGCGGTCGAGTACGGCGAGCACCACGCGGCGCTCGAGCTGGCGCAGGCCTTCGCTGCCGAGCTTGTCTTCGAAATCGGAGTACTGGTCCTTGGCGTCGGAGACGATGAGCTCCTTCAGGGCCTCAACGGCCTTGTCGCCCTTGAGCTTGTCGACGGCGTCCTTGGCCGCTTCCTGCTCCACGGCGATCGGGTACACGGAGGCGATGGCCTTGAACAGACCGTCCCAATCCCAATCGGCCGGCTTGTCGGAACCGTTGTTGGCGCCCTTGATGTAGCTCAGCACGGTGTCGTCGATGAACTTGAGGATGTCCTCGTGGATATCGGCGCCCTTCAGCACAGCCTGACGCTCTGCATAAATGACGGTGCGCTGCTTGTTCATCACGTCGTCGTACTTCAGCACGTTCTTACGGATTTCGAAGTTGCGCGATTCGACGGCCTTCTGCGCGGTGCGCACGCCCTTGGAAACGCTCTTGGCTTCGATCGGCTCGCCTTCCGGCATGCCCTTGGCCATGACACGCGCCACGAGCTGGGTGTTGAACAGACGCATCAGATCGTCTTCGAGGGACAGGTAGAAACGGGATTCACCCGGATCTCCCTGACGGCCGGAACGGCCGCGCAGCTGGTTGTCGATACGGCGGGATTCGTGGCGCTCGGTGCCGAGCACGTACAGACCGCCGAGCTTGACGACTTCCTCATGCTCGTCCTTGACCTGGTCCTTGATTTCGGCCAAAGTGCCCGGCCAACGCTTCTCGTACTCGTCCGGAGTGTCATCCGGAGAATAGCCTTCGGACTTGAGCTTCGCATCGGCGAGGAACTCGACGTTACCGCCGAGCATGATATCGGTACCACGGCCTGCCATGTTGGTGGCCACGGTGACGGCGCCCTTACGGCCTGCGACGGCCACAACGGCGGCTTCCTTGTCATGCTGCTTCGCGTTCAGCACCTGGTGAGGAATCTTGGCCACGTCAAGCAGAGAGGACACGACTTCGGAGGATTCCACGGATGCGGTACCCAGCAGGACCGGCTGGCCCTTCTTGTGGCGCTTGGCCACATCACGGACGATGGCGGCGAGCTTTTCCTTCTTGGTACGGAAGATCAGATCGTCCTTATCCTCGCGGATCATCGGCTTGTTGGTCGGAATCGGCAGCACGCCCAGCTTGTAGGTGCCCATGAATTCGGCGGCTTCGGTCTCTGCGGTACCGGTCATGCCTGCCAGCTTGTCGTACATGCGGAAGTAGTTCTGCAGGGTGATGGTGGCGAAGGTCTGGTTTTCGGCCTTGACCTCCACGCCTTCCTTGGCTTCGATGGCTTGGTGCAGACCCTCGTTGTAACGGCGGCCCGGCAGGATACGTCCGGTGTGCTCGTCGACGATGAGCACTTCGCCGCCGGTCACGACGTAGTCGCGGTCACGCAGGAACAGCTCCTTGGCCTTGATGGCGTTGTTCAGATAGCCGATCAATGCGGTGTTGTTCGGTTCGTACAGGTTGTCGATGCCGAGATAGTCCTCGACCTTGGTGATGCCCGGATCAAGGATGCCGACGACCTTCTTCTTCTCGTCGACCTCATAGTCCTCGTCACGGTTGAGCTTCAGAACCAGGCGCGCGAACTGGCGGTACCAGCGGGTCACGTCGCCCTCGGCCGGACCGGAGATGATCAACGGGGTACGAGCCTCATCGATAAGAATGGAGTCGACCTCATCGACGATGGCGTAGTGGTGGCCACGCTGTACGAGATCGGACTTCTCCCACGCCATGTTGTCGCGCAGGTAATCAAAACCGAATTCGTTGTTGGTGCCGTAGGTGATGTCGGCGTTGTACTGCTTGCGACGCTCCGGCGGCTTCTGGTTGGTGATGATGCAGCCGGTGCTCATGCCGAGGAAGCGGTAGACACGGCCCATCAGCTCGGCCTGGTAGCTGGCCAGATAGTCGTTGACGGTGACGACGTGGACGCCCTGACCGTCGAGTGCGTTCAGGTAGGCCGGCAGCGTGGCCACAAGGGTCTTGCCTTCACCGGTCTTCATTTCGGCGATGTTGCCCCAGTGCAGAGCGGCGCCGCCCATGAGCTGCACGTCGAAGTGGCGCAGGCCCAAGGTTCGCTTGGAAGCTTCACGCACGGTGGCGAAGGCTTCCGGCATGAGCTTGTCAAGGGACTCGCCGTTTTCGATACGCTGCTTGAACTTGGCGGTCTGGCCCTTGAGCTCCTCGTCGTCAAGCGCCGCGATCTCGTCCTCCAAGGCGTTCGTCGCTTTGGCCACGTTCTCAAGCTTCTTGATCTGTCGGCCTTCACCCATGCGTAGGGCTTTGTCAACGATATCTACCACAATCACTCCCTTTGTGTATGGTGACTTTCCTCGATTGAGGATAGTCGCTTTCTCGCGATTTCCGAAAAGCTCCGTCCATTTTACGTAAGTTTTGACGTATCTTGTTTTTCGCATAAGAAAAGAGGCCCGCATGTATGACATGCGAGCCTCTTATCGTTCAGTTTTCAGCCATTAGCCATTACTTCTTGGCCACATTCTCCGGAGTGTCGATTTCGAAGACGCCGTAGCTCCAACCGTGACGGTGGTAGACGACGGATGGACGACCGGTTTCCTTGTTGACGAACAGGAAGAAGTCGTGACCGATCAGCTCCATCTCGTACAGGGCCTCGTCAATGGTCATCGGCTCGGCGATGTGCAGCTTGCGGCGGATGACGATTGGGGTGTCGCCGACCTGGACCTCGACGGATTCGCCAGGGCCGAGATCAGCGGAAACGGCGTCGGCCGGGCTATTGTTCGGCGCTTCCGGCTCCGGCTCCTCGACGACGACCGGCTCGACCGGGCCCAGATCGACCGGGACCGGATCGGTGTAGCCACGACGATGGTCCTTGCGGCGGTCGCGGGTACGGCGCAGACGAAGCGTCAGCTTGTCGAGAGCCAAATCGAGAGCACTGAACTCGTCGGCGCTGGAGGCTTCGGCACGCACCACGGTACGACCTGCGATGACGGTGATCTCAACGCGCTTGGCGGTGTCGGCCTGACGCGGATTGCCCTCGTGGGACAGCACAATCTGGACACGCTGCGCATCCGGGGCGATAGCGGTCACACGATTCATCTTGCTTTCGACAACGTCACGGAACCTTTGCTTGATCTGCGTATGACGTCCGGTAACGACGATTTCCATGTGGACCTCCCTAGACTCAAGCGGTGTTAACCGCTATATACGGACCAACCAGCTGCATCGCTGCTTGGTAGTCATCATTGTATCCATAAGATTGGTGATTTGCTGGAAAACTCCCCGAGAAAACAAAAGTTTTTTTACGCTTTGCTTTCGACGATTCTCTTGCTATAGTTGTGCATTTGAGACCTCTTGATGGCCGCGACCGATTTTGTCGGTTGAGGAACTTCCGGGCTCCATAGAGCACGATGGCGGATAACGTCCGCCCAGGGCGACCTGAGAGATAGCGCAGCAGAGAATAGACCGCCTTACCGGTTTCGGCCGGTGGGTAAGGGTGAAACGGCGGTGTAAGAGACCACCGGGCCGCTGGTGACAGTTGGCCGCATGGCAAGCCTCATCGGGAGCAAGGCCAAGCAGAAGGCGTTCGAGGACTGCTCGTCCGAAGCCTTCGGGTAGGCTGCTAGAGCCTGACGGCAACGCCAGGTCGAGATGGATGGCCATCCGTGCCGTTGGCACGACAGAACCCGGGGTATAAGAGGTCTCACTCTCCACTCTTTATGTTTTGAGGATTTCTTTACACCAGCCTCTTTATGAAACTGACGTCACGCCCTTGGTCAACGGTCGCCGTCAATCAAACAGTTCCTGTGCGATTTGGCGCAGAATCTCAGGATTATGGCCTTTTCTGCCGCCCGCGCTCCAGAAGCGGCGCCTACGTACATCGCGTTCCAGACCGGCGGTTTTTCTCGCGGTTCTACGGCCTAATTCCCATGCGGCTTCAGTAAACACGCCGTAGGATTCCGCCTCATCACAAACCTGTTGGGCCAGCCTACGGTCGACGCCTTTCCGTGTAAGCTCAGCGACCGCGCCCCTACATCCCATAAGACGGGTCGCACAGTAGCGCACCGCGGATTGCGCGTAGGCTTCATCGTCAATCAGTTGAACCCTTGTCAGTCTTTCGATGACGTCGTCAACCACTTCAGAGGTATAGCCCTTACCAATCAGGCGCTCACGCAGTGCGCCGGAAGGTCGAGGCGCAGCGTCCAGCAATCGCAATGCGGCTTCCCTGCATGCGTCAAGATCATTTGGATCCTTTGCGGCAGTAGAATCGCCGTTCCCGACACGCCCAGCGTGTCGCGCGTGTCGTGGCGTTTTCGTCGCATTTGCGCTTCCAGCGAACAAACTGGAACGGTCAGGTTTCGTTCGACGGTTCCACCTCTGAACGTTCGTGCGTTCTGGATCCTCTGAAGAAAGGGCAAGGCCCCCAGTATCGGCCGACGCCGGCTGAAGGCCCTGTTCCTTAAGGAAACGTTCGGCGCTGATCATATGTCAGGCTTTGGCGGCTTTTGAAGTTTTGGACGTCTTACCATCATCCGGCGCGCCCGCGGCGTCCTCCGCCCCATCGTCCTCGGCGAACTGGTCGGTAGGTTTGATCAGACCGAATGCCGCCTTGACCTTGTTCTCGATTTCCTCTGTGAGTTCCGGATTGTCCTTGAGGAACTGACGCACGTTTTCGCGTCCTTGCCCCAGCTGGTCGCCCTCATAGGTGAACCACGAGCCAGACTTTTTGACGACGTTGGCCTGCAACGCCATATCAAGCACGGAACCTTCCTTGGAGATGCCCTCGCCGTACAGCACATCGAATTCGGCGGTCTTGAACGGCGGAGCCATCTTGTTCTTAACAACCTTGACCTTGGTACGGTTGCCGACAGCCTCATCACCGTTCTTAATGGTCTGGATACGGCGGATGTCCATACGTACGGACGCGTAGAACTTCAATGCCTTGCCGCCGGTGGTGGTCTCCGGATTACCGAAGAACACGCCAATTTTCTCACGCAACTGGTTGATGAAGATGGCGGTGGTACCGGCTTGCGCCAGCGCACCGGTCATCTTACGCAACGCCTGACTCATCAGGCGCGCCTGCAGGCCGACATGGCTGTCTCCCATCTCGCCTTCGATTTCCGCTTTCGGCACCAAGGCCGCGACGGAATCGATGACAATCACGTCAAGCGCGCCGGAACGAATCAGCATGTCGGCGATTTCCAATGCCTGCTCGCCATTGTCCGGCTGAGAGACGATCAACGAATCGGTGTCGACGCCCAGCTTACGGGCATAGACCGGATCGAGCGCATGCTCGGCATCGATGAATGCGGCCACACCGCCGGTCTTCTGGGCATTGGCCACCACATGCAGCGCCAATGTGGTCTTACCAGAGGATTCCGGTCCGTAAATCTCCACAATACGGCCTTTAGGCAGGCCGCCGATGCCTAATGCCATATCCAAAGCCAAGGATCCGGTCGGAATGACCTCGACATCCTGTTCCGGGCGGTCGCCAAGTCTCATGGCCGATCCCTTGCCGAAGCTTTTCTCGACCTGCGCGAGCGCTGTGTCGAGCGCGGCCTGACGGCGCGGATCGATTCCATTCGCGGACTTGTTCTGTGCGGCGTTCTTTGCCGCGCTCGTCTGTGCCATGACTACTCCTTGTTGTTGACCGAGACGAATGAATGGATTCACCGTAAAACCGCATCATCCATCTGCGCAAGTTCAATCGGCCATTGTGGTCGAAGAACATGCATTTCGACACGCCGAAGACCGCTTTCCCTTGAAATTCCAGCATTCTGAAACTTCGCGGCGAGCCGTTGACGACCTGCCCAATCCGTGCTTCTGTGGATAACTATACCCCATTATCCGAACATCTGTTCGAAATCGGTGTTTTGCGATAGCCGAACTCCGCCTAACGCACCGGCATTGGTGGCGCGTTATGGTCCTTTCCCCAACGTTTGGAGTCAGGAATGTTCATCTGGTCGCACAGAACGTTCCATACCACGCGGGGCTCCTCCCCCATTTCAAGCGCTTCGACGGCTGTCAGACCGTTCAATCGATCAAGCACTTGGTCGCGTGCGAGCGCGCGGCCATAGCTACGGCCGAGTACCTCTTCAAGCAACTGCCAAAATTCACGTTCCTGCACGCGCTCAAGTGTACACAGCAAGCGCAACCAAAAGAAAACGCCCGACGGAACAAGCCGCCGGGCGTTAGACGTCCAACAGGAATCAGATTGCGACGGAATCGAGATAATCGGCGACCATGCGCAGCATCTGCGCCGTGGAGACGCCCAACGATTGCGCAATCGAGCTCAGCAGCTCGGAGCTGGCCTCTTTTTGGCCACGCTCCACTTCGGAGAGGTAGCCCAACGACACTCCGGCCTTTTCGCTCACCTCACGCAACGTTTTGTGGTCATGGGTGCGCAGATCGCGCAGTACATGGCCGATGGCCTCGCGAAGCGATACCTCTCTGGGTTCGTCGGTGGTTTCCGTGGCTGCCGACATGGATCGTGCGGAAACGCGTTCCGCGTCTTCCTCCCGCCATATGCGGGTCAATGCGGCCTGGCGCTCGTCTTTGGCCTTTTTGGCCGCGCGGGCACGCAGCACCTGCTGCTGGGCGAACATCACCGCGCGGCGCTGGGCTGGGGTGAGTTCCCTGACGCGGGCGTTGCCGCTTTGCACCGTGGGAACCATCGCCTTGAGTTCCATCTGTTCCTTGGTGAGTGTCATCGTGTCCATGCCGCCAGCCCCTTTCGCTTTTCATACGTACGTCCACTATGGTCAACACCCATATTCGTGGATTATTCCTGTGAAAGTGCTGAAAGAGTCCTCAGTTTTTCCAGAATACATTGCACGGTTTCGTGCCGCACGGCTTCCCGATCACCCTTCAGACGCAGCTCATAAGCAGCTGTTTGACGCGCACGAATGCCATTGAAGCCACAGGGCAGGGAGCAGCCGATGTACACCAGGCCGGCAGGTTTGTCACCATCCGGTCCCGGCCCTGCAACACCGGTAGTGGCCAAGCCGATGACACAGTCTCCATCCTCGGTCTGTCGGTATAGTTGCGCGGTTCCCGCAGCCATCTGCCGCGCCACTTCGGGGTGGACCGCCCCTTCTCGGGCCAGCAGGTCGGCATTCACGCCGAGAATCTTCGCTTTGGCGCGAATGTCGTAGGTCACCGCCGAGCCGAGGAACACTTTCGATGCGCCTGGTATGCGTACGAAGGCGTCGGCGAGTAGACCTCCCGTCAGTGATTCGGCGGCGGCGATTTTGAAATGGTTGGCTTCGCAATAGCGTAAAACGGCTGCGGCCAGCTCATCGCATTGCGATTGGCTGGCCGCGGTCGACGAATTTTCGGATTCGCTCATCGGGATTTACTTGGTTTCCTTTTCGGATTTTGCGGTCTTCTTACGTCCGCCGAACGTGTTGACGAGGTATTCGCCGCCCGAATACAGGCATAGAATCAACGCCAGGTAAATCAGGGCGTACGTGATCGTGTAATAAACGGTCATCCACAGCGGAGTGGTGTTCATGCCATCAGCGAGGCTCCACATCGGCAGCATGAGCATGGCAAGGCCGATGCACTGGCACAGGGTCTTGTACTTGCCGGCTTGGGATGCGGCGATGACCTTGCCGCCGGTGTCGATGATGAAGAAACGCATGATGGTGATGCCGATCTCACGGATGAGGAACAGCGCGGTCACGACCCAGCCGAGCACTGCGTTGCCGAATTCGTTGAAGATGGCGGCGACGATCAGCGTGCCGCAGGTGAGCAGCTTATCTGCGATTGGGTCCATGAGCTTGCCCAGTTCGGTGACCTGGTTATATTTGCGGGCCATCCAACCGTCGAGCTTATCGGTGCAGGCGGCGATGATGAAGATAATCGCCGCCACCCAGCGCATAGTCGTGTTTTTGGTACCCCATGCGCCTGCCATGACGTACAACGCCAGGAAGATGACGACCAGGACGATACGAGAGAAAGTGACGATGTTCGGCGGGGCGTTCCACCCGTCAAGCAGGGACGATTTGCGTTCTTCTTGCTTTTCCATACCGTTCACGTTACCCCGATACCACTACTTGGCGCAATGCGTGCGATTGTCGCGTTCCATCATCGCGTGTCCGCAGCGTCGGCCGGCTGGGTAGAACCTGCGGTAAGCGATGAGGTTTCGCCCTTGATGAAGGCGAGCACCTGCGGCAGATCCTGCGGTTGGACGAGCACTTCGCGAGCTTTGGAGCCTTCGGACGGACCGACCACACCACGCGATTCAAGCAGATCCATGAGTCGGCCGGCTTTGGCGAATCCGACACGCAGTTTGCGCTGCAGCATGGAGGTTGAGCCGAACTGCGTGCTGACCACCAGTTCCGCCGCCTGCAACAGCACGTCCATGTCGTTGCCGATGTCCTCATCCGGCTCGATGGCCTTCTTTTCGGCCTCCTTGGCCATCTCCTCGATATCCTCGCGATAATGCGGCTTGCGCTGGGTTCGCACGAACTCCACCGCGCGACGGATTTCGGACTCGTCGACCCATGCGCCCTGCACGCGGATCGGCTTGGCCTGGCCCATCGGCAGGAACAACGCGTCACCTTGGCCGATCAGCGTTTCCGCACCGGTGGCGTCGAGGATGACTCGCGAATCGGTGGCGGATGAGGTGGCAAAAGCAAGTCGGGACGGGATGTTGGCCTTGATCAAGCCCGTGACCACGTCAACGGACGGGCGCTGCGTGGCGAGCACCAGATGCACGCCGGCGGCTCGCGCGAGCTGCGTGATGCGCTGGATGGAGCTCTCCACGTCGTTCTTGGCCACCATCATAAGGTCGGCCATTTCATCGACGACCACGAGGATATACGGGTATGGTGCGACCTTGCGTTTGGAGCCTGCGGGCGCATGCACCTTGCCAGCGCGCACGGCAGCGTTGAAGTCCTTGATGTGGCGGAATCCGAAGAATTCGAGGTCGCTGTATCGTGCGTCCATCTCCTTGACCACCCATTCCAAAGCCTGTGCGGCCTTCTTCGGATCGGTGATGATCGGGGTGAGCAAATGTGGAATGCCCGCATAGGCGGACAGTTCGACTCGTTTAGGATCGACCATGATCATGCGGACCTGGTCAGGCGTGGCGCGCATGATCACGGAGGTGAGCATGGAGTTGATGAAGCTCGACTTGCCGGAGCCGGTGGCGCCAGCCACCAACAGGTGGGGCATCTTGGTCAGGTCGGCGGTCACGAAATGGCCTTCCACATCCTTGCCGACGCCGGTGAGCATCGGATTCGGATCGTTCCGGGCCTTGTCGGAGCGCAGCACGTCGCCCAGCACCACGGTTTCGCGGTCGGAGTTCGGAATTTCGATGCCGATGGCGGATTTGCCTTCAATCACCGACAGGATGCGCACGTCGGAGCTGGCCACCGCGTAGGCGATGTTCTTCTGCAGGTTGGTGACCTTCTCGACCTTGACGCCAGGGCCAAGCTCCACCTCATACATGGTGACGGATGGTCCGCGCAGGAAGCCGATGACCTTCGCATCGACGTTGAACTGTTGGAAGGTACCGGTCAGCGCGCGGATCACACGATCGTTCTCCGGAGTGTGCGCGGCGTGCGGCGCGCCCTTCTTCAGAATGTTGAGGTCAGGCAGATGATACAGTCCCTCGGGAATGTCATCCGCCGCTTCCCCGTCAACGGCAGCAGCCGGCATATCGTCAAGGACCTCGCCGGTCGCGGCATCCACCATGACCTCCTTGCCGTTGGAGGTGCCGTCCTCGTCGATGACGGCCCATGGGTCGCTTGGAGCGACGCCAACCGGCTTGATTTCGCTGGACGGCACCGGCTCGGCGACGCTGGGCATGGTGCCGCTCGCGGTGCCGATCGGCGCGGACGAGAAGGAGCGTCCGCGACCGTTCTGTGGCATGGCCGTGGTGCCGGACGGCGCAGCGGCGGAATAATCATCTGAATCATAATCATCGGCACGATAATCGTCCGAAGAAATGCTGCGTGGCGAATCGACCTGTTGGTACGGCTCGTCGACGATGGTTTCCGCGGTCTGTCCGTGCCGTTCGGCGGCATTAAGAAACGCTTCGTCGCCGGCGTAATGGTCAAGGTCGCCATCATCGACGTTCTTGCTCTTATGGGATGCGAAGCGTTGCTTCATACGCGTAAGGAAGCCCGGCCTATCGTCGTTTTCTCCATCCGCATCGGTGCCGTCGTGGGCGGGAACGCCTTCGGCGAAGGCGAGTGTCGTGCCCCCAACGCGGACTTCGTTCGGAAACTGTTCGGCCTCATCGTCAATGTCATCACGGTTTTTAGGCGTTCCAACAAACTTGGCCGCCAGAGCCTTCGCCTTGTCCGGTATCTGCGTGACCCGCGTATGGGTAATCAACAGCAACGAAAACAGGATGACGACTACGAAAATCGCAATGGAAAAGCCTTTGGAAAGCCCCCACGCCAACGGACAGCCAAGCACATAGCCAAGCAAGCCGCCTGCCCGCTGCAGCAAAGACATATCGAACTTCTGGGAGTCGGAGGCAATCGCCGCGTCAAGAATAGAGCAGACGGACCAGAGGATCATGAACCATCCGAGGGCCATATGGAGGTTCTCATCCTTGTTTTGCGTCTTGCGCATCAGACTGAACACCACAAGCGCCAGGAATACCGGCAGAATCACGCTGGTCAATCCGAACAGTCCGGAGGCCATGGCATGCAGGACCTGTCCGAAAGCGCCCTGGACACGGAACCATTCGGATGCGCAGAACAGCACCGCGAGAATGGCCATGATGAAACATGCGATGTCGCGGCGATATTTACGCAGTATGCCGGCGATCGGCGAGGAATCGACCTCGTCCATGACTTTGGTATCGCCGGAACGCGATTTGCCTGCGGAACCCTTGCCGCCTGATTTCGGGTTGGAAGATGCTGTTCGTGCCATAACAGGACTCGATTTTACCCATGGGCACCGCCATGGCACGACGACATCCGATACTTATCGAAAGTTTTTGCCGTTCACGCCGTCAGGCGCTTCGGCTAGGCGATATCGCCAAGATGATGCTGCGTGTACGCATCCGCCTGCGCGTCGATCGCGTCGTAATCGCCGGCGTCGGCATGCTCGATGATGGCCATGGCATTGCCCAGCAGCGCGGGGTTGAGAGCCTGCAGCCAGTGGATACGCGGATCGCGGCCAAACCATCCCATCTGTTTGCGTGCCAGACGCTTCGTCTTCTGCGCGATGCTCATGAACGTGTCATTTAAATCGCACAGGCCATCCAAATAGTCGACAACCTGCTGGTATCCAAGAGCCTTGCCTGCGGTGATGCCAAGCCGGGGACGGATACGCTCCACTTCCTCGACGAAACCGTTCTCCAGCATCTGCTTGGTACGGATGTCGATGCGGCGGTCAAGTTCCTCACGCGGCAAATCAAGGCCGATCTGCACGGTGGGAATCACATACCGGTAATGCGGCAGGCTCGCCGAATACGGCCGGCCCGTCACTTCGATGACCTCAAGCGCGCGGATGGTGCGTCGAGGATTGTGCGGATCCATGCGGGCCGCGGCTTCGGGATCCTTTGTCTTGAGCTCGTCGAACAGCGCGCCGGCGCCTTCGACCTTTTCACGTTCCTCGAGGCGTTTGCGCACCTCTGGGTCAGTGCCAGGAAAGGAAATGTCGTCGATGGCGGCACGGGCGTACAGACCGGAACCGCCCACGAGGATAGGGCGCACTCCCCTGGCCTGCAGTTCGGCGATTTTGGCGCGGGCGATCTCCTGGAAACGTGCCACGGACATGGCGTCGTCCGGTTCGATGATGTCGATCAGGTGGTGCCTGACCTCGGCCTGTTCCTCAGGACTCGCCTTGGCGGTGCCGATATCCATGCCCTTGTACATCTGGTAGGCATCGGCGTTGACGATTTCCGCCTGCTCGCCCTTGGCCTCCAACGCCTTGGCAATGGCGATGCCAAGCCCCGTCTTGCCGGACGCAGTGGGACCGACGATGGACACGACCTTACGGGTTTCGGGCTTGCTTTCAGTGGCGGACGGCATAGGTTTGCCCCGCTTCCGGATTCGGATCGGCGATGAGATTGTGGCGTCCCGCATGGGTGACGGTGGCGGTCACGAAATCACCCATCTGCGGCATCGGCTCGCCTTCCGGCACGCCGACATGCACGAGCACGCCGGTTTTCTCACGTCCGGTAACACGATGGGTGGCGGCATCCTTCTTGCCGGATGCGCCGGTGACCATCACCTCGACGTCACGGCCTTCGAAAGTCTTGAGATTCTCTTCGGTGATGCGTTCCTGCAGCGCCACAAGACGTTCGAACCTGTCCTGCACCACGTCATGCGGAACCTGCTCCATCTCAGCCGCCGGCGTGCCGGGACGCGGCGAGTAGATGAACGTGAACGCGGAAGCGAATCGCGCCTCCTCCACCACGCGCAGGGTTTCCTGGAAGTCCTCCTCCGTTTCGCCGGGGAAGCCGACGATGATGTCGGTGGAGATCTGCGCGTCCGGCATGGCCTCGCGAATCTTGCGCAGAATGTCGAGGAACTTGGCGGAACGGTAGGAGCGGCGCATCGCACGAAGAATCCTGTCGGAACCCGACTGCAACGGGAAATGCAGCTGGTGCATGACGTTCGGCGTCTCGGCCATTGCTGCGATCACGTCGTCGGTGAAGGCCGCAGGATGCGGCGAGGTGAATCGTACGCGTTCCAAACCGTCAATCTCGCCGCACGCGCGCAGCAGCTTGGAGAAGGCAAACCGGTCGCCGATGCCGTAGCCGAAGGAGTTCACATTCTGGCCCAGCAACGTGACTTCCTTGGCGCCTTCGTCCACGCATTGGCGGATTTCGGCGAGGATGTCTCCGGGACGGCGGTCATGTTCCTTGCCGCGCGTGGTCGGCACGATGCAGAAGGTGCAGGTGTTGTTGCAGCCTACGGAGATGGCCACCCAGCTCGACACCTTCGACGCACGGTCGGTTGGCAGTTGGCTTGGGAAGTAGTTGAGTTCCTCCTGCACCTTCACCTGCGCGTGGCCTTCGATGCGGGCCTGGTCGAGCAGCTGAGGCAGGGATCCGATGTTCTTGGTACCGAACACGGCGTCGACCCACGGGGCTTTTTTCGCGATCTTCTCACGGTCGAGCTGCGCCATGCAGCCGCCGACCGCGATCTGCAGGTTCGGGCGTTCCCTCTTCAATTCGGCCCACAGTCCGATGGTGCCGTACATGCGTTCGGCGGCGTTTTCGCGCACCGCGCAGGTGTTCATGACGATCAGGTCGATGTCATGGTTGAGATACTGTTCCTCGGTGGCGGGCACGTAGCCGTCGGCCTCAAGCACGCCGGCGATGCGTTCGGAATCATGCACATTCATCTGGCATCCGAGCGTATGCACGTAGAACACGCCCTTGCCGCGCGTGGGGGTATCGTTCGCCGCCGGTTCGGCCAGTTTCGAGGCGCGCTCCGCCTCGGTCATCATGTCTTCGTTCATAACGCACCATGCTATCGGCAGGGCGGCACAGGCGTTTCGGAACGCGGGAACGCCCCGTTCTCGGCGCAATCGCAGGGCATTGACCCTCTTCGATACACAGCATACGTTCAGTTTTGCGGAAAGCGAGGCGGTACACTGTTCTTCCGTGATACTTGACAGGCAAAATCGAATTAACACCACCGAATTGCAGATGCGTCTGAAGAACGTCGACGTCGGCGAGGGATCCCTTTCCCCCGAACAGATCACCGAGTTCATCGACCAGATGCAGGTGTATGAGGGTGCGATGTACGAGATCAGCACCAAATTGGAGATTCTTGACTCGGAATTCCAGGTGCGCTTCTCCCATAATCCAATTCACCATATGGAACGCCGTCTCAAATCGCTTAACTCGATCCTCGGCAAGCTGCAGCGCCGCAACCTGCCGTTGACCGTCGACGTCATCAAGGACAACCTGTTCGACGTGGCGGGCGTACGCGTGATCTGCAACTACCGCGACGACGTGTATTCCGTGGCGAATTATCTGTCCGCGCAAAGCGACATCCAAGTGCTGCGTGTCAAGGATTACATCAAGAACCCGAAGCAGAACGGTTACCGTTCGCTGCATGTCATCTACGCGGTGCCGGTGTTCCTGTCATCCGGACCGCACTACACGCCGGTAGAGGTTCAGCTACGTACCATCGCCATGGATTATTGGGCGAGCCTGGAGCATGCGCTGCGGTATAAGACGGATCTGCCGGACGCGAAGCTTGCCGAGCATTCGCAGACGCTGTTGGATTGCGCGCGCAGCCTGCAGAACATCGAGACGCAGATGCAGAACATCCATCGCGACATCAACAGCGCCCCGCGTGTGGGTGAGGCGCCGCAGGCGGACTGATGTTTTCGGAAAATGGCGATTGACGGACAAATCATTGCCTGTCAATCGCCATTTTTCGACGATATCGAACGTTATTCGCGCTTACGCAGCAATCGTGGTATTTTCACCGGAACCTGTGCGAGCACGGTGCCGATGAAAATCAGCGCGCAGCCGATGTAGGCTCGTGTGGTCATGACTTCGCCGAGCAGCAACGCGCCGCCCACCGCGGAGAAGAACGATTCGAGCGACATGATCACGGCCGCGCGCGACGGCGGCACCAGCTGCTGTCCGACCACCTGCAACGTGTATGCCACGCCGGCCGAGCCGATGCCGGCGTACACGATGGGAAACCAGCTTTGCATGGCGCCGGCCCAGTCGATGGAGCCTTCGCATAGGGAGCCGATCCAGCTCAGCAGCGCGGTGGTGGAAATTTGTCCGAAGGACAGCAGAATCGGATCCATCTTCTGTCCGAACGTGTCGATGACGAGAATATGGCCTGCGAATAGAACCGCAGTGGACAACAGCACCACGTCGGCAAGGGTGATCGAGCCGAATCCGTCGGTGATGCACAGCAGATAGAAGCCGACCACGGCGATGGCAACGCTGACGATGACGTTCATGGTCACGCGGCGGCGCAGAATAAGGAAGGCGAGCAGCGGCGTCATGACGATGTAGAGCGCCGTGATGAAGCCGGAACGGCCTGCGGAACCGGAATAGAGGATGCCGTATTGTTGGACGGTACTGGCGGTGAACAATACGATGCCGCAGATGACGCTGACGACCACGGGATTGCCCAGGCATTTCGGCATGGCCACGGTTATACCGTTGCCAAGCGTGACGGTTGGACACTCATTCGATTCACGGCGTCGGCGTTCCTGTTCGGCGATGCCTCGACGGCGGAACCACAGCAACGGTATTAATGACAGCGCGCCCAATGTGAATCGTGTGGCCCCGAAGAACAGGGGGCTCATGGAGGCCATGCCCTGCACTTGGGATACGAATGCGAAGCCCCAGATCATGGCCGTCAGAACAAGGCAGGCCATGCCGCCAATCTCTTTCCTCTGCATGAGCCACTACCCTATGGCACGTTTTTCGCCGACAGAAAAGCCTGACCATATTCTGGTCAGGCTTTGTTTGAGGGTTCAGCGCAGAGGACGTCGCGGGATTTTTCAGTCGCGATCGCCGAAGAGCTGGAGAATATACAGGAACATGTTGATGAAGTCCAGATACAGGTTCAGCGCGCAGATGATGGAGACCTTCTTGACCATGTCCTCACCCTGGCCTGCGTACTGGGCGAACAGCGCGCGAGTAGCTTGGGCGTCGTAGACGGTCATGCCGGCGAACAGCACGAGGCCGATGGCGGAGATAACCATCAGCATGGTCTGTCCGGGAGCGAAGATCATAAGCAGCACTTCGGCGACGATCAGCACGATGAGGCCGACCAGCAGAATCGGACCGGCTTTGAGCATGTTGACCTTGGTGGTCATGCCCAGCATGGTGAGCGCGAAGAAGAAGCCGGCGCACAACGCCAGGGAGATGCCGATGGTGCCAAGATCATACGCCATGAAAATGGTGCTTAGCGAGAAGCCCATGATCGCGGCATACACGTAGAACATGACGCGTGCGGTGCTCGGCTTGATCTTTTCAATGCGGGCGCCAAGATAGATGGCGATCACGATTTCGACGACGAACGGCGCCCAAGCGCCAATAACGCCAAGCGACTGGATGAGCGCGATGTAGGCACCGGTGGCTTGGGTGAGGATGGCCACAGCCGCGGTGACGAGCAGGCCGATGGTCATCTCACCGTAGGCACGGGTGACGGAAGCATGTTCGGCACGCTCATAGGAGTATGTCGCCTGAGCCGGAATGGTGGCCGCCGGAGCGCCCTGCGCATACATGTTCTGCGGCGTGTACTGGTATTGGTTCTGACCGTACGGATTCTGGTTCGGATTGTATTGGTTCTGCCCATACGGCTGGCCGTTGAATCCATTGGCGTTGTTGCCTTGGGGCTGCTGACCGAATGTCATAATCGCTCCTTAACTCGATTACGCATCACAGTACGGTACTTTTCTGACTATTTCATGAGAGCCCACGTCTTACGGTGCCGAGCTGAAACTACCGGCACCGTATATCCAATGCGCAATCAGACCGTGAACTTATGCACCACTTTCGCGCTATCGTTCAGGTCGAACAAATCAGTGACGTCGACCGTCACTTCGGAATCGTCTTTCAAGGTATATCCAATCGTCACGGTTCCGGTGGCTCCGGGCTGGACTTCGGCGAAATCAGAATTGGAATCGTATCCGGCAGGGTTCTCGCTGTAAATGGCGGTGTCGAGAGCTTGCCCATTTTGGAACACTTGCGGGCTGGCGAGGACTGCAAACGAATTGTTTTTATCCGTGTTGTTGGTCCATTCGAATGTGACCAACACCGTGGGCTGATTGTTATAGTCGTTGTTGCTACGTACCGCGGAGACGATTTTCACATGCATGGTCTTCAAATCGCCTTCCATATCCTGATCGCCCTTCGGCTGATTTTTTGCGGAGCCTTTTGCGGATGATTGTGAGCTTGACACGCCGGTGGCCTCATCTATGGCCTTGCTTGCTGCGGACTGCATGGCCAGAGTAATGACGATGGCCAACACCGACAGCACCGCAGCGACAATCGCCAATGCCTTGCCGCGCTTTTTACCGCGGAACGTGCCGACCAATGCCACAATCGCAAGAATCACGCCAATGAAACCGAAAATCGCAGCAATGTTGTTGATAATCGGAATGAAGCTCAACACGAAGCCAAGCGCGCCGAACACCACGCCGACAATGCCGCACACAGTCAGTCCCTTCTCTTCCTGATAGACCGGCTGCAGCGGAGGCTGGGGTTGGATGGGTTGCTGCGGGGCGATGTAACCACTCATGATCGTTCCTTCTTCTCGAATCGGTTGAGACACTTTCGAGAGTACGGAGCCGAGCGCGTGGACGGTATTGGACGAAAGGCCATTCCTGTCTGCCCTTTGAGGCGCGCGAAACGCACGGAAGAACAATGGCGTCTTTCGGGAACGGGCCCAATAATGGTAGCTATAAGCGAGACGACGAATTCCCCAGCCCCCATCGAAGTGCCAGTACGCACCAGAATCTGGCAAAGTGTGGTGATGGTGGTTTGCGCGGATTTCATGTGCATGGCGCAGACCGCGTTCGCCTCGCAACGTTTCGACCAGGATTCCGCCGCATACGTTTGGATGGTGTTCTGCGTGCTGCTGTCGTTCGTGGTCGGTCTGCTGCTGCTCGCCCGTTCCCGTTATCCACATGCCACATTCGTCGCCGCATGCGTGGCCGTGCTGGTTTTCCCGTACGATTCCACCATCGCGTTGATGGCGTTGACCGCGCTGTTGGCTCGTCGCAATGACACGAGGACGACGGTTCGTGCGATCGCGGCGGGCGGCTTCGTCACACTTGTGGCGCAGGTGCGTGATACGTTGCGCCCGCCGGAGGCGTCCATCTGGCATATGGTGTTCGCCAAACCGGATACCGGCAGCCAATACGGCACCGACCTGGTCATGCTCGCCGATGAACGCACCATCGTCGTCACCGCCGTAGTGGCGGCATTACTGGAACTGGCCATCGCGACTTTGGCGGGATTGCATATCCGATCCCGCGCCTTGGCATCGCTGGCAACGGCCAAGGCGGACGCGGCGGATGCGCAGGTGGCTCAACTCAAAACCGCGATCGACAGTCAGCAGCTGGCCGACGCAATCGCGGCCGAAGCGCATGACACGCTCGTCCATTCGCTATCCCTGCTGGCGTTGAATGCGAGCGCGCTGCAAGCCGAGTCGAAACGGCTCGTGGCCGAAGCGGAAAGCATGGACGCCCATCAGCTGGCCGAACAGACCGGCCGGATCGCGGAGAAAACCGAGGAAATCAGAAAACAGGCGGCGGGCGCTTTGGACGAGGCGCACAGCGTCATCGACATGCTGCGCCATCCGGAGCAGGCGCGTGAGCAACTGGCGCCATCCGACGAAACGTCCCTGACCCGTGAATCGCTGGATGCGCTTATCGGAGACGCACGTGCCGCCGGCATGCGGCTCAACACGTGGATCGACATCCAGCAATTGGGCCAGCTCAACAGGGAAACCGGCAAAATCGCCTATCGGTCCCTTCAGGAGGGACTGACCAACGCGAGCCGCCATGCGCCGGGATCCCCGGTATCGTTGGAACTCACCGCCAATCCCACCGCAGGCGTGCACGCGCATGTGTCCAATCCGACCATTCCAGCCAACGGTACGCATCTCGACACGAATGCAAAAGACATGTCTCGGACTGGCGCCGGATTGCCCGGACTGGCGGAACGCGTCCGCCAGTCCGGCGGAACATGCCGATTCGGTTTTGACCCGCAACACACGTTCCACATGGACGTGCAGCTACCATGGGTTGAGTGAGCAGCAACGAGAACAGCAACGACAGACCGATAACAGTTGGCGTGATCGATGACGATCCGATGATCTGCCAGGCCATGCGGCTGATCCTCGAAGACTATTCCGCAGGCAGGCTCAATGTTGTTTTCACCTGCACCGACGGAAGCCAGGCGATTGACGAAACCACCGGACATCATCCGGACGTGGCGTTGATGGATATCGCCATGCCCGGCATGGACGGCATTGAGACGACCAGGAGGCTGCGCGCACTCCCCCGTCCACCGCATGTGCTGATACTGACGTCGTTGAGTCCGAGCGGAACCGTGGAACGGGCCATTGAGGCGGGCGCAGAAGGGTTCGTCTCCAAAACCGACGCGCCGGAGGAAATCATCCGCCGCATCACCGACGTGTGCGTGGGCCTGCCCCAGTTCAATCCGGCCAGCCAGCGACAGCTCATCAACGATCTCAATACTCAGCAGCCGCAATCGCGCCGCGATGAGGCGCGCGCCATGCTTGACGCTCTGCCCGAACGGGAGCGCGAGGCGGTGGTTCTTGCCGCCGACGGGTACACCAATGCCGAAATCGCGAAACGTATGTTCATTTCGGAACGCACCGTCAAGGCGCACATCTCATCCGCGGGAGACAGATTATGCATGGGCCGGGTACAGATGGCGCGTTTGGTTGAACGTGCGGATCTGCCGGACCAATTATGAGGCGAAGGATTCTACGGCAGTGGAGACTCCGTTACGTCCATGAAACGCCGGTGCACCCCCTCCCATAAACTAGAAAACAGTATGCCGCACCTGCGGTGCAAACGTTATCAATGAGGGATGGCGGTCGATATGGCGATCAGCGCGACGGAAAAACCCCTGGGCAAAGTGTTCACTTCCGATTACCAACTCACCATCCCTTCGTTCCAACGCGCGTACACGTGGCAGGCGGAGAACATCGAACAGCTCGTCAACGACCTTCAGGACGCCTGCGCCGACCCGGACACGCCTTACTTCCTCGGCTCGCTCATCCTCGTCAAGGACGGCCCCACCCAATACCAGGTCATCGACGGCCAACAGCGCCTCATCTCCCTGTCAATCATCGTCTCCGTGCTGCGCGAACTGGAAGACGACCCCGACCTCATCGACAGCCTCAACGACCTCATTTTGGAACCAGGCGACAAACTCCGCGGCATCAAAGCCGAGCCACGACTCACCCTGCGAGAACGCGACACCGACTTCTTCCGCATGTACGTGCAGGAAGGCGATTTGGAAGGCCTGTTCGATCTGAGGGACAACGACATCGCCTCGCACGCGCAACGCAACATCGCCGTCAACACCCGCCGCACATTCGACCTGCTCGCCGCCATGGACGCCAAAGACCGCCGCCGATTCGCCTCATACCTGGTCAACGGCGTCACCCTCGTCATCGTCACCACCGACGACCTCGCCGGCGCGCACCGCATCTTCGACGTGATGAACATGCGCGGCGTGCCACTGACCGCATCCGACGTGTTCAAAGCGAAAACCATCGCGGAAATATCCCCCGCCGCGCGTAACGCCTACGCCACACGATGGGACGACATCATGGACCCGCTCGGCGATGACTCGCACACGCTCGAAGAGTTCTTCTCCGACCTGCACCTGATCGTCTCGCACAAGGCCGTCTGCACACAGCTGCTTGAGGAATTCCGCAAAGACGTGCTCAAACCATACGTGAAGAAACAGAACGTCATCTCCTTCATCGACGATCTGCTCGCCCCTTATGCCAACGCGTGGCTCATCCTCAACCGTCCGACCGACGCCAACCTGCCAGACGACATCGTGGCCATGCTCGTCTCACTCGCCGACTACCAGACCACCGACTGGAAACCCGTGGCCATGTGGGCGCTCGTCAACTCCATCCGCAACCTCGGCAGCGCCAACGCACAAGTGTTCTCCACACCCGGAAATATCGGGAACGAAACCACGAACGCGCACGACGAACGCCTCCAATTACACGACATCGACAGACTCCACGACGTTCTCGCCGCACTCGAACGCGTCACCGGCGTCGACAGCCTCAACCGGCAAAGCCCACTCGCCCGACGCACACGCGCCGCAAGCGCCATCCGAGACCTCAACAAAGGCCATACCCTCCAACAGATCCGTGGATTCCTCATCACCGACGAGGACCGACGTTCCGCACTCGCGCATCTACGTGGCGAGTTGCAGACCAGTCCCGCCATGAAGAAACTTCTGCTCATCCGCGCCAACGAGCAGAAGGCCGGCTACCGCATCACCCGACCGCGCAGTCTCAAAGCGTTGCCGATCATGCCCGAACAGGTCAGCGCGAAATCCGATTTCGCCGCTTGGCCGGAGTCGGTGCGTGACCATTGGGCAAACCGCATCGGCAATTTGGTGCTTAGTCAGGCCAACGAAACCCAAGTCGCGCCACTCGCCACGTATGCGCAGCGGCGCGACCGCATGCTGTTGTCGGCAAGCTCCAGACGTTTTCCACTGACAGCCGAACTCGCCAATATCGCCGAATGCACACCACAGACGCTGCAATACCGGCAGGATGAGATGGTTCGGCTCATCGCCGACCATTGGAATATTCGTTACGATGCCGACGATACGGATTTGTCGACGTTGAACGAGGAGACGCTCAATGTGAAAGCTACGGCCTCCTCTCCCACGTCCAAACGCGTCAGCATTGCCCAAGTGCTGGAAGCCGGGCTGCTTATCGCCGGAGAGACCTTGGTATGGGAGCGTCCCCGCAAGGGCGAACGTTGGGTAGCGACCGTCACTTCCGAAGGCAAGCTGCGCATGGATGACGGCAGGGAGTATGCCACGCCTACTGCCGCGGCGCGTGCCGTTGGCGGCTCATCAGCGGGTCTTACCGTGTGGAAACGCACGTCGAATGGCCAGAAACTGAGTGACGTTTGGAAGGCGTATCGTCTGCGCAAGCACTGAGGACGCCGAACGACCAGATGGTCAGTCTCAACCAGCCGGATTCAATCAACCGGATTCAGCCGGTCAATGCCAGGCCAGCCATTCGACGGCGAGTTTGGTGCGATTGGAGATGTTGGTTTTGGCAAGTATGTCGCTGATGCGGTTGCGGACCGTGCCTTCGCTGAGAAACAGCCGTGACGCGATCTCACGATTGTCCAATCCCTCGGCCACAAGTTCCAGCACGTCCAATTCGCGTTCGGTAAGGCCGGCGAAACGTTCGGATGGTCCGCTGGAATCGGGGTCCCGAAATCCTTGAACTGCCTGCGCATCATCATGCGACACAACGCGATCGACTGATGAGGATTCGTCTGATGTCGTGGATTGCGGACTGACCCGCAGCTTGCTCAACACTTCGGCGCCCATGACCACTTGTCCGGCCATGACGGCTTGCACCGCGGGTATGACGGACGAAACGTCCTGTTTGATCAAGTAGCCTTTCGTGCCTATTTCCAACGCTTTGGCGATGTATGACTCGTCGGCGAATGTGGTGAGGATAAGGATTCGCGCGTTCGGATGCGCGTCAAGAATCGCCTCCGACGCTTGCAATCCATCCATTCCCGGCATCTGCACGTCGACCAGCAACACATCGGGGGCATCCATCTCATATTGGGTCACCGCATCCGTGCCGGTGTTGGCGGTCCATGCCACATCGGCGGTGCCGGTGGCTTCGAGAATCGTGGATAATGACGAGCAGACGATTGGATCATCGTCTGCGATCGCGACATGCATTAATGCGCTCCTTTCTCCGGTTGCGTCATTTCCGAGCCACTCGCCGGCTTGGGGATGGATACGAACACGCGCCAACCCTCGTGATACGGCCCGCAAATCGCGGAGCCTCCCAACGCACGAGCCCGTTCCTCAATGTCCGAAATGCCGATGCCTGTGGAATCGTTCGGTCGAATGAACTGCATGGCGACGGCTTCAGCAGACGATCTTCTCACGGTTCCATCATCCTGCACGCACAGCTGCCACAATGCGGGGAAATCGCGCAGAGTGATTGAAACGTTCCTTGCCTGACTGTGTTTGACCGTATTGTTCAACGCCTCGCGAATCGCAGTGGCGAAGCAGCGGGACACGGCCGCCGGCGCTGAATCGATGCCGTTGACCAGCCTCACCCGCAAGGGGCCGGCGCCGTCCATGCTGTGCGCGGCCGTCTCAATCTGCGAAGCGAAATCCGTACCTTCGTCTTTCAAATCATGCACGGCTTTGCGCACCAAAGTCATAGCCTCGCTCACCGTGTCATGAATTTCACAGAAACGTTGGGCCGATTGTTCCTGTCCGGCAACCTGGGCCACCACGTGCGCCGCCTCGGTCTGCATGATGGCTCGGGTCAGCATGTGGCCGACATTGTCATGGATCTCACGTGCGATGCGTGTGCGTTCGGCAAGCGTCGCCGTGCGTACGGCCAACGCACGATCCTCGTCGTTTTCGGCGATCTGCGAGCGCAGGCGGCGAATCTGGTCGCGGCGGGAATCCTGCAATCGCCGCACTTCGCGGGCGAGGTTCGCGCAGCGCGTGCAAAGCAGACCGGCAGCGAATCCCAGAACCGTTTGGAGCACCATCAATATGATGATGGACAAGTCGGATGGAACGTGCGAGCCAATCGAACGGAAAATCACTATCGTCATGGGAAGAAGCCACAGCCATCGCGGCACCAACGCTTGCAAGAAGCGGCTGCCATCGACACCAGCGGACGATGATGCCGCGTTGAATGCTGCGATGGGAAGCATCAGATACCACGCCGGCACCAGGCATGCGCCGCAGTCAAGCATGACAATCAACGCCATCGCAAGCCACGAACCCGACGCGTATTCCCCCACCGCGGCACAACACACCGCCACAAGCGCGCCGCACATCAGGTCGAGGCCGACGTCTCCGGATGCGTATACGCCCATGATCATGCCCGTGGCCAGGAACACGGCTTGGAACAGCAACCGTTTCATGCCGCCTCCCGTCCGCCGATTCGTGTCTGATTGGTTCGCTTGCTTCCAGAGTAATGCACATGGCGCATGGCACAGCCGGCGGCATCAACGAAGGTGACATTTGTCATGTTCGAAAGTGACATCATTCCGGCAATTGTGACTACGCGCACCATGTCGGGGGCATCCGGCGGCACGACAATGGAATCAGAGGCATGGAGCACGAGAAAGGAGCTCGTCATGGGTGGACGCATGAATGACGCTGCCGATGCGGTCAGCGCGGTCAAGGTCTCGAAACTGGTGAAACGTTACGGAGACATGCTGGCGCTCGACTATTTCGATCTCGACGTGCATCAGGGGGAAATCTTCGGCCTGCTGGGGCCTAACGGCTCAGGCAAGACCACGGCGATCAACTGCATACTTGCGTTGCTCACGTTCGATGAGGGCACTGTGCGCGTGTTCGGCGAGCCGATCAGCCCTACCAGCTATGCGTTGAAGCGGCGTATCGGCATTGTGCCGCAGAACGTGGCCGTGTTCAACGAATTGACCGTTGAGGAGAACATCGATTATTTCTGCTCACTGTATGTTTCCGACAAGGCAAAACGTCGCATGCTCGTGGACGAGGCGTTGGATTTCGTAGGATTGCGCGATTACCGTACCTATCGTCCGGCGAAACTGTCCGGCGGTCTGCTGCGTCGTCTTAATATCGCCTGCGGCATCGCCCACAAGCCGGATCTGATCTTTTTCGACGAGCCGACCGTGGCCGTCGATCCACAAAGCCGCAATGCGATTCTCGAAGGTATCCAACGACTTAACCGCGAAGGCGCGACGGTGATCTACACCAGCCATTACATGGAGGAGGTCGAGCAGATCTGCGACCGCATCCTCATCATGGATCATGGCCGGCATCTGGCTCTTGGCACCGCGGAGGAACTTAAGGCGATGATCAGCACCGGCGAACGCATCAGCATCGAAACCGATGATCTGGGAGGGCGCTCAGATTCGGCCGATACGACGCTTGCGCGATTGCGCGCATTGCCGTTCGTGACCAACGCCGACTATGACGGCCATGAGCTGACGGTGAACTGCCGCCAGGGCGATCACAATCTCATCGACGTACTGCAGCTGTTGGAGCACGAGGGCACGAATATCGGGCATCTCTCCAGTCGCCAGCCGACGCTCAATGATGTGTTCCTGGAACTGACCGGCACCGCGTTACGCGACTGACTTGGCTTGCAAGGCTTGTGGCAAATCGAAAGGCATGTGACATCATGTGGCAGACGTTACTGATCAATCTCAAACTGCATTTGCGGGAGAAAACGCAACTGTTCTGGCTGTTCGCCTTCCCCATCATCCTGGCCACCATGTTCAACGGCATGTTCGGCAACATCGCGGAAAGTTTCGAATTGCACACACTTGACGTGGCCGTGGTCGAGGACAACGCGTGGAAGACGTCCTATGGGGCGCAGACGCTGATCGAAGGCATTTCATCCGAATCGTCTGCATTATCGGACAATCACGTGAAAGTGAGTGCCGATGGCAAGAATGGAACGGGACTCATCAACACGACCAAGGTGGAATCGATTGCGCAGGCGGAACAGCTGCTGGCCGACGGCACCGCGCAAGGCATGCTGCGAATCGATGACGGCAGATTGCGATTCTCCGTCTCACAGTCGACGCAATCGTCCGCGTCCGATGTGATGGCGTCGAGCAGCGGCTTGGATATTTCGCTGACGGTGCTGGGCAACATCGTGGACCTGTACAACCGCAACACCGATGTGGTGGTGGACATTGCGAAGCACAACCCCGAAGCTCTGATGAATGGCAAGGTGACCGGCAGCATCGGTTCGGCGAATGGCTATACAAAGGAAATCCAGCTGACGAATTTTAAACCGAGCGGTACGGCACGATATTACTATGCACTGCTGGGATTGGCCGCGTTGATGGCCATGAGCTTCGCCATCAACGTAGTGACGATGACGCAGGCGAATCTTTCGGCTTTGGGCGTCCGCCGTTCCGTTTCGCCGCTTCCGAAATCGCAGCAACTGCTGGCTGGATTCCTGTCCAGTTGGCTGTGTTCGTTCCTGAGTCTGACCGTGGCCATGCTGTATATCCGGTTCGTCTGTCATATTTCGTTGGGCGGACGTGAATGGGCTGGTGTGGGAGCATGTCTCATGGCTTCGTTCGCGGCGAGCGCATTCGGCACGTTGCTTGGCGCGCTGCCGAAGATTCCAACCGGCGCCAAGCAGGGGCTGTGCACGGCGATCGCCTGCACGTTGTCATTGTTCTCCGGACTGTACGGTTCGTTCGCCATGCAGTTGAGCGACTTGATCGCCCAGCGCACACCGGTGCTGAGTCTGCTCAATCCGGCGCAGCAGATCACGAACCTGTTCTACGACATCCTCTATTACGACAATTTCAAACCATTCTTCACCACCGCCGGCATCCTTGCCGCGATGAGCCTGGTCTGCCTTGCTGCGGCGACCGTTCTGTTGAGGAGGCAACGCTATGAATACCTGTAAGACGGCGCTGAGAATTCTCAAATCGCGCAAGATGTACCTGGTCATCTATTTGGGGTTCATCGGCATCATGATGTTCGCCATCAGCTGGCAGATCATGCGTGGCTCGATGACGGGTGGCGATGAGGTGTTCCATCCCGATACGGCACGTGTGGCGGTGATCGACCGCGATGGCGATGCCGATGGTATTTCATCCGCGCTGCGTTCCTATCTTGCGTTGGATGGCGAGATGGTGGACCTTGCCGACGATTCCGAAGCGTTGCAGCAAGCCGTCGCTTCGAACTATGTTGATTTGATCGCAATTGTGCCGCACGGCTTCGCTTCGGATTATCAGAAATATCTGGATGGTTCGTCAAATGACCAACCGACTGTCGAAACCGTTGTCAGCTACACTTCCGGAGCAGGCTCCCTTTCGCAGCTGGAAGTCAACGAATTCCTGTCATTGACACGCACCGCGTACTTGGGTCAAGCCGGGAAGCAACAGTCGATGGAAACGGCCATGCGGACGGCGTTGGATACCGCGAAAGCAGATGCCAAGACGTCGAAAATAGCGGTGGTGCAATCGCCATCCGCAGATACTGATAATACCAAGCCGGCGGCATCCGCATTCGCCGGCACCATCAAAACGGGACTCTATCCGTTGCTGCTGGTCATGCCGATCTGCACGTTCCTGGTGATTGGCACCTTCAATGACAGTGAGATTCGTCGCCGCCTGTATTCGTCGCCGACGCGTCTGGTGTCGTTGCAGATGCAGGAGATGCTCACCTGCGCCACCTTCGGCTTGGTGGTGTGCGTGGGTTACACGGCGGCGACATTGGTCTTGATGGTGGCCGCAGGAGTGCCGTTCGACGGGATTACATCCACGAATGTGGCTTTGACGTTCGTGTCGCTGCTGGCGTACACGTTGATGGCAATCGCCTGCGGTTTCCTTCTGGGGTCGGTTGGTTTCTCGGAAATGGCGGTCAATGCGTTCGCCAACGTATTCGGTCTGCTGTGCATGTTCACGTCGGGTATGGCATTCCCCATCGATATGATGCCCGAACCGATGATCATGATCGGCAAGCTGCTGCCGGGATGGTGGCTGTGCGTGTCCATCGACAACGTGTTCGGGCTTGGCACGGCGGCCGCAACCGGCGTGGATTATGGTTCTTGGGCATCGTCAGTCGGCTTGGTGGCATTGTTTGCAGTGGCGTTCATCTGCCTTGGTCTGGCATTGGGGCGTATCCGTCGCACACGCCCGTCCTTGGCCTCCCCCACCACCACGCAGTTGGCCAAGTAAATCCCCAAGTGTTCCGTTCCATCGGCCGAGTCCCGATGGAACGGAACATCCGCCTTTGCCGTAGGCTCTCAATCAAATCGGATGGAACCGGACGAAATCGGACTAGGCTGAAAGCATGATCGACCACATTACACTTCATGTTTCGAACGCGGAACGCAGCATCGCATTCTATACGAAAGCTCTGTCTCCGCTCGGATACATTCCCAAAGCCCATCACGAACCGACCATCGGTTTCGGCGTGGATGACGGCACGCCCCGTTCGGATTTCTACATCTCCCCGATGGACGATCCGGCGCAACAGCCGATTCCCACGCATATCGCCTTCCGCGCAACGAACGAACAAGCGGTACGCGACTTTTATGAAGCCGCGATCACGGCAGGCGGAATGGATAACGGCAGACCCGGACCACGTGCCTACCATTCCGGGTATTACGCGGCCTTCGTGCTCGACCCCGACGGCAATAACATCGAAGCTGTCACAGACTGGCCGCACACAAGCCAATCATGAAATCGGCCGCCGAATCGCAAAAAGTCATCGGGTGACATTGCGCAGCCAACGGTACTTGCGGTAGTGCAACAACGCGGGAACCATTTTGATGCATTCGTCGGTGTTGAGCAGCGCATACACCACCAACACGGGCAGTTTAAACACGAACGCGGCCAACAGCCCGACCGGCACCACAATCAGCCACATGACGATGGCATCGCACATGAGACCGAACTTCGCATCGCCGCCGGCTGGAAAAATACCGGCGATCGTCAGATTCGTCATGCATCCGCATGCCGCGTAATATGCGCAGACGAACAGCATGACCGACAGGTACCGTGTGGCTTCGGGCGTAAGGTTCGCCCATTGCAAAGCCAGCGGACGCGCCGCGACAATCAACAGTCCCGTCGCGGTACCGACCACGGCCACCAGCACGCACATCCTGTCGCCCATCGCCTTCGCCTGTCGGAAATCTCCACGTCCCAGCAGATTGCCGACCAAAATGCCGCCGGCATTGCCCAGACCAAGGGACAGGCACACCAGCAGATCCTTGACGATATTGGCGATGGAATTGGCGGCGACTGCGTCCGCACCCAAATGTCCCATGATCACGGTGTACATGGTGAAACCACATCCCCACACCAATTCATTGCCAAGCACCGGCAGGCTGTATTTCCAGAAATCCTTCTGCAACGGCCCATCGGGATGCAGCACATGGCCAAGTCGCAGGTGGGGGCCACGACGGGTCGCCACGACCGACCATGCCAGCTCAATCGCACGCGAAATCACCGTGGATATAGCCGCGCCGAAAATGCCAAGCGCGGGAATGCCGAGACTGCCGATACCGTAAATCAGCGCCGCGTTCAACACGACGTGCACGATCACGCCAACCGTGCTGACCGTCATGCCCATCACCGCGGAGCCGGTGTTCTTCATCAGACACAGGTACATCTGGGACAGGCCGATGAACAAGTACGACAATGACGAAATCCGCAGATATCGCGCGCCAAGCATGATCAGCGTGCCGTCATTGGTCATGATGGACATCAACTGTTCCGGCACGAGCAGTGCCGCCAGGAAGAACGCCGTCGACAGCATTCCGGCATACAGCATGACGAATCCCAGCACGCGTTCCACCGCGTCACGGTTGCCGGCACCCCAATACTGCGCCACGAGAATGCTCATGCCCAGGGTCAGGGCCGCAGTGAACAGGCTGAACAGGAACTGGAACTGCGTGGCGAGCGAGACGGCGGCCAACTCGTTTTGCCCTACCCCCGACAACATCAGCGTGTCGGCGCAGGACGACAACGACAGCATGAGCTGTTGGAAAGCGATAGGCAAAGCCAATTTGAATACATGGCCGAGGAATTCCCGGTCCGGCATGATGGTGCGCACGATAGTCTCCATTGGAATACAAGCCCGTTTCAGACGACGGGCAAACGAAAACGCCGGGATATGTAGGCCGACCAGCCTTATCCCGACGTTGGGCCGAATATTGGGCGAGGTTTTACAGCGAATCCTTCCATGCGCGGTATTCGGCGGCCTTGCCCTCCCAGTATTCACGGTCCGCATCAGTGATCTTGCGAATCACATGGCACGGGTTGCCCACGGCCACCGAATGGGATGGGATATCCTTGGTCACCACGGAGCCTGCACCGATCACCACATCATCGCCGATGGTAACGCCCGGACAGACCACCACGCTGCCGCCGAACCACACGTCATTGCCGATGGTGATCGGACGGGCGCCTTCCGGACCGGAAGCGCGTACGGCCGCATCGATTGGATGGTATGGCGTGTACAGGCCGACGCGCGGGCCGAAGAAGACACGGTCGCCGATGGTGATTCTCGCCACGTCGAGGAAGATGCAGTCCATATTGGCATAGAAGTTGTCGCCGATATACGTGTTGCAGCCGTAATCGCAGTTGAATGGCGGTTCAAGGAACGCGCCTTTGCCGAGTGAACCGAACAGTTCGCGGAACAGCCTGTCACGTTCCTCGAACGCGTCGTATGCGGACGTGTTGATGGCGTGCACCAAGCGGCGTTTACGCATGTTCGCTTCACGCTGCATATCACCGCAAATATACAATTCGCCGGAAAGCATGCGTTCCCACTCGTTCGTAGGCACCGCCACATTATCCACGGCAACGGCCGCACCTTCATTCTCCGCCATTGAAAGCTCCTTGTGAATCTGTTTGTCAATCGTTTGACGTCCTTTGACACCATTCAACACCACCAACATCGACGGCAGCACTCGCAATGTTGTAGAATCATCCTTGTTCTTTGCATTATCTACCGTTTATTAGAGTAGTCATGAACACTGCCGATGAAGACGCACAGATGGAACGGGACGAATGGGCCTCCCGTGAGGTGATGCCCATCACCAATTGGGGTCGCCGACCCGATGGTTCGGAGATAGTGCAGTATGACGCGCCGATGTTCTTCTCCTTCACCGAGCATTCGCTGCTCCACCAGTACCCCCATATGCGTGCGGAATGCCATTGGCATGTCGACCTTGAACTCACCTACATCATCCATGGGCATATGTGGTATTTCGTCAACGGAGAAACAGTCCGGCTCGATGAGGGGCAGGCGATTTTCGTCAACTCACGTCAGCTGCATTACGGTTTCACCAAGGACGGTTCCGATTGCGAATTCTCCTGCACGTTGCTCAATCCGGCTAAAATGTGCGCCTCATTCGAAGTGTACGACCGCTTCATCGCGCCGTTGATGGCGGAGAACACGATGCCATATGCCGTCATCACCGACGACACGGCCCCCGGTCGGCGGCTGCTCGCCACCATCCGACAGCTTCATGCGGCGAAATTCGGTCCGCTGGAGCGGTCAGAGCGGTCAGCCGAACCGTTGCCCGCCGACGATATGACGCTAACCGACGATACCGAGGCGTTGACGGTGCTCAGCTGTTTCTATGCGGTCGTCCGCGACATACTGGCGATCGCCGGCAGTCATTGCGCGACTTCCACAGCGCCGCACCCCCGCATCGTGACGCTACGCAAGATGATCGATTACGTGCAGAGATATTACGTGCGTCCGATCACCTTGAAGCAAATCGCATCGGCCGGATCGGTGGGACGCACCACTTGCGCATCGATATTCCGCGAATCGCTCAACCAGTCGCCGATCGAATTCGTCAACGACGTGCGCGTGCGCGCCGCAGCCAACCTGCTGGTAACGAGCTCGCTGCCTATCGCCACGGTCGCCAAACAGACCGGTTTCTCATCCGCCAGTTTCTTCTCCCGCACCTTCCACCGGTTCATGGGCGTCACCCCCATCACGTACCGAACCACGCATACCAAGCGGAAATCCGAGGAATAAAAACAATCGGCTGCATGCCCCACGCCGTCACGCATAAGGACACGCAGCCGATTGCGTCACATCAAGCCGGAAAGGACACGTTCACTTCCTCTTCAGTCCGCGGGCGATGGAGGCGTTGCGCACCTCGACCGTGCCGTCGGTGGCGAAGACGCCCAACGACTCGCCCGGACGCTCGTACATGCGCACGTTCAACGCCACCCCATCCACGTACAACGTGCCGATGGTGTCGTCGACGACGAGACGGATGTGGTACGTATGCCCCGCCTCGAGGCCGATGTTCATGACGTGGATTGGCAACGGTGTGTTGGACGGTTTCTTAGAGGACGAGTCCCTGTTCGGTGAATTCCTTCGGACTCCGGTATCCAAGGGTGGAGTGGAGC
>ERZ857750.280-NODE-280-length-75480-cov-7.683765_pt1 | contig 75480 bp, 70 predicted proteins | sample MGYA00519915_ERZ857750 | MGnify/ENA primary metagenome ERZ857750 (study PRJEB31778, sample SAMEA3449358) | human gut metagenome | biome: human gut; feature: human-associated habitat; material: faeces | place: United Kingdom | collected 2010/2012 ...
TCAAACTTCCTATTTTGACTTTATCCGCAGACGCCCTTAGTATCTTGATTTAGTCTTAGAACTTCGTAGAAGTTCGCTGACGTCCGTACTCACCTAAGGAAAGTTTTTAGTATAAGTTTGTCTTCAATCTGAAAGTTTAGAAACTTGGCTTCCAAACTTTTTATGTTGTAGCTAAGCGTTGAATGGCTTCTCGATAGATTTCCATCGCAGCATAGAGATCCTCAATTTTTGCACGTTCATTGGCTTGGTGCTCAGTCTGCTCTGCACCTGGGAAAAGAGCCCCAAAGGCGACACAATTTTCCATGGTCCGCGCAAATGTCGCACCACCAGAAGACATAGCTGGCGTCTTATCACCAGTTTCTTCCTGATAGACGGCCATCAAAGAGCTGACTAAAGAACTATCCAAAGGAACATATAAAGGAGCCAAATAATCAAACTCTTCATATTCCAACTGATAGCTGGCCGCAATTTCTTGCAAACGAGCTACCAAGGCATCCTTGTCTGCTAAGACCGGGATCCGAATATCAATTCCGATTTCCGATTGTTCTTGATCGATCACAAGGGTCGCAAGATTGAAGGAAAGATCCCCACTTGGTTCATCTGAAATAGGGCCAAATAGCGCTTCTCCCGTTGCATCCTCACCAACAGCATCTGCAATAAAGAGCAAGGCTGGATGCGGTTGAATGAGGGATAGACTTTCCGCTAAACCGACAATAGCATTCACTCCTTCGGCTGCATCTTTAGAGTGTTTCGAAACACCCAAAACCGTTACAGAATCTGCTATTTGGCTATACTGAACCCCACTTTGATCCAAAACAGGAAGCAACTCCTCCAAACGATGACCAGCATAGGTCGCCTTGTCTGGAACAACATTGAGGGCCTGTCCAGCCTGTAAGGGAAGATCATCCCAACCTGGACCATGCAATTTCACTTGTAATAAGCCTTTTTCAGCATAGGTTAATGGGAAAGAGGAATCCGGTGCAAATCCAAGATCTGCTTGCTCTTCGATTTGGTTGTAGCGGTTCATACAGCGCCACAAGGTTTCTTCATCCGTCCCAAAGATAAAGCGGATTCGTTTGGTAAACTGGATGCCATCATCCAACAAACTCTTAACTGCATAAAGAGCAGCGAGGGACGGCCCCTTATCATCCTGCACACCACGACCTACTAGATAATCACCGACAATGGTCGCTTCAAAAGGTGGCGTTTGCCAATCTTTTAGATCACCGGCTGGAACAACATCCAAGTGACAAAGAACGGCCAGGAGTTTTTCCCCCTGACCGATCTCTGCATATCCATAGTATCCTTCAGGATCTATATATGTTTGAAAACCTAATTCTCGAGCAAGCTCTAAGGTTTTTTCTAGGACATCTTGGATAGCTTGTCCAAACGGTGTTCCATTTTCCCCTTCATTTAATACAGAAGGGTAAGAAATGATGGTTTGAAGCGAGTTTAAAAACTGCTCTTTTACATCGTTCTTTATTCTATTTTTCATGAAACACCTACTTTATTCTATTGCAAGAATGGAACCACAGTTCCTAGTAGAAGAAGGGCAATGGTGATCACAACAATCGCTACGACCAATTTACCCATGAATTTCCACCATGCACTCAAGTCAACACGTCCAAGAGCAAGAGCTCCCATTACGATACCTGAAGTTGGTGCGATCAAGTTCAAGACACCAGATGCAGATTGGTAAGCTGTGACAATCAAGCTACCTGGTACATTGACGAATTTACCAAGAGGTGCCATGATACCCATTGTTGCACTGGCAAGACCAGATGATGATGGGATCAAGAATGACATTGGCAAGTAGAAAATGTAAGTCAAGACAATGAACAATTGAGATGAAAGACCTTTAAGTCCTTCTTCACCCCAGTGAAGAATTGTCGCAGTGATCATACCGTCGTTCATGATGACTTGGATACCACGTGCTACCGCTACGATAAGAGCAACACTCAAGAGGTCAGCTGCACCATTCATGAAAGATGAAATGATTTTATCTTCTTTCAAGCCATAAATGATACCAACGAGGATTCCCATGAAGGCAAAGAGCATAGCTGTTTGTGGGAAGTACCATGTACCAAGAGCATCTGTGTTACCGATCAATTGACCAAGTACTGGAATTTTATGGAGAGATTCGTTGAAGGTTTCAAAGAATTTAATACCCAAATCTTTGAATGGGATAAATCCAGCAACCATGATAACGAATGTTGAGATGAAGACGACCAAGACACGTTTTTGTTTCTTGTTCATTTGTGAAGGAATTTCTTCGCCACTATCAACATTGAAGTGTTTCAAATCTTCTTCACGAGTTGCATAGGTGAGAGATTTGGTTGGGTCTTTTTGAACCTTATCTGCATAACGGTATACATAGTATGTGCTAAGTCCTGTCAATACGATCCAGAAGATCACACGAAGCAAGAGACCTGAAGCACTTGAGATACCTGCAGTATCAGAAGCGATAACTGTCGCAAATGGGTTCAATGTTGACGCCAAACATCCGATTTGGGATCCTAAGAGGATAATGGCTACCCCTGTCAAGCTGTCAAAACCAACGGACATCATAACAGGTACAAGAAGTGGATAGAAGGCCATGGTTTCTTCACCCATACCATAAGTTGTACCACCAAGGGCAAACAATGGCATCAAGATCAAAATCAACATTTTTTCGCGGCCTTTGTATTTACGAACGATAGAAGCAATCCCTACATCAAGGGTACCTGTTTCGTTCACAACTCCAAGGAAACCACCGACCATCAAGATGAAGAAGGCTACATCAATCGCTGCACTGGTTGGTGCTTTACCAAGCATGGCATTGATTGGGGCCATCAAGACATCCCAAATCCCTTGAGGATGTGCTTTTACAGATTCATAACTACCTGCAATGATAGCACCTGCATCGTCAACCTTGTATTGACCAGCTGGAATAATCCAAGTTAACACTGCCATAATAGCAATGATAATTAACAATACGGAAAAAGATGAAGGCATCTTAAATCCTTTTTTCGTTTTTTCACTCATTTGTCTTCCTCCTAACGCAACAAAGTGTGAGTGATGTTTTACAAGAGTCTCTTGTAAAACGCTTACCTATAGATTTATTCTATCACAATAAGCTTTAAAATACTAGTTTTTTCCTAATCTTTCATTAGTCTTTTTGAATAATTGTTCCACTTTCAGACTCAATCAAAGCGCCAAGGTTTTCAAGTGACGTAATAACTGCTTTTCCTTCTGGACGACCATTGACGAAGGCAATGGCAGCTTCTACTTTAGGAAGCATGCTTCCTGGTGCAAATTGGTCTTGCTTGATATATTCTTCCAATTGAGCCACATTAACATGTTCCAATTTTGCTTGGTCTGGTTTGTTGTAGTTCACAAAGACATAATCGACACCAGTCAAGACGATGAAGAGGTCTGCTTCTACTAATTCAGCCAAACGTTGAGAGGCGAAGTCTTTATCGATGACCGCTTCAACACCAGATAAGCTACCATCTGCTTCTTTCACAACTGGGATACCGCCACCACCGGCTGCCACAACGACTTGACCGTCGTTCAACAAAGTACGAATGGTATTGATTTCTTTGATATCCACTGGTTTTGGTGAAGCAACAACTTTACGCCAGCCACGACCAGCATCTTCTTTGAAGGTTGCTCCAGATTTTTCAGCTTCTGCTTTTGCTTCTTCTTCTGAGTAGAAAGGACCGATTGGTTTGCTGAGGTTAACGAAAGCTGGGTCGTTCTTATCAACAACGACTTGTGTCACAACAGAAGCCACATCTTTTTCGATTCCTTCTTCATGAAGAGCATTTTGAAGAGCATTTTGAAGCCAGTAGCCAATGCTTCCTTCGGTCATAGCAACTAAAGAATCAAGTGGGAAAGCTGGGTTCTTTTCAGAATTTGCAGCTAAGTGTTGAAGCAAGAGGTTCCCTACTTGAGGACCATTTCCGTGAGTGATGATCAAGTCATCCCCGTTTTTGATTAATTTGACTAAGTGTTTTGCTGTTTCTACAAGTGCTTCTTGTTGAGCTTGTGCAGAAGGATCAGATGAGAGAATAGCATTTCCTCCCAAAGCAACGACGATTTTTCTTGACATAAGTTTTCCCTTTCTATAAAAAATAGGGGCAGGACTAAAGCTAGCAGTCCAGCCCCTATAGCTGTTGGTATACGGTTATAAAGTCTTAAACTTTTGGAATGTACAAGTTACCAAGAGTAGCTGCCATAACCGCTTTGATGGTGTGCATACGGTTTTCAGCTTGGTCAAATTGACGAGCATATTTGCTACGGAACACTTCGTCAGTAACTTCCATTTCTTCTACGCCGAATTTTTCAGCAACATCTTTACCGTAAACAGTATTTGTATCGTGGAAGGCTGGTAAGCAGTGCAAGAAGATCAAGTCTTCGTTATCAGCTTTCTTAATCAAATCCATGTTTACTTGGTAAGGTTTCAAAAGGGCAACACGTTCTGCAAATTTGTCTTCTTCACCCATTGATACCCAAACGTCAGTATAAAGTACGTCTGCACCTTTCACTGCTTCGTCGGCATCTTCAGTGATCAAGATATGAGCGCCACTTTCTTTTGCAAATCCTTCTGCCAATTCAACGATTTCTTTTTCTGGGAAGAGTTCTTTTGGTGAGAAGATGTGTACGTTCACACCAAGGATAGCACCTGTTACAAGAAGGCTGTTTGCAACGTTGTTACGTCCATCACCACAGTATACAAGTGTCAAACCTTCCAAACGTCCAAAGTTTTCTTGAACTGTCAAGTAGTCTGCAAGCATTTGAGTTGGGTGCCATTCGTCAGTCAAACCATTCCATACTGGAACACCTGAGAATTCAGCCAATTCTTCAACCATACGTTGGCTGAAACCACGGAATTCAATACCGTCAAACATACGTCCAAGAACTTTAGCAGTATCTTCTGTAGATTCTTTTTTACCAAGTTGGATGTCGTTTGCACCAAGGTATTCTGGGTGAGCACCAAGGTCGATGGCTGCAGTAGTGAAGGCTGCACGAGTACGAGTTGAAGTTTTTTCAAACAAAAGTGCAATGTTTTTACCAGCAAGATAGTGGTGTTCAATGTTGCGTTTTTTAAGGTCTTTCAAGTGAGCTGAAAGTCCGATAAGGTATTCTAACTCAGCACGTGTAAAGTCTTTTTCTGCCAAGAAGCTACGTCCTTGGAACACTGAATTTGTCATTCTATTTGTCTCCTATTTTCTTTCTAGTATTGATCAGTAAGAAGAAAGAGCTGATCCTCAACGACCAGCTCTCGGTCTTCTCTATTAGATTTCTTCACGTTCAAATGGCATTGACATACAACGAGGTCCACCACGACCGCGAACCAATTCACTTCCGCGGATCTTAATCAAACGAAGTCCGTATTCTTCTAATTTCTTGTTTGTGACTGTGTTACGATCGTATACAACTACCACACCAGGTGCGATTGTAAGAGTATTTGATCCGTCGTTCCATTGTTCACGAGCAGCTGCAACCACATTGCCATCACCACAAGGGATCAATGTAACTTTTTCTACACCAAGGTTTTCAGCAAGTAATTCAGCCAAATCACCTTTTTCTTCAACAATCTTCAATGCTTCATTTTCATATGTTACAGAGAAGACGCGAAGGTTGCCTTGAATTTCTGGGTGGATGGTGAATTTATCGTAGTCCACCATTGTGAATACTGTATCCAAGTGCATGAATTTACGGCTGTTTGCAAATTCGAAGGCCAATACTTTCTTGAAGCCAACGTTCTTCTTGAAGATGTTTACCAACAATTTTTCGATTGATGCAGCATCTGTACGTTGTGAGATACCAACTGCCAAGACATCTTTAGAAAGGACCAATTCGTCCCCACCTTCGATACGAGTATCTTCTTCACGGTTGTATACCAAATCTACATTACCACCATATACTGGGTGGTATTTGAAGATGTATTTACCATACAAAGTTTCACGGTTACGTGTATCAGCATACATGTGGTTCAATGATACTGCATTCCCAATTGTAGCAAATGGGTCACGTGTGAAGTACAAGTTTGGCATTGGATCAATCGCAAATGGGTAGTCAGATTCAACAAGGTCTGTCAAGCCTTTGTCAGCTTCTGGAATTTCTGGAAGCTCAGCTTTTTGGAAACCAGCCATTGTTTTTTCAACCAATTCTTGGTTGTCTTCAATACCACGAAGGATTTCGCGAATAGCGTTTTTAGTTTGGCGTCCACGAATGTTTGCTTCATCAAGATATTCTTCGATGAATTGTTCGCGAATTTCTGGAGTAGTCAATGACTCAGCTGCCAATTTTTCAAGATAAAGTACTTCGATTCCTTCGTTACGAAGCGCTTGAGCAAAATTGTCGTGTTCTTTTTGTGCATCTTCCAAGAATGGAATATCATCAAAAAGAAGACGCTCTAGATAGTCAGGCATCAAGTTTTCCAACTCTTTACCTGGACGGTGCAACATTACTTTTTTCAGTTTTCCAATTTCAGAGAAAACATGAATTGGTTTAGTTGACATCTGTCATCCTCCTTTTTTCTTTGAGCCTGTTCACAAGCTTTATTACAATTGTTATTATATCCTTTATTGGTACCGCTTTCACGAAGGATTCTACTTTTCGAATGCAAAGAATTTTGTGTTTTTTTGAATGTTGTCTATATTTTATTCAATATGAAGCGTTTTCTTTGCATATTTTGTCTTTTATATTATTTTTATGAATATATATTTTTTTGTAAAAAATATAAAAAGATCAACAAATTAGTTGATCTCTTCAAAACTCTTTAAAAAGTAGGCTGTATCTAGAAAAGTTAGTTGTTTTCTCTCATACTGGATCTTATGAGAATCAATGAGTTTCTTTAAAACTTGATTGACGGTTTCTCGGGTTGTGGCTGCTAATTTGGCCATTTCCTTCATACTAATTGGAAATGGAAGCTGATTTCCTAGACCTTCATAGTCCTTGCACAGAATGGCTAAGGATTGAATCACGCGCTCACTGGCACTAGCTGTCACGACATTGCGCAAGCGCAACTCTTGAAATTCTAGGATGGAGGAGAGCTTTCTCATAATAAAGAGCAACTGCTCCTTACTCTCTTGGGCATATAATTCATAGAGGTTGACGGGAATCACGAAACAACGCAAATCCGTCACCGCACTAGCTGTATAGTGGTAACGCTCATCCTGGAACATCCCACCATAAGGGAACAGAGCCCCCTTCTTAATATAATCCATATAGGAGAATTGGTCAGACGAATCAAATTGCTCAATACGAGCAAAGCCTTTTGTCAGAAGAAAAATGCGCTCCCGCCTATCTCCTGCATAAAATAAAATTTGTCCTTTAGGGATATCCCTGGCATGAATTTCAACAGCTAATTTATCAAATAGCTCCACTGGTAGCGCAGAAAAGGCTGGATGCGAGCGGAGCAACTGGTAATCTTCCTTTGTAATCATGTCTATACTTCCTCTTATTACTATTAGTAGTATAACATACTTTTTATAGAAAAGGGAAAGAAGTCTCTTTAGAACAGAAAAGTAATTCGAAACACCAAGTGAATTTCATCCTACTTTGATAGAATAAAAGGCCTGAGCAACCCTCAGACCTTCTGTCGATTATTCATTCATATTGACACGATGCCATTCATTGATAACATAAGCCAATTGTCCCAATTGATAAAGACCAACGCCACTGATTTCAGAACTTTCTGGAGTCGTCCCTCCAAGTCCTGCAGTGTAGATAGCAACCAAATAAGGAGTCGATTCACGGACAATCGCATCCACATTAAGTGCTTCAGCAACATATCCTGGTTTTTGTTGAATCACCAAATCTGGCAAGAATTTTTTATAGTACTCACCTGGGAAAGACTCCCCGATCAGTTCTAGTAAATCCGCATATTTTTCTTGATGATTCCAAAGATATTCCAAGACATGGATGTAATAATCCGTTGTCGTTTTATTATCTTCGCTAAAGGTTTTAACCTCTGGTGAACGAGATTGACCATAGCGACTGAACAACTTACGCGCTTGCTCCATCCCCCCTAAACGATCTGCCAAAGCATAGGCTGGGGTGTTTTCAGAGTAAACCAATGAATAGCGCTGCATATCAGGAATAGACATGGCTCCATCAAAGGCAGCAACGTAATTGTCATGCTCTCCTACATATTCATAGTAAGTATTGGTAATGTCAAACCGGTCTGTTAAATTGAGTTTGCCCTTTGCGACTTCATCCACCACCAACATGTTCAACGGTAGCTTATAGGTACTACCTGCCGTCATTGGTTGAAGATCATTCATGGCAAATTGCTCTCCTGTAATGGCATTGCGATACGTGAAGGCAACTTGTGACGGATCAATTCCACTTTCTGCTAGGAAATCCTGGACAACCTCTACCAAACCTTTATTAGCATAATCATAGACAAGGCCATAAGCGCTCATCGTTTCCATGTCTGCATCTACTACTGCTTGCTTAGCTTCAGGAGATTTGACACGCGGTTTTTTCGTCTCAGGGGTAGACTTTTCGATATCTTGTTCTTTTGCTTCTTTTGTTTTCTTTGCTTTTTTTTCAATTGCTGATGCTGTTGGTTGCGTAATATGCAAGTAGCCCAGTGCGCTTGTTCCCACTAAGCACAATAGAATACTGATCGCAATCATGATCGAGCGTAGATTAAAATATTTTTTCATACGAGATTAATTATAAAAGATTCTACTGAAAATAACAAGAATTATCAGAAATAGAAAACGATTTCTTTTTAAAAAGTTTATTTCTTTTCATCAAAGGCTTATTTTCGTTTAAAGGAGCCCATAATTAGCTTAGCGATCTCACGCGCAATCGTCCGGAATAAGGAACTCAAGAAGGAATCCTTAGCTTTTTCAAGACTGGATTTTCTTGGGCGACCTGGACTGCGCTTTTGCTCTGCTTTTTCCGCCGTAGCACGTTCTTTTTCTGCTTCTTTTTTCTCCTCTTCTTGTGCTTCCTTGCTTGCTTTAGCTGCTAATTTTTCATAGGCAGATTCCCGATCAATCGTCGTCGCATACTTTTGATGGAAAGGCGATGTCGTGATTAAGGCCAATTGTTCACTTTCATTTAAGAGGTCAAAACTCGATTGAGGAGAGAGAATATAAGCACGCTCAACCACACTAGGTTGCCCCTTCTCATTCAGGAAAGAAACCAAGGCTTCCCCTGTCCCTAATTCTGTGATCACTGTTTCTGTATCAAAGTCTGGATTCGGACGAAAACTTTGGGCAGCCACCTTGATGGCCTTCATTTCTTTTGGTGTATAAGCTCGAAGAGCATGTTGTACACGATTTCCAAGCTGTGCCAAAACAGATTCTGGTAGATCTTGAGGATTTTGGGTAATAAAGTAAATCCCTACACCCTTAGAACGAATCAGGCGCACGACTTGCTCGACCTTCTCAAGAAAGAGCTTGCTTGCATCCTTAAAGAGGAGATGGGCTTCATCAAAGAAGAAAACCAGTTTTGGCTTTTCGGGATCCCCAACCTCGGGAAGTGTTTCAAAGAGACGAGACAACATCCAAATTAAAAAGGTTGAATACAATTTTGGTGAATGAAAGAGCTTTGTAGCCGAAAGAATATTGATATACCCACGCCCTGATGCATCGAGTTGCATAAAGTCATTTAAATCAAGTGCAGGCTCTCCGAAAAACTGATCCGCTCCTTCTTCTTCAAGAACCAAGAGGCTTCTTTGGATCGCACCGACAGATTGTTTGGTGATATTACCATATTGGGCAGAATAGTCTGAGCTGTGTTCATAGACTTCCTTTAAAAGGCTTTGCAGGTCCTTCAAATCAAGCAAGGGCCAATCTTTCTCTTGAGCCACTTTAAAGACAATTGCAAGAATTCCTGATTGAGTTTCATTCAAATCAAGTAGACGAGAAAGAAGCAATGACCCCATTCCTTCGACAGTCGCACGAACAGGATGACCAGCTTGGCCAAAGACATCCCACAATCGAACAGGGAAGGCTTGCGGCTCAAACGGATCTGTGAGACCAAGCAGTTTGTAGCGTTCTTCCAGTTTTGGAGTCCATTGCCCCGCTTTGGCTAAACCAGATAAATCTCCCTTGATATCAGCTAGAAAGACCGGAATGCCCTCTTTGCTTAATTTTTCTGTGAGGACCTTGAGGGTAACTGTTTTCCCTGTCCCTGTTGCTCCTGCAATCAAGCCATGACGATTCAACATCCGTAAATAGATAGGCGTCTCAACTGCTCCTTTGGTAATGGTAATACTAGTCATTTCGTTTCTCCCTGAATGTTTCAGTTTTCATTTTAACGGTCATCTTTTCCTTGCCTAGGCCCTTCAAACTGGGCTTCTGATAAGTAAGACACACTCCTACTAGTGTATCATTTTCCTGTCTAAACGCAAGAAATTATACTCCGATTTTCCGGATACAAACAAAAAAATCTATAAGAGCCAATTGTCGCTCTTATAGATTCCTTTATTTTATTATTTTGCTGCTGCAAACAAGTCATTAACTTTATTCCAGTTGATCACTGAGAAGAAAGCTTTAATGTAGTCAGGACGTACGTTACGGTATTTCACGTAGTAAGCATGTTCCCAAACATCCAAACCAAGGATTGGTGTTTTTCCTTCAGAGATTGGTGTATCTTGGTTTGCTGTTGAAGTGACTTCAAGTTTACCTTCTTTGTTGACAACCAACCATGCCCAGCCAGAACCAAAACGTGTCGTTGCTGCTGCTGTGAAGGCTGCTTTGAAGTCTTCAAATGAACCAAATGTGGCATCAATAGCTGCAGCAAGTTCTGCTGAAGGAGCTGTTTGTTCTGGAGTCATCAATTCCCAGAAAAGAGCGTGGTTCAAATGACCACCACCATTGTTGATCACAGCTTGGCGAATGTCAGCTGGAATGGATTCAACATTAGCTAACAAGCTTTCAAGGTCTTCTCCAATTTCAGGATGTTTTTCAAGAGCTGCATTCACATTGTTTACATATGTTTGATGGTGTTTATCATGGTGCAAATGCATGGTTTCTTCATCGATATAAGGTTCCAATGCATCATAAGCATATGGTAATTCTGGTAAAATGATAGCCATTTTATGGTCCTCTTTTCTTTATTACTGATTTGATGATAACGCAAACAGCTAAATTATTCAACTAATCTGCTTGCAATTTCATTCATGTTTAGACGCTATTTGCCACTTTTAAAAGTGCCAAATCAAATAAGTAGTCTTTATCATACGTTCCACTTTTAATTGCATAATCCGTCTCGATGAAGGTCATCATGGCCTGCTTCAAAAAGGACAGGGAAAGCTTACGGCTATCCCGTAAGGCAAACTTCACCTGATATGGATTGACCTTGCGTCCTGACAAGTCCGACAAGCTCGCTACGATTTGGTTTTCGGATTGACCTTCTTCTGAAAATATTTTTACTTGAGAAAACATTCGGAATTGCCCCAACAGAATAGCAATCAATTTTATTTCATCTTCTCCTTGTAAGCGGAGATCTTTCACCAAATTCCGAGCTTGATCGATTTGGCGTTTGAGAATCATTTGGGTCAGATCAAAAATATTATCTTGCAAGGTTTTGGGAACAACCTCCTCAATATCTTCGAGGGTAATCTGACCATCCTCTTTATAAGCCTGCAAAAGAGCGAGATTCTTCTGTAACTCTCCAAAATCATAGCCAGATTTTAAGAGTAGTTGGTCCAAGGAATCGCCCACAAATTGCAGGCCCAATTCTTGGGCTTGGCTTGCAAAATAGCGCTTTACCTCTTGCTCTTTAGGAGTCGCCGCTTCAATGATTTGGGCATCCCGTTTTAGGAGTTTGACCAAGCGACGCTTACTATCTAATTTTCCTTCTGCAATGATCACCAAACGGGTCGATTCAGAAGGATTTTCCAGGTAGTTTTCAAATTGCTTCAGATCTTCATCTGTTAAATAGCGTTTTTTGGTAGTAGTCAGATCCAATAAGTGATCCAAAATCACAATTTTTTCATCAGCGAAAAAGGGAAGACTGACCAAATCCAGCTCTACCTCAGCATAGGAGGCTTCCTTCATATCAAAATAAGAATAATTCAAATCTGAGGGATCATAGCCTATTTTTTTTAAAATGTCTTTTTTTAACCATTCAAATTGACCTACATCCTCACCCGTCAAGACAAGAATAGGAGGCAGAGTTTGAACCGTCAGATGTTTAATGTCGGTAATTGCTTGCATGAAACTCTCTTATCTCTATCAGTCTAGTGGATTTCGTGTTCAGCAGCCATTTTTTGTTCCAATGGTGGTTTTTCATTAGACAAATCAGGTGCTGCTACAAAATTTGGAATTTGCTCAAACGAGTTGCCGCCAAAGCTCCCCCCTGTCGCTGTGACCTGTGGTTCAGAAGCCACTCCCATAGGAGTTTCTACTGGTTGTGGGAAGGTGTTTTTCCCTGGAAGCATCATGAGAATCAAGAGAGAAATAACTGTAATCCCCCAAAGAAATAGGAAAATATCTAGCCCCGTCAACAAATAGAGCAGAACCGGTCCAAGGTTCAAAAAGATCCAAGACCAATGGATTCCCGCATCCCGCAAGCGACGTACACAAATGGCTTGACTGGGTACTAAAATGAGGAAGTAAAAGAATGCTAAGAAAGCGAGCGCCCATAAACCTGTCTTAGAATGAACAGTTGAAAAATTGAGCGTTTCTTGAGCATTTTGATGGGATAAAGAGGTCACGATGTAAAAAACCCAAAGAGGCAAAGAAATCAGGGAATTCCAGAAAAAAGCTAGCCAAAAATGGGCCCGACTGGTCTTACTTGAAAAATCTGCATACTGTATCCAAAATTGCTTAAATGCGTTCATACGATTCTACCTTTACATTGATTTCACTTTCTATAATAGCAATTTTCAGCATAGAAAGCAAACCTCTCCTCGTCTCTAGTGGACCGTTTCTACCCTCCAATGGTCCCACCCAATCAAGCGAATTGCTCCCCTTTCATCGGTACGAAGATAAGAAATAGAGCGTTCCTCTAGACGATCGAGCAATTCTTTATGGGGATGTTGGTAGCGATTTTTCTTTCCAACAGAGATCAAGGCCAACTGAGGATGTAACTGATCTAAAAACACATCACTAGAGGAACCTTTAGAACCGTGGTGGCCTACTTTCAAGACATCTACTTGTAATTGTGGATCGTTTTTCAATAGTTTTTTCTCTCCAGCTTCTTCCAAATCACCCGTGAACAAAAATCGTTTCTGAAAGAACTGCCCATAGAGGACAATCGAATCATCATTTTTACCATCCCCCACTTCATCAGGGGATAAGACTTCTAGATGATGATCAAAAATAGGTAGTTGATCTCCTCTCTGGACTACTTTAATCGGACTATGAAGCTGTTGCAATTTCTCTCGAAATTGAGAATTAGTTAGACTACCTGGACTGACATACACTTTTTTAACTGGGATTTGTTTGGCAACCTCCACCATATCACCCATATGGTCCTGGTCTGTATGAGTCAAGACCAAAGCATCAAGTTTTCCAACACCTCGACTCTTGAGATAGGGAATCAAGGTTTGATCCGCATTGGCAGATTGACTGCGCTCTTGCCACTTTTCTCCACTTTTAAAAGTGACACGTCCTCCGACATCAATCAATATGGTTCTTCCTTTCCAATCGCGTAAAAAGATACTGTCTCCTTGACCGATATCCACCATGGTAATCTCATTTTCTAAAGGATGCTTGGTCCAACAAAAGATGAGTAGAATCATGCCTATTAACAGGAAACGACGTTTTTTTTGCTTTCGAAGATCATACAAGATTCCTAAAAGAAGGAAGAGAGCAATCAGAGCTGGTCCCGTCGGCTGACCAAATACCAAAGGTAGCGACGTGAGCTTTGAAATCCAACGAATACACTCCTCTATGAGAAGAAAGAAACTGTTAAAAATTGTAAGGGGCTTTAGAATCGATAAGATAAATAGCACCGTTAAACCTGGAAGAAGGACAAGGTCAAATAAGAAAGAAAAGAGGAAGGTTAAAGGGAGTGACCACGGTTGAAAGACACTAAAGTAATAGGTCAAAAGGGGCAAAATTCCCAGGCTAATCCAGAAACTTTCCACTAGTAGCTTTTTAAGTCCTGAATAAGAACTGGTATCTACCAAGGTCAAAATAAAGGCGTAGGCACAACTCAAAACCCCTCCAGCTGTCAGAAGAAACTTGGGCATGAGCACCATTAAGATCATCAAGGTCATCGCCATATTCTCCATCCCTCGGATCCCCTTTTGAGAGAGGATCTTCTGCAAGAGACTACGAACCACTGAAACTGAAAAACCTGTCAAGCCAGCATAGACCAAAGAAATTGGAAGCATCCAGATATCGACTGTCTCTTGCAAGATTCCTAGACGTAAGAGAGCTTTCCGGATCCCATTGATGAAAAAGCCGACCTGCATCCCAGATAAGGCGAACAAATGGATGATGCCCAAACTCGTGTAAAGCTGATCCATCTCTTCAAAATCCGTATCTAAATAACCAAAAAGAAGGCCGGTCATATACTGGTTCATCGGCTGTGGAAAGTGCTCCTTGCTCCAAACAATGGCTTGGCGCCTCCATTGAGATAGGCAATCGAAAACATTCCAAGTCTGTATAGGGAGAGCAGATTGGATCGCTTCAATTTTTATTTGATAGTGAATCCCCTGTGTTTGCAAATAAGACCTGTAGTCGAATCCTCTAAAATTTCGCTGCCCTTCTGGTTCTTCTATAACACCTTTATATGTCAACTCCAGCAAGTGGGTTTGACTTTGCCACTGCTGTTTTTCTTTTTCTGATTTTAAAGTGTAGAAGACTTGATAGGTTCTTCCCTGATTTTTAGCACGAAAAGACAGGGCGTCCCCATTGATCTTGATGGTATCTGGAATCAGGCGTAAGTGGGATGGGGGCTGACTTTCTGCTTGTACTGGATGATCCTGTAGTCGCTGAAAGACAAAGAAGGCCGCAAAACAAAGGGTTGCTAAAGCAAGCCCTAGCAAACTTGAGCGATCCCCTTTATAGTGATGAACCGCTAAAATTCCCACTACTACTAGACCGATGATTGAAAGCCAAGATGGTTGATAGATACTAAAATACAGCCATAGGAGCAAAAAGGCGAGATGGACAAGCGAAAAAGGAAGGTCTTTAATCCACCGTGAAAGCATCTCTTAGTTTCTCCAGTGTTTTCTCTCCGATTCCTGAAACATTCTTCAGATCATCCACTGATCGAAAAGGACCATTTGCTTCGCGATAGGCGATAATATCCTGGGCACGTTTCTGGCCAATGCCTGATACTGTCTGGAGATCTGATTCGGTTGCTCGATTTAAATGGACCTTGCCTGTTTTTTCTGCTGGCGCTGACGAAGTTGCAGGACTTTCTGAACTTCCAAGTGCTGGAACATCCTCCCCTTCTTTAGCAACATAGATCACTGCTTCATCGGTGAGTTTTTGCGCCAAGTTGACCGATTGGCTATTGGCATCTGCTGTCATCCCGCCTGCCTTATAAATGGCATCGTGGACTCTGCTATTGGAGCGCAACTCATAGACACCTGGTTGTTTGACGGCTCCTTTGACATCGACCGTAATGATCTCAGGTGCATCAGACACAGAAGTCGCCGTCTTTTCTTCTTTGGAACTAGCGGTCTGCACCTTTTCTTTGCTCGAAGTTGAACTCGAAGACTGATAAAGATCCGGTATGGTGGATGCACTTGACTGAGATCGATGAAAAAGAAAATACCCTCCAAGTAAGAGTCCGATAGCAGTAAGAGCTAAAAAGAGCTTATATTCTTTGATTTTTTCGATGATATCCTCCATAAGAAACCTCCTCTCACTTTTATTATTCGTAAAAATAAAAAAAACTGAGAAAAACTCTCAGCTTTTTTACTTATTTTTCCGATGTTTGTCTGGATCCCATACAAAGCTTGCTAGGTAACTAAAGAGCAAGGTCAAGATGCCAACGACTAAGACAAGGGGAATCAAAAGGATTTTTAACAAACGAATCAAGATAAAAGGTTTTGTTGGGGTGTTGATCGCTTGTGCTTCCGCATCCAAGCGATCAAACTCCTCCTGGATACGGCGGGCAACTTCTGCCACTCCTTCGTCATTCATCTTTTTAATATCTGAAATATCAATAGGATGTCCGAAGTTCATATCAATGCGTTCACCTGTTGCCAACCCTTTCAAGTCTCTTGGACCAGTATAAGTCACTGGCATGATACGGACCTTCGCCATTTTGGCAATGATGGCAACACCACCTTTGACGTCTTGAGAATGACGGCTTCCACTTGGGAACATAATCAAAGAACGGTTGCTCTTTTTCAGCATATTGACAGGATACTTAATGGCTTCTGCTCCCGGATTTTCACGGTCGATCGGAAATGCCCCACACATACGAATCCACCAGCCAAAAATACGATTGGTGAAGAGTTCTTTTTTAGCCATAAAGATAAATTGCTTTGGCTTGGTTGCAAAGGCCATATAGACCGGATCCCACCAAGTCCGGTGAGGGGATACCAGGATGTAGTTCTCTTCCCGATCTGGAATATTGTCCTTATGATGGTAATGAGCATTCCCATTTAAAACCCACAGAATAAAGGCAACAAGGCCACGTAAATAGGTATAAAACATAGTTGTTCCTCAAATCCATTTCATTCGTCTCTCTACAAGATATTCCATCCTGTAAAAGGTTCTTTCTTATTATACCGTATCCTGATTTTGACCGCAAACCTTTTTTAGATAAAAATTGTCTCAGCGGACCGATTCTAGATAGTCTTTTTCTCAAAAAAATGATATCATATTGTCTATGGAAACGAATGATTTAAAGGGCTTGTCCCTCAGTGAAGTCCGTAAGAAAATGGATCGCGGACAAACCAATGATTTTACAACGAATACAAATACCAGTACCTGGCAAATTATCAAGCGCAACGTCTTCACCTTGTTTAATACCTTAAACTTTGTGATTGCTGTGGCCTTAGCTGCTGTACAGGCCTGGAGCAATATGATCTTTTTCGCAGTCATTTGCTTCAATGCCATCACAGGGATCATGACCGAGATGCGCGCCAAGCGGATGATTGATAAACTTAATCTCATGAGTCGTGAGCTAGTGACTGTCATTCGTGACGGGGAAAAAGATGCGATTCCACCAGAAAAGCTTGTTCTAGGTGATTTAATGCTCTTGTCTTCGGGTGAGCAGATCCCTAGTGATGCCGAAGTCATGTCTGGTATCGCTGAAGCCAATGAGGCTATGCTGACTGGTGAGAGTGATCTGGTCTTAAAAGAAGTTGGTGATGAACTGCTTTCTGGTAGTTATATTGCCAGTGGTCAAGTCTATGCCCGTGTCAAGCGAGTTGGAGCAAACAACTATGCCAACAAACTGATGATGGAAGCCAAGACCTTGAAACCTATCAATTCGCGTATTCTTTATAACTTAGCGAAAATTTCAAGCTTCACTGGTAAAATTATCATTCCATTTGGCCTTGCCCTCTTCTTTGAAGCATTGTTGATCAAGATGCTGCCAATCAAGGATTCTGTCGTGAATTCTTCCACAGCTCTCTTGGGAATGTTGCCAAAAGGAATTGCCCTACTGACGGTTACGTCTCTTTTGACGGCAGTTATTAAGCTCGGTATGCGCAAGGTTCTTGTCCAAGAAATGTACTCAGTAGAAACCCTGGCGCGTGTGGATACCTTGTGTCTAGATAAGACCGGGACCATCACTCAAGGGAAGATGACAGTCGAAGCTCTCCATAGCTTATCCGAACATTTTTCTGAGGAAACGATCCAGGTCATCCTCTCTGCTTACATGCAAAATAGTGAGGACACCAATCCTACTGCTCAAGCTATTCGCAAGGCTTATGGGGAGTTGGAGCATGCTTATACTGCAGAAAACATTATTCCTTTCTCAAGTGATCGGAAATGGGGAGCCATGCACCTCTCCAATCTTGGCACCGTCTTTCTCGGTGCTCCTGAAATGCTCCTTCAAGAAAATCCAACTGCTGTCGTCGAAGCACAAGGCCGTGGATCGCGCGTGCTCGTCTTAGCCCACAGTTCAGAACAGATCAGCATGCAGGAATTGAAACTGCCTGAAAATCTTGAAGGAATTGCCGTTATTGAGATTACAGACCCCATTCGTGAAGGGGCTTCTGATACCCTCGAGTATCTTCGCTCTGAAGGCGTGGATCTTAAGATCATCTCTGGTGACAACCCTGTGACGGTCTCTTATATCGCTCAACAAGCGGGCTTCAAAAACTACGAAAACTACATCGATTGTTCCAAAATTTCTGATGATCAATTAGTGGATCAAGCAGAGGAAACAGCCATCTTTGGACGCGTATCCCCTCACCAAAAGAAACTGCTCATTCAAACCTTGAAAGCAGCTGGTCGAACGACAGCTATGACTGGAGACGGGGTCAATGATATCCTCGCTCTTCGTGAAGCAGACTGCTCCATCGTAATGGCTGAAGGAGATCCTGCAACCCGTCAAATTGCCAATATCGTTCTTTTGAACTCTGACTTTAATGATGTTCCAGAAATTCTATTCGAAGGTCGTCGTGTGGTCAATAACATTGGACGAATCGCTCCGATTTTCTTCATCAAAACGATCTATTCCTTCCTCTTGGCTATTATCTGTATCGCCAGTGCCCTTTTCTTCAATGTCAATTATTTGCTGGTTTTTCCATTCATCCCTATTCAAATCACCTTGATTGACCAATTCGTCGAAGGATTCCCACCATTTGTGTTGACCTTTGAACGCAATATCAAACCGGTTGAAAAACACTTCTTAAGACGTTCCCTTCTGTTAGCCTTACCAAGCGCCTTGATGGTCGTCTTTAGTGTCTTGTTCATTCGCCTTTGGGGAGCAAGCCATGGTTGGTCTGCAGCCGATATGTCTACTGTATCCTATTACTTACTTGGATCCATCGGTTTCCTATCCGTCATCCGTGCCTGCCTTCCACTAAATATCTGGCGAGCCCTCCTCATTCTCTTCTCTGTTGTAGGATTCTACGCATCTGCGGTCGTATTGAAAAACTTGATCGAGATTTCACTCCTTACAGCCACTACTTTCCCAGTTTATCTGGCATTGATGGCCATCTTTACAGGAGTCTTTATCCTCACAACGATTCTACAAAAATATGAATTTGATTAAAAAAGAGAGTGGGACAGAAATCGGTAATTCGTTAGAATTCGATTTCGTCGCCCCACCTCCGCACAGTTTAGTAGGGCTGTAAAAGCTGATGAAATCAGCGTAGTAGAGCCCACTCAACCACTGCGTCTTTCTCGACAATCCAAAGACAATTGAGAGGCTAGGACTTTTGTCCCAGCCTCTTTTTTTACGGTGCATCAAAAGCAACAATCGCAGGTTTTTCATTAAATGCAGTAAATGGTTTTATTTCAAGTTCTAATTTGCCATCCCCTTTTACACCAAAATGTTGTACCGCACCTTCCATTGATCGACCTGGCGAAATGGACCCCATTGTATTCGTATTAGGATAAGATTCCATTTTATTTCCGCCTACAAAAAGATTGATATCAACACCTACAGCTAAATCCTTATCGGAAAGATTTTTAACATTATAAGTTACTTTCAACACTTTATCAGGATTTGATTGGTCAAAATCATTGCGTTCATCAGACCATTCAACTTTTGTAATTGTATACTCAGCTTGTTTATCAAAGACAATTTTATCACCAATAGCATATGCTGATTTTTTCTCACTACTTTTTTCAGTTGTTGCGATTTTCTCTGTCTTAGTTTCTTTTGAAGAATTATTTGACTGAGAATTTGAGCTTCCACAAGCTACGAGTACACTAACTGAAAGTACGGATAAACCTAAACCTAACCATTTTTTCGTTTTGTTCATTTACAAAACCTCCCACTTTTTTAATATATAGTAACATATTTAAATAAGAAAAGAAAGCGTTTTTACAAAAAATATTATTTTAATATATCAAAAATTATCATCTTTCCCCGAGTCTCTTTTCATGCTATAATAGAGCCATGACAGATATCGAATTAAAAGACGGCGAGCGCGTCAACCAACTCTTTTCAAGTGATGTAAAAATCATACAAAATCGGGAAGTTTTTAGTTACTCCGTGGATAGCGTCCTGCTCTCACGTTTTCCAAAATTGCCCAAGCGAGGATTGATCGTGGATCTCTGCGCTGGAAATGGAGCTGTGGGACTATTTGCAAGTACCCGAACAGAGGCTCAGATCATTGGTGTCGAAATTCAGGAACGTTTAGCAGATATGGCTACCCGCTCGATTGCCCTCAATAGCTTGAACCAGCAAATGTCCATGATCACCGATGACCTCAAGCATTTGCCTCAACATATCAAGGGCAGTAAGGTGGATATTATCCTCTGCAATCCTCCTTATTTCAAGGTGGATGAGCATTCCAATCTCAATGAGAGTGAACACTACCTCTTAGCCCGACATGAAATTACCACCAATTTAGATGAGATTTGCCATGTGGCCCAGCAGGTTCTCAAATCAAATGGTCGCTTAGCGATGGTCCATCGTCCAGATCGCTTTTTAGATATCATCGAAACCATGAAGCGTTACAATCTTGCACCTAAGCGGATCCAGTTTGTCTATCCAAAAGTGACCAAAGAGGCGAATATGTTATTGATTGAGGCGATCAAGGATGGCTCACTGGATGGTTTAAAAATTCTTCCTCCTCTCTTTATTCACAATGAAGATGGCAGCTATACAGACGAGATTCATGAGATCTACTATGGAAACTAAGGCTTACATGTATGTTTTAGAGTGTGCGGATGGCTCTCTCTACACTGGCTATACCACGGATGTCGAAAAACGCCTGAAGACTCACAATGCTGGAAAAGGGGCCAAATACACACGGGCTCGCCTCCCCGTTAAACTTCTTTACAAAGAATCCTATCCAGATAAACCCTCTGCGATGTCTGCCGAAGCTCTCTTTAAAAAGAAATCGCGCCAGGCAAAACTAAACTATATCAAAAAGAACCGTCGGACTCCATAGTCCAACGGTTTTTCATTTACAAAATGGTGATACGGTACTGATGACTCCGTGTCTCTTGAGGGTCCAACTGGATCACACCTTTTTTGTCTTCGAAGAAATCGCCCTCTTCTGCAGATGTGGAAATACCTGTCCAAGGCTCTAAGGCAATGAAGGGGCCCTTGTTATTGGTAGACCAAAGGACCAGATTTTCAAAATCTGCAAAATCAAATTCCAAACCTTTACCTGATTTTTTCGAGATAAGCTTCACAGATTTAGAGGTTAACTGATCTAAAATAATGGCATCTTTTTCAAATAGTTCATGTCGCAAAGGTAGGCTACGCTTATGATCGAAAAATGGCGTCCGCTGCAGGCGATCGACCAATCCAGTTTCTGTGAACAAGAGAGGGACGCTGCAGGTTTCTTCTTTTTCAAAAATCAACTCGTAGTCTTCATAGTCTTCATCTGCTAAAAGGGGACAATGAAAAGCTGGATGCCCTCCAATGAAATAAGGCATGACTTGATCAGACTCTAGATTTTGTACACGATAGGTGATGGTGATTTCTTTCCCTTGTAGTTCATAAACGATTTCAACTCGAAAATGGTAGGGATAATTTTGCAGGCTCTCTTCGTTAGAGGTGATTTCAAAGACAAGACGATGGTCTGTTTGTTCTTTAAGTTCAAACTCTCTCTTCCTAATGAGACCGTGTCTTGGCAGCTGACCTGTCTTCACTCCATCTTTTAGATGATACTGTACTTGGCCATTACGAACGCTTCCGCAAATTGGAAACAAAACAGGCGCTTGTCCTGACCAATACTCTGGATCCCCTTGCCAGAGATATTCTATGCCTTCTTTACTTCGAATGGAGCTCAATTCCCCTCCAAATGTCTTACATTGTACTTCTAAATCATCGTTTTTTAATGCAATCACCATGGACGCCACCTCTTTATAATTAATATAGTTATTATATTCATTATAACCTTTTAGCTAAGATTGTCAATTTTTATCTTTTTCGTTAAAAATTTTTAAAAAAATAAGAAAAAAACCTTGACAAAGCTCAGAAATAATTGTAAACTTAATATGTTAACAGAAACATTCCGTTTTAGGAATCCGTTCTTTCTGTTTTCTGACTTTTTTAGGATGCTCCTTATCATGATACATTTTTTCTAAAAGAGTCAGTTACCATTTAGGTCTCCTTATAAATATACAAGGGTTAACAGCTAGTTAACCCTTGTATTTTTGATTTTCATTAAAAAGACGGCCTATTGCTAGACCGTCTTTAGGACTTATTTATCCCCTTTGTTGCGGATGACAAAGCCATTTTTCTTTTCATTAGAAGTACGATGAGGACGTTTGTTGCCTTTACCTTCAAAGTCTCGGCTATTTTTATTCGACTTGCGTTTGAAATCACGGCGTCCACCTTCACGGTCATCTCTGCGATTTCGGTCACGGCGTTGGTCTCCACGACGGCCATTTCCACGGCCCCCTTTGCCTTTCCCACCAAAGCCACCACCAGATGGTTTAAATGGCAATGGTTTTTCACGCGCAATTTCAACTTCTGGAAGACTATCTGGATCTTGAACGGTCAAGCTTAAGATATACATAGCCAATTCTTCAGGAGTGAATTCTGCAGCCAATTTGCGAGCATCCTTACCAAACTTCTCAAAGTTAGTTCGGATTTTTTCATCCTCAAAGTCTCGCTCAATTTTCTTCAGCGCTACTTGTTTTTTCGCTTGGAAGGCTTCTGCTGCTGTTGCAGGTTTCATTCCCTTCATCCGCTTTTTAGTCAAGTTCTCAATGATTTGCAAATAGCCCATTTCATTTGGCGAAACAAAGGTAATGGATTGCCCTGTTTTCCCAGCACGACCTGTCCGTCCGATCCGGTGAACATAGCTTTCTGGATCTTGTGGAATATCGTAGTTGTAGACATGAGTCACACCTGAAATATCCAAACCACGTGCCGCAACGTCCGTTGCCACCAAGACGTCCAAGTTCCCATTTTTAAAGTCACGAAGGACTCGGAGACGTTTGTTTTGATCCAAATCTCCGTGAATTCCTTCTGCTCGGAAACCACGAATCTTCAAGCCACGAGTCAATTCATCGACCCGGCGTTTTGTCCGACCAAAGACGATGGCAAGTTCAGGTTGCTCGACATCCATCAATCGAGTCATGGTATCAAATTTTTCGCCTTCTTTGACACGAATATAGTATTGATCGACCAAATCGGTTGTCAATTCTTTGGCCGCAATCTTAACGTGTTCTGGCTCTTTCATAAACTGCACACCGATGCGTTTGATGGCTTCTGGCATCGTTGCTGAAAAGAGCAAGGTTTGGCGTGTTTCTGGAACACGGCTAATGATGGCTTCGATATCTTCCAAGAAGCCCATGTTGAGCATTTCATCTGCTTCATCCAGGATCAAGGTTTCAATATGATCGAGCTTCAAGGCCTTGCGCTTGATCAAATCTAGCAAACGTCCAGGTGTTCCCACAACGATGTGAGCACCTGACTTCAAAGCTTTAATTTGCTTTTCAATGCTTGATCCACCATAGACAGAGCGAACCTTGACACCCTTACTGCGTCCAAAGCGGAACAATTCTTCCTGACTTTGAACGGCCAATTCACGCGTTGGGGCAATAACAAGGGCTTGAATCACTGTGTTATTTACATCAATCTTCTCCAACGTTGGAAGACCGAAAGCAGCTGTTTTACCAGTCCCTGTTTGCGCTTGACCGATGACATCCTTTCCTTCAAGAGCCAAAGGAATGGTTTGTTCTTGGATGGGGCTTGCTTCTACAAAGCCAGCTTTTTCGATTTCTGCTAATAATGCAGCAGATAAGTTAAATTCATTGAATTTCAATTCTTTCTTCTTTCTAAAAAGTGGTGCGAAGCCACTTTATCAAACTTCTTTTCAATGCGAAAACGCACTGATTGCATAGGAAGTCTCCTTCCCGGTTACCTGTCGCAAGACTCATCTAAAGGAAAACCCAATCGTTTTTTTATGGAATTCCCTTCTGCGAAAAATGTTTTCGCACTAGCGGATTTGGTTGATTAAAGTCGTTTTCCAAACGAAAAGACACCAAGATCCTCCTTGTGGGAGATTGACCAACATTCCTTTTCTAATTGTTCCATCTCACCAGCATTTCTCTCATACAAGTTTGCAACTTATCTAGTATAACACAATGGACGACCAAATGATAGTCAAAGGAGAATAATTTTATTTTTTAGGAAAAATTTTTAAAAACTTGAAAATAGTCAAGAGGGCAGTTTCCCCTAGATTTAGCTGACTTTCTTCTGACACCGTTCAAGAATCCCTTTAAATAGGAGTATAAAAACTTCGGAAAAACTTTTTTTGGTAGTTCTTGCGTTTTTACAAATAAATATGTATAATACAGTTAGTATCTAAAATATTTCTGTATAAAGAAATAGGATCATTTTATCTGATTCAACGATTTATTCTAAGTTCTGATTTATTTAGAACCACTCAGTACTATTAAATCTACTCCTACTATTTCCAAGAAGATTTTGTACAGTCAATGAACTATTCACACTGCCCCTTCTTTGGAGAGGAGGGCAGGTGTCTAGATGGTTCCTATTTCTCAGATTATTCTAGATACGAAGAGGCTCGGATTTCTCCAAGCCTCTTTTTTTATCTTTTTTTAACAATCCACCGCATCACTTTTGCCAAAAGGAGCCATAAAATAAAGCTGCATACCGACACATAAATCCATGCATTGGGATCTTGTGTCAATGGAAGAGGGATGTTCATACCGAAGAAACCTGTGATCACGGCTAAAACAGCCAACAAGGCTTCAAAGATGGTTAGGGTGGTCAGGTTGTCATTCAGGTTATTGTTTAGGATATTATTGTATGATCCAGACAACTGCTGCAAGACGTTGGAAATCAACTCAGTCATTGAAACCAACTGACGCGCTTCGATCATGGCATCATCAAACTGCTCTTTTTCAACATCATCCAGCCTGCGATAGATGGCGTGCGCTTTAATATGCTCTAGCAACATCCGATTTTGCTTGGCTGCTGCAACTAGATAAACCATACCGGTCTCAAGGTCAGACAGGGCATAGAGATTCTTGGTCGTTGTAGTTTTTCGAAGCAAGCGATTGAGTTCATCCTTGTGCTTATCTAAGCGATCAATAATCGGATAATAAGCATTACTGATCATTTCAAGACCTGCAAAAAGCAGTTTATAGATCGATAGTTCCTCATGGCTTTCCAAATAGCGAACCATTTGTTCAATGATATAGGCATTGTCTTGGTTACTGATGGTGACGAGTCGCGTATCTTGAACGATAAAGGTCATAGGAATGGTTTCGTAGTATTCCTTGTCCTTTTCTAAATCCAATACATTGTAGATAAAGGTGATCGTACCGTTTTCTCGATTGTAATCCATATGGGCACGTTCGTTCTTATCCATCGCGTACTCAATGGTTTCTTTGTCAATCTCGTATTTTTTATAAAGATATGAATTTTCAGCAATCATATCCGAGTCGATATTGATCCATTTCCGATCTTGACCCAATTGTTTTTCGATAAACATTCCGTCTCCTTTCTCAACTGTTCTCTATCAAAATGATATTTTTATTTAAAAACTGCACTGGCTAATGCTTGCTGGATTTCAATGACGCTGCTGTCACTCTTGAATTGTAAAACTTCTGAAGGCTCGACTGCAGAAGAGACCCAGATTTTTAATTCGGCATCCAAATCAAAATGACCAGAAGTTTCCACTGAAAAACGAGAGATAGAGCGATAAGGTAAGGACTTATAGGACGTTTTCTTTCCTGTTACTCCTTGCTTATCCACCAAGATCAAACGAAACTCTGTAAAGACGATTAAATCACGAATCAAGCTAAAAGCAAGTGTCACTTGCTCTCCCGGCACCAAGATATCTTCCAGATCTCTTTCTACTTTATCGACATTTTTTTGAGAGGCATTGCCCATCAAACCACTTAATAATCCCATCATTTCTCCTTTAAAAGCGAAAACGGACCTTATCCGTTTTCTTATTCTATTGTTATGGATCGGTTTTGAATCGTTCCTTACCCCATCTTTTCTTCCAGCTCAACGTCTGGATACTTATCTGCAAACCAACGGAGGGCAAAGTCATTTTCAAAGAGGAAGACTGGTTGGTCAAAGCGGTCCTTCGCCAAGATGTTTCGGCTTGAAGACATGCGCTCATCTAAGTCTTCTGGTTTGATCCAGCGAACGGTCTTTTTACCCATTGGGCTCATGACCACTTCGGCATTGTATTCATTTTCCATCCGGTGCTTAAAGACTTCAAACTGAAGTTGACCAACAGCACCTAACATGTATTCACCTGTTTGGTAGTTGGTGTAGAGCTGAATAGCTCCTTCTTGCACCAATTGCTCAATCCCTTTGTGGAAGGATTTTTGCTTCATGACGTTCTTAGCTGACACTTTCATGAAGATTTCAGGCGTAAAGGTTGGCAGTGGTTCAAATTCAAACTTGTTTTTGCCCACTGTCAAAGTATCTCCAACCTGATAAGTACCGGTATCGTAAACCCCAATGATGTCTCCTGCTACAGCATTGCTGACATTTTCACGGCTTTCGGCCATAAATTGAGTCACGTTAGATAACTTAGCGCCCTTACCAGTACGAGGCAGGTTGACGCTCATCCCACGCTCAAATTCGCCAGATACGATCCGCACAAAAGCGATCCGGTCGCGGTGACGAGGGTCCATATTGGCTTGGATTTTAAAGACAAAGCCTGAGAAATCCTTATCATAAGGATCGACAAGTTCGCCATCTGTCTTCTTGTGGCCGTGTGGCTCCGGAGCAAACTTGAGGAAGGTTTCCAAGAAAGTCTGTACTCCAAAATTGGTTAAGGCTGAGCCGAAGAAGACGGGAGTCAATTCACCCGCAAGGATGGCTTCTTTTGAAAAGTCATTTCCTGCTTCTTGCAAGAGTTCGATATCGTCTTTTACTTGCTCGTAGAAAGGGTTGTTGGCAAAAAGCTTGTCTCCGTCTTCTAGACTAGCAAAACGCTCGTCTCCTTTATAGAGTTCCAAACGTTGGTTATAAAGGTCATAGAGTCCCTCAAAGGCTTTCCCCATCCCAATCGGCCAGTTCATTGGGTAACTGGCGATTCCCAAGACTTCTTCTAATTCTTGTAAGAGGTCCAGTGGCTCACGACCGTCACGGTCCAGCTTATTCATAAAGGTAAAGACGGGAATGCCACGGTGTTTCACAACCTCAAACAATTTCTTGGTTTGAGCTTCAATCCCTTTGGCAGAGTCTACCACCATGACGGCAGCGTCCACCGCCATCAAGGTCCGATAAGTATCTTCTGAGAAGTCCTCGTGCCCTGGCGTATCAAGGATATTGACCCGTTTGCCATCATAGTCGAACTGCATAACAGATGAGGTTACCGAAATCCCACGTTGCTTCTCGATATCCATCCAGTCAGATTTAGCAAAGTTTCCTGTTTTCTTCCCTTTGACAGTACCGGCTTCCCGAATCTCTCCCCCAAAGTAGAGCAACTGCTCTGTAATCGTCGTTTTACCAGCATCCGGGTGGGAGATAATGGCAAAGGTACGGCGTTTTTTAATTTCTTCTTGTACGTTCATATTCCTAATTCTTTCTCTTTTTATTTTCTGATAAATTTACAAATCCATCTCTACATCGGATCTCTCCTCAATTTCTCTATCTGTCCTATTATAGCGAAAATAGGCACTTTTTTCAACGATGATTCTTCTTTGAGAGCAAAAAGAAAGACCAAAATCCGTAGATTCTAGTCCTCTTATCATGACTGTTAGAAGGCTCCAAATCCTCCGCCACCGCCACCATCAGAAAAGCCACCGCCGTCAAAGCCGCCACTGCCATCTGAGGAGTTAGTAGAAAAGCTTGAAACGCTATAGGAATCATCTGCATAACTCATCAAGGTAGAGCCGTCTAGGAAGGAATTTGAAGAGGTCGTTATCCAAACAACAGCATCCCAATCCTCATATGGTAAGGAAATCTGATGATTTTTGAGTACCTGACTCACTTTTTTAGCTTGACCATACATAGTTGCATAGACTAGGATACGATTCCATAGTACAACACTCTCCAGTTCCGCTTGGTTGAAATTTGGAATACTTTCGATCATATTTCGAAAGGCCATCCATTCAAATTGTGCATCCAAGTTCTCTAAGGATTGTAGATGATCTTCGCGAATTTTCACAAGAATATAAAATGGAATGAATAACAAAACCAAAAGTAAAATGATCCAAAAATAGAAGGAAGATAGGTGTGATCCAAATCCAAAAGATAAGAAACACATGCTCACAAATAAGATCAGTAAGAGCCAAAAATGTAAGGCACAGCCTGTTTTTGAAAGAGCTTCTTCTTTCTCAGATAAGTCTCTAAAATAAGAAGGCAATCCTAATTTCGCAATCTCCTTATCGACACCTTTTGACAATTGCTGGGCATCCTTTTTTAAAAGCGATTGAACCTCATTTCCGATCTTTCGAATACGGTCTCGTTGCGTGTCTGATTTAGCAGCTCGAAAGTCTTTTTTTAGGGCTACTTTATCAATTTTATACTTTGAGAATACCTCACTGATATTGATTTCAGATTCTTGATCAAAAATCATTTCAATAAACTTTAATTCAAAATCAGCCAAGCCTTCATAATGGAGACAAGTCAAAGTTTCCCCATTTTCATCCCTAGTCAACCGAATATTTCCTCGGTCAATGAGATCTAATATGGTTGCCTGGATGAGATGATTAAATTTTAGTTGCCCCTTCTCTCTAGACATCACCATCCGTTCAAAATCTAGTTGATACAGTGCCTTAGCTAGGACAAGAGGAGGTAAATTCTGTGGTGGTTCGTATAATCGTACTCCTTTTGCAATCCGACGAGTTCTGGTACTGATAAAATACTGGATCCAGGGAATGAAAGCTAAGATAAATAAAAGAATCGATACAATTGGAACAACCTTGAGTAGAAGGGTCCGATAAAAGAATGTTTTTTGTTCAATGGATTTTTCTTTTTTGAGAAATTTCTCTTTTCCATTTCCCTTGTTAATCTCATTTGCTTGGTCTCGACGCAGGGCCTCTGTCATTGGCCAATAGGCATGCAGTTCGAGCTTGCCATTTTTTGGAAAATCCTTTGTCCAAATATGATAACCAGTTGCAGTCCGTTCGACTTGGGCTGGTGGATTAAAGTAACCAGTATGGGCATACAGTTTTCCCTGCTTGGCATCCAAGCCATCCACATAAAAATCTAATTTCGCGACTTTCTCATCTCCATCTGAAATAGGAAACCAATTCAGTTCTGCAATATCCTTGTAGAAAGTCAAGAGATGATCAATCTTCCATTTTACTTTGATCTTGACCGTTCCTCCGACGATACGGGCATTGTATATTTTTAATTGCCGACCATCTTCCAGGTCTGTCTCCTCTACACGAATCTCACGTTTTTCCCCATCCACATAGGCTTCCACTTCAGGATGACGATGAATCTTAAACCCTTTTGGAAGAGGATCAGCGCTTCCTAAGGTCACATATTGACCATGATAGCCTGTCTGAAACTGATAGGTAATCTCTTGTGTAAATGTTGCTTGGCTATCTTCCTGCAATTGGAGGTGTCCTACATAGGATTCAATCGAATAGCGAACTTCATCATCTGCATGTGCGATCGTGATTGTACAAACCAAACTCCAAATGAGGGAAATCATTAGCAAGAAACGCTTCATATATTCTCCTTTAATATAAAACAGGGTTGAGACCAAGATGTCCCAACCTTCCTACTTGTTATTTTCTCACTTTCACCCGCTCACTTCTACGATTGAAGATCTGATTAAAGAGTAATAAAGCAAGGGCTAAAATACTAGATACAACCAAGTAGTTGAGCCACACTTTATCCCCTCTCATAATCGGAGGGCGGGCCATCAAACCATAATTACCTCCCGTCAATTGATTGACTCCAACCAGGAATAAATCTAAAACAAAGGTATAGAGAACAATCTGACTATTTTTTAAGAGGTTTCGATCATACCATCTCAAGAGATAAATCAAGGAATTGATCAGGAGACAGTAATGTCCGAGGAGGAAAGAAAAGCTCGTAATATGAGGGAAAGTGTAGGGGTCAAAGACTGGATAGCCCAAAGCAAAGATGGCTCCACTCACTCCCATCAAGGCAAAGAACTGTTTGCTTTTCCATCTGTCTGGCAAAAACAAGACCGCAAACATGGCCAATCGACAATGATAAAAAGGTAAACTGTTGGACCAAGGAATGTGGTAGGCAAAATACCAAAGATACAAGCAAATTAACTGGAAGGCTTGTAAGTATTGAAAGCATTTGCGAAATTGCTCATTCTGATAATAGCGAAGTGACATCATGATCGCTGTCACAATTAACAAGACCATCACACTATACCAAAGTGCTGAGATTGCTGGTGGTGCTGTTGATTCTGTAGTGAAAAAATGATGCATAAAGTCTCCTTATTTAAACAGATTCAGGTATTCTTCTTTTCTTACTGTACTGAACGATCGTATTGATGAGGATCAGTGTCCCCGTCATGAGGACTGTCACGATGAAATAGTTGAGCACAAGGCCATGGTCTCCTAGCACAGGTGGCCGACGCAGAAAGCCATAGTTTCCGCCCGTTACAAGGTTGGCTAGAACAATAATGGCATTGACTCCAAAAGTCATCTGACAGATCTTCCAAACAGCCCCTTCTTCCACCTGGTAGGATTGAACCAGATAGATTAGGCAGTTGGCCAAGAGGGCCCAGTGACCAAAGACATTGTTGATCGAGGAAACGTGAGGAAAAGGGTAGGGATAAAAAACAGGATGAACCAAGGCCATAATGGAGCCAAAGACTCCGACTAAGGCAAAATATTGCTTGAAGCTTCCCTTGGGGGCCAAAAGGATAATCCACATGGCCATCCGGCTATGATAGAAGGGAAGACTCTCTGAAAAAGGCAAGCGAGCTGCTAGATACCAAGAGTTGATAATGAGCAACTGAATCAATTGCCCCCAATACCAAAAGTTTTGATAGCCTTTAGAGTGAGCAAATCGAACGGACAGAACTCCCACCACTACCAAAGAAGTCGGCAATAAGAAATACCAGACACCCAATTGAGGAGGGGATGTTGGTTGACTAGTGAAAAATAAGTCCCAAAGTGCCATGATTTCTTTCCCTCATCTACTCTTTTTTCTATTCCGAACGCGAAACGACAGTCTCTTCAACCATCTTGTATTTGTAGCGCTGGTTGACCAAGCAAATACCAGCCACCATCACGATGCTGACCAAGAGGTAGTTCAAAAGAGCACCGTGGTCTCCAATGATTGGTGGACGTCGTAAGAAGCCGTAATCTCCTCTGGTCAAAAGATTGACCAAAAAGATGACTGCATTCATACCAAAGGTGATCTTAACAATTCGTAAAGTGTCCTGTTTTTCCGACTGATAAAAATCCTGTAGGTAAATCAAACTATTGGCAAACAAGGCCCAGTGACTAAAAATCAGATTGAGTACAGTAATATGGGGGAATGGGAAGGGGTCAAAGGCCGGATAAACCAAAGCCGCAATGGATCCTAGAACACCCAACAAGGCAAAATATTGCTTGATATAGGTCCCTCTAGGAGCAAAGAGGATCGCAAGCATAGCCAAGCGACAATGATAAAAAGGTAAATTGTCTGTCAAAGGCATGTGGGCTAGAATATACCAAGCATTGATGGTTAAGACTTGAATCAATTGTGCCCAATACCAAAAGCGTTGGTAGCTTTTAGACTGTGCATATTTGATGGAAAAGTAGCCAACCACCAACAAGGAAGCTGGTAGGAAAACATACCAGAGTCCAAACTCAGGCGGGGCTGATTTTTGGTTCGTAAACAATAAATCCCAAAGTGTCATTTTTCTATTCCTTTAGTTTATAGTAGCCTATTTTTGTAGAACTTCCTTCACATTTGCTAGGCTTTTTCTAATTCCTCTACCAATTTGGCTAAATGCATGGAATTGCTTCCCTTGATGAGGATTTGGTCCTGCTCTTTTAAGCTTTCCTTGACTTGTTTGACCATGTCCTCAAACTGGTCTTCCTCAGCTGTTTTTTTGAAATAATAGACATGTCCAAGTGGGAACATCTGACTCGCTAATTGAGCCAAGCCCGCAATGTCTTGCCCATAGAAAATAACGGTATCCAAGACATCCGGTGACAGGCTGAGAATCATTTGGTTGTGCAGATCAATGGATTGCTCCCCAAGTTCTTTCATATCTGCAAGGACGGCTAATTTTCGGCCATTTGGATTCGCAGGAATAGTCGAGAAGGTTTCTAAAATCAAACGCATAGCCGTCGGATTAGCATTGTAGACATCGGATAAGATATCTGCTCCGTTACTAGCCTTTTTCCATTCCGTGCGATTGCGCGTCAATTGCAAGGTAGCAAAACTATCACGAATCGCCGCTCCGCTCACTCCTTCTTGCAGGGCAACATAAGCTGCAATTATGGCATTGGTCGCATTGTATTTTCCTGTTACTGGTAGATCAATCGCTTCTTCTAAGAAATTAGCGCGGAAAGTTAAGCTATCCTTTCGCTCTACCAACTCGGTAATAAAAATCTCCTCGTCTGGACCAAAGCGGACCACTTTTTGTTTTTCAGGAAGGTAGGCATTCACAATCGGATCAGCTGGAACCACCAGAAGGCCACCTTCTGGCATGCCATCCGCAATTTGGAGTTTTCCTTTTGCGATCTCACTTCGATCTTTGAAAAATTCCAAATGGGCTTCCCCAATTAAGGTGACAATAGCAGCCTTGGGATGCGCCAGTTCTGACAAGAGATGGATATCTCCTAGATGGTCTTGCCCCATTTCAAGGACGAGTTTGTCTGTCCCTTCTGGCATATGGAGAACTGTATAAGGAAGACCAATTTCATTATTATAGTTTCCCTGTGTTTTATAGGTCAGGTAGGTAGTGGACAAAAGCTGTGCCAACATATCTTTTGTGGTTGTTTTACCATTTGACCCCGTTACTGCAAAAACATCCACTTTTGTCTTTTGAAGATAGGCTGCAGCCAATATTTGAAATGCGCTCAAAACATCTTCCACCAAAATATAAGGGTGGCCTTCAATCACTTTCTCTGAAAAAGTGGCTACGGCTCCATTTTCAAAAGCGGTCTCGATGAAATCATGACCATCACGCGCTCCCTTTAACGGAACAAAAAGGTCTCCAGGCCCAATCAAACGGCTGTCAAATTCAGGCCTGACGAGGGCCACATCTTCAAATTGGCTGATATCATTTTTTGCATGTACTAGATGAGCAACTTCATGTAATGTGAGATTCATATCCGACTCCTCAGTTCTCCGTAGCGTCGTCCCCAAAGGTCTAGACGCTCGTTTCAAATTCTTCTCATTATACCATATTCTCGATCACAAAAAAAGCCACCCAGCGGTGGCCTCTTTCTTACAACAAATGCGCTTCGTGTTTTTGGAAGACTTCTTTTCCAAGCTCTACTAACTTGGTGATCAAATCTGTATAGTTGAGTGCCATATTGTCCCAAAGCAAGGGATACATAGACCATTGGGTAAATCCTGGCATGGTATTGAGCTCATTTAAGAAGATCTCTCCTTTATCCGTATAGAAGAAATCACAACGCGCCAAGCCAAGTCCACCGATCGCACGAAAGGCTTTTTCTGCGTTGGTTTGCATGATTTTCACAACCTCAGGGTCCAATTGAGCTGGAATCGCCATGGTAATTTTGTTATCGATGTATTTGGCATCGTAATCATAGAAGGCCACATCTTTGACAACTTCACCTGGAAAGGTACTTTTCACATCATAGTTTCCAAGGAGCCCAACTTCGATCTCACGCGCATTGACCCCTTGTTCTACCAAGACACGGCTATCGTATTTGAAGGCCAATTCAAGAGCAGTCCGAAGTTCAGTTTGGTTTTCAGATTTTGAAATCCCTACGCTAGAACCCATATTGGATGGTTTAGTAAAGACAGGATAAGAGAGAGTAGCTTCAATTGCAGCAATTTTCTCATCTATATCATCGCCTTCCACTACAGCTACATAAGGAACTTGTGGAATCCCTGCAGACTCCAAGACCCGTTTGGTCGTGATCTTGTCCATCGCGACACTAGAAGCCAAGATGCCACAGCCGACATAAGGCATTTTCAAGACTTCTAAGAAGCCTTGGATGGAACCATCTTCTCCCATCGGTCCATGAAGCACTGGAAAGACCACTGCTCCTTCCTTGTAAATCGCTGATGGTGCGACTTTTTTAGACCAGTCCACTGTATCGTTGGTCATCAATTTCTCATCATCCGCTGGCTTCTCTTCAAAAGCTTGCGTCTGGATGAAATCTCCTGACTGCGTAATAAAATAGGTTTGAACCGAAAATGCTTGGTAATCAATCGCGCGCATCACGCTTTCTGCTGAAAGAACAGATACTTCACGTTCTGCACTACGTCCACCATATAACAGGATTAAGTCTTGTTTACTCATAGTTTCTCCCTAATTGTTCCCTTGATTTCTTACTTGATAGTATACCACAATGATAGCCCTTTCGAAAGAACTTCTCTTATAATTCTGTCCGATTTTCGATCGCGCGAAGAAGGGTCACTTCGTCCGCATACTCGATATCGGCTCCAACTGCTAGCCCCCGTGCCAAACGGGTCACTTTGATGCCTGCTGGTTTGAGCACGCGTGAGATATACATAGAAGTCGCTTCCCCGTCTGCCGTCGCATTGGTCGCAACAATGACCTCAGTAACTGTTCCATCCATCAAGCGACTGAGCAAACTCTTGAGATTGATATCATCGGGTCCCACGCCATTCATGGGTGAGATCAAGCCATGCAAGACATGATAGCGACCGTGGTATTCCTGGATATTTTCCATAGCAGAGACATCCCGGCTATCTTCTACAACAAGAATGAGGGATGGATCCCGCGTTTCATCTCGACAAATCTCGCAGGTTTCTTCATCAGTCAAATTGCCACAAATACTGCAATACCCTAGCTCACGCTTGGCATTTAGTAAGTTCTTGGCAAATTCATTAACATCATCATCTGACATGCCAATAGTGTAAAAAGCAAGACGGGTCGCTGTTTTGATCCCAATTCCTGGCAACTTGGAATAGCTGTCAATTAATTTTGCAATAGGTGCTGGATAAAGCATAGTTTCCTTTCTAATTCATGGGGTGTTTCTGATTGTATAAGTTAATAATGTCACGCGTAATGGAATGACTAACTGTCGCCTGTAGATTGGTATTATGTGGAAAGACCACCGCTACCGCAATCTTTGGATTATTCGATGGTGCATACGCCACCACATTAGTATTAATGGCTTGTTTGCCCCCATCGACAGTGGTTTCAGCTGTACCAGTCTTTGCACTGATGGGCACACTGGCCCCACGACCAACGGTTTTTCCTGTCGTCAACCCACTCGTACCATTGGCCACTTGGTAAAACCCTTGCTTGATCAAAGCCATGTTCTCCGCTGAGATATGGACTTGATTGAGCTCCTTGGCTTCGATCGCTTTTTTCAACTGACCGAGGCCACCTTGATCATTATTGTCATAGATGCCTTCGACGACATGAGGACTCACCCGCTTCCCATCATTTGCAACGGTTGCCGCATACTGAGCCAATTGCATAGGGGTGTAGTTGTCAAACTGGCCAAAGGCATTGGTCAAATAATTACCGACTGTATACTCTTTCGGGATAAAACCGGTCGATTCATTGGGAAGGTCAATCCCCGTTGACGTTCCAAGACCGTACTCTGCAAAAGTAGAACGGAGTTTTTTCATAGCAGGGTCCACTTGATCTACTTGTAAGGTCATATTTGGAGTGTAGGGTTGCCCCATCATCTTAAGAGCAATTTGAACCATGTAGGTATTGGAAGAATATTCCAAAGCTTCTACTGCATTGATGGAGCGACTGCCATATTGGGTAAACCAAGAGTTAATCGGCGTTGATCCTGCAAAAACAATGGGCTGATCGGTCAGTACTTGATTGCCGGAAATGGCACCATTTTCCCATCCTGAAGTCAAGGTTGCTCCTTTAACGACCGATCCTGGGACGAAAACATTGGTGACTGTTCCCAAAGCATCGGTTGATAAATCTTGACTACCAGCCTGGTGTTTGATCCCTGCCATGGCAAGGACTTTCCCTGTATCAGGCTCAAGGGCTACAGCATAGACACCTTCGGAGTAGGTCGCATTTCCAGCTTGCAACTCTGCGCTAAAGGCAGAGCGGAGAATATCTTCCACCCCTTTTTGGAAATCCAAGTCAATCGAGAGCTTGAGGTTTTCCCCCTTAGCTCCTTTTGAAATGTCTACCACTTTATCCATATTGCCATTTTTATCCAGGAGAATTTCTTTTTCACTGCGTTTTCCTTGAAGGACGTTTTCGTATTCCTTTTCGAGATAAGAGGTTCCAACCCGGTCATTGAGGGCATAACCTTTTTTGACATAGTCCTCGACTTCTTCTGCTGGAAGTCCTGCCTGCTCAGTCGAAACCGTTCCGATGATAGAAGCTAAAGGAGTATCCAAAACCTTGCGGTCCCAGCTGGTCGTGATCGCAATTCCAGGAAGGTCCTGACTGTCAGCCGCGATGGTCGCAATCTGCTCAGCTCCTAGTGCTTGCGTCGAAATAATCCCCGTCGCAAAATTCTCCACAGCATTCATCTGGCTATAAAGATAGATAATCTTTTTCTCATCATCCGTGTAACCGAGTTTTGAAGGGTCAATGCTGTCCGCTGCTGCTTGATAGATTTTAGCTTCTGGTAGACGATTGCCATCGGTATCAAATTTCTTTTTCTCAGGCAGGTGCTCTACGACCTCTTGGTATACTTTGGTATTGGCTAGATAGTAATCCACTTCTTGCCGTTCGGTTACTTGAGGATTTTCTACATCGACATACTGCAAGAGTTTTCCAGCTGTCTCTCGCATTTCTTGGGCCGTCATTTTACGATCCCGAGTAAAGGTCAAGACTTGTTTTCCCACATTTTCCACCAAGGGCTTACCAGAAGCATCATAAATTTGCCCTCGCACACTCCCTTGTTTGACCGTCTTTTTGGTAGCTTTTGCCAATTTATCCGTATAGTAGGCTTGGTGAGAGATCTGCATATAGCCAAGTCGGGTAATCAGAACCAAAAAAAGAAGGCAAATCAAACTAAACAGCAGATAGAGTCTGCGTGTGATCGAATGATTCTCAAACTTCCGTATTTTTTTCTTCATGAAATGTTCTATCCTTCTTTTCTAATCAACACTTACTTTCCATTTTACTATTTTTCCAAGAGTATCTCAAGAAAAGGAAGGGACCTTTCCTGGAATTTTATGAAGAAAAAAGATTGGACATGCTCGCCCAATCTTTTTTTCTAATAAGTCACAACATTGATTTTTCCTTTGTCATACTCAGCAATGAAAATATCCAAAACGTTGTCATAGCCTTCTTTTTCCAATTCAGCTAGCAACCACTCTTCACTTTTCCCAATTGTTTCCAAAATTTCAAGCTGAACCACACCATCCGTAATGATTGGGTATTTAGGATTTTCATCCCCCGCACGGACAACGATCATTTGACCGTTTTGTTCAATGACAGCTCGTTTCACTCCCTTTAATTGGAAAATTCCTTGTGAACGCAATTTCAAGGCAACGTCTGAAGCAGAAAGTCCTTTGGAACGACAAGCTTCCGGATCCAGTTTCCCATTTTTAATGATGACAGTTGGTTTTCCATCAATCAAGTGCTTCATAAAACGAACATTGGTATTGAGCCATTTTAAGAGCAAGATCAAAATGGTCCACATCAAGAGAATCACAATGTACTGAAGAATGGTAATGGAGCTATTGTAGATGACCCCACCAATAATTCCCCCAAGAACAAAGTTCTGTATCTGGTCTACTGCAGAACTTGGTGCTAAGTTTCCTTTCCCGGTCACATTGATGACAAATACCAAGGAAATCAAGCCGAGAGCTAATTTAATCAAAATGGCTAAAAAATCTACTGTCATTTGTTCACCTCCACAAGTTCCACGTCTGTTTTATACAGATCCATCTTTTCTAATAGGTAGCTATCTGGGTCACTTCCTGCGATAGCTCGGTAATAAACCTCTCCAACCTTCAGGATCGCCCCATCTGTGGCTGCTGAAGTATTGACATAGACATCTTCTTTTTTGACATCCAACTCCTTTGAGATAACCTCAATAAAACGCAGAGAACGTTGGAATTGGTCATTATTACTTTGGCTATTTTGGAAATTGCTGATGCCGATCAAGACGACTGCAACCAGAGTCAAAATCGAGATAATGGATAATTCACGGAATTTGCTATCGCGCTTATCCCGATAGGCTTTTACCGCAAAAAAACCAGTCAGTAGAATGAGCAAACCAGAGATCCCAATGGTCACCCAATTTTGCTGACTAATCTGACTCAATACATAGTCATAAGAGTAAAATTTCATAATGAACTCCCTTTCTCCAAATGAATTCAAGCTATTATAATGTATTTCAGGAGAGAATTCAAGGCATTCTAATCAGAAAATCATTAAATTTTTGTTATAATAAAATTATCCATCATGTCAAGAAAAGGAAACACAATGAAACTCATTTCATGGAATATCGACTCGCTTAATGCTGCATTAACCAGTGATTCAGCACGCGCTAAACTTTCTCAAGAAGTCCTCCAAACCTTGGTTGCTGAGGATGCGGATATCATTGCCATTCAAGAAACCAAGTTATCCGCCAAAGGACCTACCAAAAAACACCTTGAAATCCTTGAGGAACTCTTCCCTGGCTATGAAAACACCTGGCGCTCTTCTCAAGAACCGGCTCGTAAAGGCTACGCTGGAACCATGTTCCTCTATAAAAAAGAGCTCACACCCGTTGTGACTTTCCCAGAGATCGGAGCCCCTTCGACCATGGACTTGGAAGGTCGGATCATTACCTTGGAATTTGATAAATTTTTCGTTACTCAGGTATACACACCTAACGCTGGTGATGGTCTCAAACGTTTGGAAGAACGTCAAGTTTGGGATGTCAAATATGCTGAGTACTTGGCTGAACTAGACAAACAGAAGCCTGTCCTAGCTACTGGAGACTACAATGTTGCCCACAAGGAAATTGACCTTGCCAATCCTGCCAGCAACCGCCGTTCACCAGGTTTCACGGATGAAGAACGTGAAGGATTTACCAACCTTTTAGCCAAAGGATTTACAGACACCTTCCGCCATATTCATGGTGACGTCCCAGAACGCTACACTTGGTGGGCACAACGCAGCAAGACTTCAAAAATCAACAACACAGGCTGGAGAATCGATTATTGGTTGACTTCAGACCGTCTTGCAGACAAGGTCATTAAATCAGATATGATCGACTCTGGCCCACGCCAAGACCACACACCGATTGTCATGGAGATTGAGCTCTAAGGAGAAAGCTAATGGACTATCAAGCTGTCATCCCCGAATTTGTGGTATCCAACATCGAAAAGTCGCGCTCCTTCTACTGCGACTTGCTGGGCTTCTCTGTCGAATACGAACGCCCCGAGGAAAAATTTCTCTTCCTCTCCCTTGAAGACTGCCAACTCATGTTAGAAGAAGGCGATGCAGAAGAATTAGCTCAGCTGACTTATCCTTTCGGGCGTGGTATCAATATTTCCTTTGGCATTGAGGATGTTCCTCAGCTCCACCAAAAACTACTGGAAGCTGACTATCCCATCCATCGTCCTTTGACCAAAAGAGAATTTCGTGTTGGCGACCATTATATCTATCCTCATGAATTTGCAGTTTTAGATCCAGATGGCTATTTTTTAAGATTTAGTGAATAAGAAAAAGGAGGTTGTTGGCCTCTTTTTCAGTAAGTAAATATAAATTGACAGACCTGTAAATCCAGTGACAGAAACCTTTGCTAAAGCCCATGAAATCAGCATGTCAAAGAACTTTGATAGCCATTTTTTGTATAATTGAGTAGAATGAAATCAGAAAGCGAGGAAATCTTATGCAAGTCGGAAAGCAGATCCAGCACTATCGTAAAGAGAAAAATTTATCTCAAGATGATTTGGCTGAAATCATCTTTGTCAGCCGTCAATCCATTTCCAACTGGGAACGCGGAGCAACCTACCCTGATATTCAAAACCTGCTTTTACTGAGCAAGGTCTTTGAAGTGTCATTGGACCAACTCATAAAAGGAGATGTGGAAACCATGAAACAAATTATTCACGACCAAGAATTTATGCGCTATCAAAAAGATGGAGTGGTTTTTACCATTTTACTAATTGGAAGTCCTATAATAATGATTCCTCTAATTCTTTATCTGGAATGGTTCGGTATCGCTATTAGTTGCTTGATTTATGCTATCACAATGTTCTACGCCCTACGCATTGAGAAATTTAAGAAACAGCATAATCTTCGTACCTTTCGCCAGATTGTCGCCTATGATCAAGGACGCAGCCTGAGCGAGATTGAAGAAGCCGAGGAAAGGGGCAAGGCTCCTTACCAAAATATTATCCTTCCTGTTCTATTTTGCCTTGGAATTGGAGCTATTGCTCTGTTGTTTTCTTGGCTCTTACTGACTTTCTTCCCTATCAAATAAAAGCGAAGTCATCAGACCTCGCTTTTCAAATGTCTTTAAAGTTATAGAGTTGCAGATAGTGATCACACTCAGAATTTTTGAGATGTAACTATCTACTCATTCTTTCTTTTATATCCTCACCTGTCTATCTTCAGATCGTTGGCCTGTGACAAACATGGTGAAGGTTGCCTTGCAGACATATCGGCCATCTTGGTTGGTGATATCTACATCGACGACACAGGTTGTACGACCTTGATGGACACATTCCCCCCTGATGGTTAGGACATCCCCTAGATTTCCAGCTTTCAAATAGTTGATAGAAGACTGGAGCGTCCCACCTCCGCACAGTTGAGTAGGGCTGTAAAAGCTGATGAAATCAGCGTAGTAGAGACCACTCAACCACTGCGTCTTGCTCGACAATCCAGAAACAATTGAGAGGCTAGGACTTTTGTCCCAGCCTCGACTTTTTTATCTTCATTGATAGACCAATGATTGATTTTTTTATTTTTTCTTTTCGATATGATCTTTGAGATCTTCTTGAGCTTTTTTATTGGATTCTGCTTTTTTCTTCAACCATTCTTCTTTGGCCTTGTTAAAGTCTTTTGTAGTGACAACATCTTTAGACATTTCAAGGTATTTGTAGAATGTTCCTGTTCCTTTTGTACCAACCCATGAAGCCGCACGGCTGTATGGTACGGTCCGTTGAAGCATTGGAGCACCACCATTTGAAACAGTTGGAAGCGTAATCGAGCTATCTGTCAACCATGCTTGCGCTGCTGCATATTTTTCATAGCGTTTAGCTTGATCCAACAATTCAGCATCGGCGTCTTTCAACATGTTAGCGTATTGATCCAAACCAACTGTTGCAATGGCTGGATTATTTGAACCTGCATCAATACCAAGATAGTAGAAGACAGAACCATTTACTGGGCTGATACTTTCGAGGTAAGTCGATGGGTCTTGGTAGTCAGGAGCCCAACCACCGCCTGAGATATCGTAATCTCTCGCAGCAGCAGTATCGCTGAAGTAGGTGATATTTTGGAAATCATCATCCGAAACCTTTTGAAGGTCTACAACGACATTGTCTGCACCAAGCGCTGACTCTACAGATTGTTTGAAGGAGCTAGCTTGTTGGACCATGCTGTTGTCCACTTGGCTGACAATGTAGTCCAAATGAATTGGGAATTGAACGCCTTGTTTTTGCAATTCAGCTTTGGCTTTCGCAAAGGAAGCTTTGGCTTTTTCTGGGTTGTAAAGGCTAGTTTGACCATCGGCCAGGCTCACACCCTTCCATTGATCCCCATAGGTAACCAATTGTTTTTCAACGACTTTACCAAAATCTTCTCCATTGACTTGGACATAAGTTGGTGGCACCAAAGTGCTACGAAGGGTATTTTCAGCCGCATCAGATCCAGATACTTGTGCCGCATATGATTTGCGGTCAAAGCCAAAGTTCACCGCTTGACGGAAGTCCTTGTTCAGAATTGCTTTCTTGGTAGAAGCTTTTTGTTCATCCGTTGTTTTGGCAGTGTGGTCATACTTTTGACGGTCCAAGTTGAATCCAAGATAGTAGGATGTTCCCAATTGCAAACCGTAGACAATGTTGTCGCCAAAGTTTTTCTTAACGCTCTTATACGTCGAACTGTTTGGCATAACAGATGCAAAGGAATATTGACCTTTTTCAAAGTTCTTAATGATAGAATCTGGGTTTGATCCATCGTTAAAGGTCAATTTGACATTGTCGATATGAACATTTTTCGCATCGTAATAGTCTTTGTTCTTGACCAATTCAATCTCAGATTTTGAAGTCAATGATTTCAGGTAATATGGACCATTGTATAAGATGCTGCTAGGTTTCAAAGAACCAAAATCTTTTCCTTGAGATTTCAAGAAATCCGCATTAACTGGGAAAAGAACACCTGAGGTTGTTTTTGAGTTCCAGAAGCTTTCTGGACGAACCAAAGTATATTGGATGGTGTGGTCGTCTAAGGCTTTGACTCCAACTGTGTTAAAGTCTTTGGTTTCCCCTTTTACGTAGGCATCCAAACCTTTGATCGAATTTTGAATCAAGAAGAGACCTTCTGATTTAGACTCAACCGCGTGTTTGATCCCTGTAACAAAGTCTTGAGCCGTTACAGCACCATATTCTTCTCCTTCACTCGTATACCATTTGGCATCCTTACGAAGTTTGTAAGTATAGGTTAATCCATCTTCAGAGACAGTCCAATCTTCTGCTAGACTTGGCACAAAGTTTCCGTATCGGTCGTTTTCAAGAAGACCATCTACAAGGTTACTTGTGACATCTGAAGTTGTTGTACGAGTTGCAGCGATGTAATCCAAGGTATTTGGATCTGCTGAATAGACGAATGAGTAGGTTGCTTGATTGCTACTACCACCGCCACATGCTGCTAAAAGAAAGGCACCTGCAACAGAAACTCCTGCAAGAGCTAACAGTTTTTTTGCTTTCATCACTATCTCCTTATGTTAGATTTTCTACCATTATACACTATTTCTTAAAAAAAACCAAATTTATTTTAAAAAAGTTCGTTTTTTCTGAATGAATATAATAAGATATAAAGAAAAAGCATCTTGAAATCGATCTCAAAGAAGCCGGATAGGGGAGTCTAGGCACCTACCACCAGATCCAACAAAGATATCACCTTTCAATCCTTTTAATAAATATACGTTTCATCACAAAAAAGAACCTCTGCACTTTCGAGCAGAGGAACTGATTCCTAATCAAAATGATAGAGTTGTGGGTACTGGTCACATTCAGGATTTTTAGGATGGCAGATAGCCCGCCCAAAATAAATCATGGCTTGATGGGCAGCTAGCCATTCGCTCTTTGGCAGAACATCCATGACCCGCTTTTCAACTTCCAATGGCGTCGCTGATTTCTTGACAATATCATGGTGCTTGCAGATCCGCTCCACATGGGTATCGACAGCAAAAGCTGGAATCCCAAATCCTACACTCATGACGACATTAGCTGTTTTCCGTCCTACTCCTGCCAGGCTTTCTAACTCTTCACGAGTCTGAGGCACCTGCCCATCAAAGTTGTCTAGCAATTGTTGGGCACATTTTTTGAGAAATTTGGCCTTATTTCGATAGAGACCTAATTTAGAAATATGCTTGGCGATAGCTGCTTCACTGGCTGCTGCCATGGCTTGTGGGGTTGGAAAAGCCGCAAACAAACCTGGTGTCGCTTTATTAACAGCCGCATCAGTCGTCTGAGCAGAGAGCATGACTGCCACTAATAATTCAAAATGATTACGAAAATCCAGACTCGGTTTAGCATCTGGAAAAAGGGCGATAATTTCTTCAATCACATGACGTGCCCGTTTCTTTGATAAAACCATCATTTCTCCTTTACACTACTAGTCCTTATTATAGCATGAAAGCACCCTATTTCTGAAAGAATCGGCTTCAGAAAAAAGGAGTGGAACAGAATGAATTCTAAAAATCCATCCCATCCCACTTCTATCTCTATTAGATCTTCCTTGACTCGATTGTTTGTTTTACACCAATCTCTTTAAGAAGGTTATCAGGGTTTGAGCAGAGCGTTCGCCAGCCTCTACGATAAATTCATCAAAAGAAATATTGGCTGCGTGATCTGCCGTATCACTCATAGCTCGAATGACCATGAAGGGACGTCCAGCTGCGTGAGCGGCTTGGGCAATGGCTGCCCCTTCCATCTCAACTGCCAATACTTCTGGGAAATGCTCCCGAATGGCTGCGACTTTTTCTTCACTCGCGATAAAGCTATCTCCTGTTGTAATCAAGCCCACATGTGTGGTTGCAGCTTCTTCTTCCAGAACTTTTTTCATTTCTGATACAAAATAGCGACTGGATTCAAAGTAAAGCGGTTGACCTGCCATTTGACCATACTTGTAGCCAAAGGCTGTCACATCCACATCATGATAGGCCAGTTTGTCGGCAAGGACAATATCCCCAACAGCCATTCCCGGTGCGACTGCTCCTGCAGATCCGGTATTGATAATGGCTTCCACTTTGAAATCATTGGCTAGAACCGCTACACTCATGGCAGACATGACTTTCCCGATGCCACTTTCAACCAAAACGACTTCATGGCGACCAATCGATCCTGTATAGTAGACTTTTCCAAGACGCAGATGCTTTTCCCCATTTTCAAGGGCTTCAACCAAGATCTTCAACTCCTGGGGCATGGCTGCGATAATTCCAATTTTCATATCCATTCTCTCCTTGTGACGACCTTACAGACGCCAAATAGCAATGATCAACACAATGAGGAGCACAATGATCCAGAATAAAATCTTATTGAGTTTGGATTGGACCACACTTTGTTTACGCTCTTCAATGCGACGACTCTTGATCACAGTGGGCTCCACTTGGATCTGCAAGGTATCCTGTGAATAGCTCTCCTGCGGGCGCTCCATCCGGCTTTCTCTCATAGGACGTTCGTAGCCAAATCCCCTGTGGTCTGTCCGAATAATCTTCGTCTCTTCAGCATCGACCATTTTAGGACCGGTGATGTCCTCACCTCGCCTTGCTCGTTCAATCATTTCATCGGTTAATAAAGGTTTTCCCATCGGATCCTCCTCTATTTATTGATTAAGTCCCAATATTGGATAGCCATGATGGTCTTGGCATCACAGATTTCGCCAGTTTGGATTAAATCTTTCGCTTCCTGCAAGGTCACTTCTAATAACTCTAAGGTCTCATCCGCATCTTGTGGACGTGGATTTTCCACCTTTTTCAAGTTGGTCGCACCATAAAGTTTGATCCGCTCATTACAAAATCCAATGGCTGAATAAAAATCATACAACAACTCTAGATCCGCTGTGTAACCAATTTCTTCTTCCAATTCACGCAGAGCAGCTGCTTTAGGATCTGCATTTTCTCCCTTTTCTAACTTCCCTGCTGGAATCTCCACTGAAGTCCTTTCAATCGCCTTGCGGTACTGCTTGACCAAGATCGTTTTCCCATCTTCTGTGATCGGCAAAACCGCTACTGCTCCATTATGGAAGATTAAATCACGCTGCGCTTGGCCTTTTCCAGCGGGTAGTTCTACTTGATCAGTGACCACTTGGAAAATAGGTCCCTGATAAATCTCCTTGCGCTCAATGGTTTTTTCTTCAAATTGCATGAGAATCTCCTATTTATTTTTAGGATGGTGTGGCAAGCGAAGGGCATACTCTTCTTTATTCACTTGACGGCCACGACCAATCGCAATCGCATCAGCTGGTACATCCTTGGTAATGGTTGATCCAGCACCGACTAAGGAATTGTCGCCTAATTCAACTGGTGCAATAATCGTCGAATTGGATCCGACAAAGACATTGTTTCCAATCGTCGTTTTAAACTTGTGTTGGCCATCATAATTCACTGTGATGGTTCCTGCACCAAAATTAACGTTGCTGCCAACTTGGCAGTTGCCAATATAGGTCAGATGACCTGCTTTGGTATTTTCGCCAATAGACGAGCCTTTGACTTCGACGAAGTTTCCGATATGGACATCTTTGGCCAAGCTAGATCCTGGACGAATATGAGCATATGGTCCTACCGTTACGCCATCGGCTACCGTGCTCTCTTCAATCATAGAGTTAGTAATAACGGCTCCTGCCCCAATTTCACTGTCCACAATATAGGTTCCATTAGTTAAGACGGTTTCAGCCCCAATTTTTGTGTGACCTTTTAGGGTAACATTGGCTTCGATTTGTACCTCAGGAGCGATTTCAACATCGACATCGATATAGGCCGCATCTGGATTGACAAAGCTCACCCCATTGACCATGTGGGCTTGGTTAATGCGACGACGCATGATGCCTTCTGCTGTTGAGAGGGCCACGCGGTCGTTAACCCCAAGACTTTCATCAAAATCTTTGAGCGTATAGGCCCCGACTTTTTCACCTGCTTCTCGGAAAATTCCGATGACATCTGTGATATAGTATTCACCTTGGGCATTGTTGGTGTTGATATTTTTCAAAGCTTCAAAGAGGCGCGCATTGTCAAAGACATAAGTCCCTGTATTGATTTCTTTAATTTGTTTTTCAAAATCTGTCGCATCTTTTTGCTCAACAATTCGAAGCACTTCTGCATTGTCATTACGGACAATCCGGCCATAACCAAATGGATTAGCTGCTTCGGCTGTCAAAATCGTTGCCACATTCTTGTGGTTGATATGGAAGTCGATCAAGTGTTTGAGACTGTCACCCGTAATCAAAGGAGTGTCTCCTGCAATGACGAGGGTATGCCCTTCAAGACCTTTCAAGACTGGCTCTGCCATCATGACCGCATGACCAGTTCCCAATTGTTCGGTTTGTTTGACAAACTCTGTTTGTCCAGTTAATACTTGCTCCACCAATTCCGCCTTGTGGCCCACAACCGTTACCGTCTTCTCAGGTGAGATAGCTCCAACACTACGGAAGACATGTTCCAACATAGAGATCCCAGCAACCTTGTGAAGAACCTTGGGCAGATCTGATTTCATACGGGTACCTTTCCCCGCTGCTAAAATAATGGCATAATTTGGCATAACATTTCTCTTTTCTGTACAATATCGCTTACATTATACCATTTTTTAGCCCTTTTGGAAAATAAGACCCAAACCAAAGGGAGTGGGAAAGAGCTTCGACTTATTAAAAAGAGTTCGTTTTCCATCTTCATAGGTCATCTTTGGAGCTAAGTAGCGAACAAATACTTAGGAACCTTGCTTCGCAAGTCCTAACCACCACCTAAAAGCAGTGCTTTGAGCAATCAACCACTGCGTCATACAGTTATTCCTATTAAACATCGAAGGCTGGACAGTTTTTGCCCAGCCTCGTTCTATAACGGATAAACCTTGCGAAATTCTTCTAAAACCACCTTGCTGCCAGGTGTAAACGTCAGACCTGCTTCCTCCAGCCACTCCGTGAAAAACTCCTCATGAACCTGACGCCAATAGGCTAAAGATTTGTCTCCCTCACCTTCCTTAAAGGCATGGTCGGCTGAAACCTGATGGAAAGGCTGAACAGAAACCTTTGTAATTTCAATAATGCAGACAGCTTGATCCTTACTGTCTAAAACAACATCAAAGGTTCCTTCTTGGGGAAGGGGTTCGTCCTCTACTGCGTAAAGATCGTAAGCTGAGGCAGTTGCTGTTTTTTCGCCTTTAAAGACCAGTTCCGCTAAAAGGTCTGGGTCCACTCCAAAAGCCCAGGCATCTATCTCATCTCCGATAGAGGGGTTGATTTGCTTGTAGGCATTCCACATTTCTTGAGGTGTCATTTGTTCTCCTTCTTTTCTTTCACCTTCCAATTTCTATAGCTTGTCATGTCCAATTCTGGAAATCCTCCTAACTCTGCCTTTACCTTTAATACTAAAGGAGAAGCATTGTCTTCAGTAATTTCTTCCACATTCAACCAAACTGCATTTGCTGAATCATTGCTTCCATCAAGAACCTCCTGAGGAAGGGATTGTTGAGGGCCTTCGAAATCGAGTACGATATCATAAAAGGCCATGATATGGTGTACAGCGAAATCTTTGCCCTCTTCTTGAACCATCACGTCATACATCCTAGGATTAGCGTATCTGCTAATCGTATAGCCCGTCTCTTCCAGAACTTCTCGCTTGAGTGTTTCAGTCAGCCCTTCCCCTAGTTCCTGGCTACCACCCGGTAGATCAAAACGCTGTTGATAGGGGCCTCTTGTTTTTTCAATGCAGAGCAGTTTCCCTTCTTGAAGATAGACTCCGTAGACGCCAAAGTGATTTTTGATTTCCATCAAATCCTCCTACTTTCATTCAAAGCTCAGTCGATAGTGAAACCAGTATAGCTATTCTTTTTGCAACACCATCTCTTATTGACCCTAATCATTTCTTCTCTATTGATTTAATACCTTTTCAATATCAATTTTAGTAATTTTTCTAGATACCAATAATCCTGCAAAAACTGAAGTGAGTATCCCTATTAATACCGGGAACAACAATCTGCTAAGTTCAATATCTAGTGGTAATCCACTCAAAAAGATGATCAAATAAGAAATAGCAATTCCTATCAACAATCCCGCGCTTGTACCTCGTACTCCCATCATAAAGCTTTCAAATAAATATATTCTTTTTATCTGTCGATCAGATGCACCGATGATTTTAAAAGTTGCGATCTGTTTATGATTCTCCTGAATGGTAATAGCTAGAATATTGATGATATTAATAATCGCTACAATAGAGATAAGAACTATGATTAAGAGGATAAAAAGGTCGATGTAGGAAAACCATCTGGATAGCATATTGATAACATCCTGTTGTGTTGCTACAACAACATCTAATCCTGTTCCTGATAAAGATTGTTTTAAATTTTCATTTTTTAAAACAGTCTTTACTATCTTGTTTGCTACTTCATTTAAATCGGTTCCATTTTTTACAGTAGCATTCAGATAGTAATACTTATTTGATGAAACGCTACTACTTTTTACATTGATTGCCATCATTTGATTTATTTCTGTTGGCAAGGTAGAAAATAACTGCGCTACTTGCTTGTCTATAATGCCAGAAATTACAAACTTTACATTATGATTATCAATCTTAATAGTCACCGTATCTCCGACATTCATTGATGTAGCCTTGTGTACGGAATCTCCGATTAATATTTCATTGTTCTTCTCTGGAAATTTCCCTTCAGCAATTCTAATATTCAGGTTTTTTAAATACTTTTCTTCTAGACAATGGATAGTATTGGAAACCGATGTCTTACCATTTTGGAATTTGATATCATCCGTAAATAATAGTTTTACACCAGTAATATTTTTTACTTCATCTATTTTTTTAACTCGATTAATATCATCACTAGAAAATAAAGGTAAAGCTTTATAATTCAGAGAATTTTCTTTATTACCAAAGGCAACAGTAACAACATTTTTATTTGCTACAGTCATTTCTTTAATCATTTTATTATAGAAAGAATTAGAAATGAGCATCACTAAAACAATTAGTAAAACAGAGATCGCTATTGACAGTCGAACTAATCTATATCTTCGTTTGTTAACTTCTAAATCTCTTTTAGCAATGAATAATATGGAATGATTCATTTTATCATCTCCTTACGTACTCAATTTTGCCATCTACAACTGTGCAAATAGACTGCATACTATTGGCCACTTTATCACTATGAGTTACTGTTATAATCGTGATACCTAACTCCTCATTGATCCGCTTCAACAATTCTATTATATTTTGTTCGTTATCAGCGTCTAAATTACCAGTAGGTTCATCCGCTATCAATATTTCTGGATTGTTAATAAGAGCTCTTGCCAAAGCAACTCTTTGTTTTTCACCTCCACTAATCTTATCAATACTCTTACTTAATATTTCCTTTGAAAGGCCTAGAGTGTTACAAATTTCGTTAATGTTATTCTCTCCATTTTCAAAAAAATATCTTAGAAGTAGAATATTCTCTTTCACCGTGAAACCTGAAATCAAATTAAAGTTTTGGAAGACACAGCCAATATTCCTACGCCTTACCTTACTCAAATTTTTCATATCTAAAATGGAACTACCACAGACTAAGATATCCCCCTCATTTAAACTGGTAATCCCTAATATTAATTTAACAAGAGTAGTTTTTCCTAATCCAGAACGGCCAACTATTGCAGTCGTGCTTCCTTTTTTAAATTCAAAATTACAATTTTTGAAAATATATCTGACATTCGATCCATCACTAAAACATTTAGTAACATTCACTAATTTAATCATGACTTCACCTTCATTCCACAATAACTTAGCAAATCAATTGTACTATTCGTTTCTTCTAAAACAATCTCTTAAGGTTTCAGGTAGCCCATTCAAAAAGTTCTTCTGAACTTACCCTCAGTTATCTTCATAATTGTTATTATCCCTGTCTTTTTTTGGTGAAAAAGGCTAGATCTCCATCGTGACCAATCATAAAGAAATCTGATTCATCCTGATCACTCTGGTAGGTTTAATTTCGTTCAGTAAGATCTTCTTTAGCATAGAGGTAAATACCTATCTCACCACTGTCCTAACTTAATTGTTCACTTAGGTTTGATCCTCTTTCAGTAAGGAAAAAACAATTACATTTCTTAGCAAGATTTCAACTCTTGCTTTTTCATCCTCCTACTTCAAACTCCATCCACCATCAATCGTCAGGATTTGTCCTTGCATAGCTGTCGCCTTTCCGCTTGCCAAAAAGAGGCTAACTTCTGCCACTTCCTCTGGTTCTATCCAGCGTTTGATGGGCGTCTCACTGGCTACCCAGTCCGCCAAACCACCTGGTTCAAAGTCTGCTGCGGTCATGCCTGTTTTGACAGCACCTGGCGCGATGCCAAAGACCTGTATTCCAGCTTCTGCATAATCCAAGGCCAACTGCTTGGTAAAGCCCGCTAGAGCATGTTTGGAGGAAGTATAAGCGTGACCGCCTCCACCAGCTAGACTAGATGCAATGGAGCACATATTGATGATGATCCCTTGCTTCTTCTCCAACATTTGAGTCAGATAATGACGTGTCAGCTCCACTGGGGTCACATAGTTGATCTCAAAAATCTCCTGAATCTCCTGAGCGCTTTGCTCCAGAAGCGGCTTGTAATCGTCCAAGACCCCAGCTGTATTGCACAAGACCTCTACCTCAGGACACCAGTCAAAAATCGGCGTCAAATCAAGAGTTAAGTCCCTCTGTAAGAAGTGAAAATCACCTGCTAACTGGGGATCCGCTCCCTGGTCCACTCCATAGACCTGGTAGCCCTTTTCTAGAAAGAGTCGAGCTTGAGCTAAACCAATCCCGGAACTCACACCTGTAATCAAGACCCTTTTAGTCATGGACTTCCACCCAATCTGTCGCTAAGACATCACAAGGAGTTGGACTCCACATGGAGAAACCTTCACCCTCACCAGAGACGTTGATGAGGAAATAAGGGGTCACTTCCAGAGCCACCCCATTTTGCTCAATGGTATCAAAGAGTTGGACGTAGTTTTCTGCTCCACCCCATCCTGTTCGCACATATTTTTTCTTAGCCTTTAAGCCTGGTAAAATCTCTTCAAATGTCATGTTTTTCTCCTTTGTTATCTAGTTAACTTTCTCCCTTTATTATATCAAAAAAAGAGCTTTCCCTATACAAAAAGCCAGAGTTCTTCTACTCTAGCTTTTATGTTTTATTGATTTTCTTCTGAATGGCGATACCCATAACCGAAATAAATTCCAACCCCGATCAGGAGAGCAACTCCGAAGGCCAGCCAGGTCGATAGGGAATACTGGGTCATAAAGGACAGACAGACCACAATCGATAGGATTGGCAAGACCGGAACCAAGGGCGTTTTAAATTCACCAGGTCCAGGGGCCCCGTGTTCCTTACGCAATTTCAAGAGGGCAAGGGCCAACATAACCAGGTAAGCCAAGGTACAGATGTTTAAGAAGGAAGCGATACTGGCTAGTGGAAAGACTCCACCAGCAATGGCAGCCATCGATCCAGCTACTAGTGTTGCATTTTTTGGAATTCTGGTTTTTGGATCGAGCTGTTTCATAGCTTTTGGTAAGAGACCATCCCGCGCCAAACTGTAAATCATCCGTGAAAGGGCAAAGGTCATCGAAATGCAGACGGTAATCAGGGTCAAAATCGCTACCAGCGATACATAATTTCCAGCCCAGCCAGCTCCGACCTGACGGAGGGCAAAGGCAACCGCGTCTTCTACATTTAAGTTCTTAAAAGGAACCATACCAGTCAAAACCAGGGTGACCAAGATATAAAGAACCGTTGTGATCAAAAGACTAAGGACAATGCCGCGAGGGACGTTCTTTTGTGGTTCCTTGATTTCGTCGACCGCCATTGAAATGGACTCAAAACCAAGAAAGGCAAAGAACATGAGCGAAGCACCAGCCATAATCCCTGTCTGACCACCATAGATTTCGCCAAATCCATACGGAGCAAAGTTTGCCCAGTTGCCAGGATTTAGGTGAAAAATCCCGACAAGAATAAACAAGGCAAGAGCGGAGAACTTGAGTAAGACCAGCAAGGAATTAAAACGTAAGACCGCTTTTGCATTCATAAGGACTAAGGCTGTGACGAGAACCATGACCAAAATAGGCAAGAGATCCACATAAGTTCCCTTAGCTGGATCAAAAGTCCCGTTTAAAGTCGTCGGCAGGCTCCAGCCAAGATTGGCCAACAAGCCCTTGAAATATGCAGCCCAACCTGAAGCCACCCCTGATACAGCTGTCATAAATTCCATCACAGTCAACCAACCGGCAATCCAGGCTGGAAACTCTCCAAAGATGGCATAGAGGTAACTATAGGCCCCACCAGTTGAAGGGATGCGAGACGCAAATTCAGCAAAGAAGAGGGCAGATAAGCCAACGCAAAAAGCCGCAATCACAATCGAAATAATCAAGGCTGGACCAGCTAAATTCGCTGCTGCTGTTCCCGTAATTGTGAAGATCCCTGTCCCCACCATGGCACCAATTCCTAAAATAATCAAATCCCACAATCGTAAATGGCGATTTAGACCCGGGTGTACTTGCCCAAGTCCCTTTTTTCGAAATAGATTCATGTATATTCTCCCATCTAATGAGTTTATTCTACCATACTTGGACATGAAAAGGGAGACTCTTTTTCCCCCTTTCCTTTCTATTTATCACTTTCCGTCCTATTCTTTTTCAAAGCGCGAATCGTAAACCAATAATAAATAACCAACCCAAAGACGATGATCACTGTGGGCAGAAGAACCGTCATACCAAGATTCTGAACTCCTTGTGCCAAGGTCCAGCGATGTAAGAATCCAACCACTAAAAAGGCGACGATAGGAAAGATGAAAGCTCGTCCAAACTCTTCTTTCCATTGCCAAAGAATGAGAGCTCCGCTAGACCCTGTCATGAGAAGAGCATCCCAAGGACTAGGGACTACAAACCATGCAAGAGCTGGCAAGAAACGGACCCCCACTATTTCACCAACAAAATAGAATCCTAGAACTAGAACAAATGCTACATAAATTGCTTTTTTCGCTTTTTCTTCCGCAAAAATGAGGCGACGAAGGAGATAGAAGATTATCCCAACAGCTAGGAGTCCCAAAATGATGTCGGTTAAATAGACTAGTGGCTTGAGCACAAGGACCGCTTGAGAAGCAAAATCACTTAGGAGGCGATAAAAAATCACAATACCTGAAAAGATAGCCCCATATTTCAAAACAGACCGTGTCGATTCTTTGGGCATATTTTCGATGATTTGGTCTGCCATTCCCTTTGGATCAAGGCCAAAATAATCCTTTGCCGTGAGGCCATCCGCTCCTGCTTGCGAAAAGTCAAGTGCTAGATTATAGACCTGCTCTCTTAAGGCTTTCTCCTCATATAAGAAACCTGCAAGATTGAAATAATCCCAGAGATCTTGGAAATAAACTTGATCCTCTTGGCTAAAAGTTTTCATCAAGGCCTGCGTTTCTTCAAAATACATTGCTGATTTCATGCTTCTTCCTTCTTTCTTTGGAGACAAAATACAATAAGGGTCAGGACTAGTCCCATGAGAGGAAGGAGCCAGCCTATTAAATGAGCAGTTTCCTGATTCACAAGACGAATCCAGCATCCTGTAACTAAGAAAGTCAGGCCCAGGACTAGTAGACTCGACATCAAACGCTCCCTGCTTCTATAAGCCATAACCGTAAACCCAAGTAGGACTAGGACAGCGAGAACAATCGCCCAACCATCTGATAAGAAGAGACTCCCAATGTGGCCAAAATAGATCGAAAATAGTCGTACGATGTTCAGAAATACCATCAGGCTGATCACACTGATAAAAATAGCCCAAGACCACTTCATTTCTCCATAGCTCTGTTTGGACCAAAGCCACGTGATGAACTGGCTGAACGCCAAGAAATTGAGGAGAATGACAACATAGGTCAAAGGTTCGATTTTCAGTGGTGTCATCCAGGTAAAATCCATTAAATAACGCATGCCAACCAAGATCACTCCAAGTATAAAAACTAGTCCCACATAAGATCCTAAAGAGCGTTTAGGCAAGTCTGAAAGAACTTGATCCACCATCGACCGTGGATCCTTTCCAAAATACTCCACCGCCCGTATGCCTTCTTTCTCAGCAACTTTCAGATCGCAAACCATATTGTAGAGTTGTTCACCGAGCGCTTCATCATCATAAAAATAGGACTTGGCCCCAATATAAGCCACCATTTTTTTCACATAGGCTTGATCCTCTTTGTTTAGATGAATCAATTCATCTGACATTTTTTCTGTATAACTTTCTACCATTCTTCTCCCTCCTTCTTGATACGTTCTACTTTTGTGACCAGCTCCTGCCACTGGTCCCAAAATTCCTCTAAGCGCTCTCTTCCAGCATCACTGAGTGAAAAATACTTGCGATCGGGACCATCTGGAGACGGCCTCATTTCCCCATGAATAACCCCTTGTTTTTCTAATTTTTGAAGCAGGGGATAAATGGTCCCAGCGACAATCTTATCAAATCCCATCTCTTTGAGACTTTGGATCAATTCATAGCCATAGATGGCCTTTTTAGAAATAATCTCCAGCACACAGCCCTCCAAGACTCCCTTTAGTAATTGGGACTCTTTCATCCTTCTCACCTCTTTCTTCACATTTTTCACTAGTTTGTTTTACATACTAGTCTTTTCACTATCAGTATACTCTTTCTCAACTAGTATGTAAAGCATAATAGTAATTTTTTTTAAAAAAAATTTTTATTCCTTAAAAATCCCATAAAATCAAGGGTTTCACTGTATACTGGTGTGTAAATATACAAAAAAAGTTCAAAAAACACTTTATTTTGTAGATTGATTGGAGTATAATAATTAAAATTATTCAAAAGGAGACACGAATATGAAAAAATCGAAGCTTGCTCTTTTAGCAGGTGTCGCCGCAGCTTCAACGCTTTTCCTTGCTGCATGTGGCTCATCTTCTAATGCGTCAAAAGGGACTACCTACAACTACGTGTATGGTACAGACCCTGATTCCTTGAACTATTTGACTTCAAATCGTTCAACTACAAGCGACATTACAACCAACTTGGTCGATGGTTTGTTTGAAAACGATCAATACGGTAACTTAGTGCCTGCTCTTGCTGAGGACTGGTCCGTTTCAAAAGATGGTCTGACTTATACTTACAAGCTTCGAAAAGACGCGAAGTGGTATGATTCAGAAGGAAATGAATACGCTGACGTCACTGCACAAGATTTCGTGACATCTCTAAAATACGTAGCAGATAAAAAATCGGATGCTCTTTACTTGGTTCAAAACTCAGTCAAAGGCTTGGATGACTATGTAAACGGGAAAACCAAAGACTTCTCAACCGTTGGGGTAAAAGCTGTTGATGATCACACTCTTCAATACACTTTGAACCAACCAGAATCTTTCTGGAATTCTAAATTGACGACTGCTACCATGATGCCAGTTAATGAAAAATTCTTGGAATCAGCTGGGAAAGACTTTGGTAGCGTGAAACCAAATGGTATCCTCTACAATGGTGCCTACATTTTGAAATCCTTCACTTCAAAATCACAAATCGAGTTGGATAAAAACCCTGATTACTACGACAAGAAAAATGTTCACATCGATACGGTTAAATTGACTTACTTCGATGGATCTGACCAAGACTATCTTGCTCGTAACTTCTCAGATGGGAACCTATCTACTGCTCGTCTCTTCCCAACAAGCTCAACTTACAGTACGATTGAGAAGAAATTCAAGGATAACATCGTTTATTCCCCACAAGATTCTACTGTTTACTACGCTTACTTCAACGTCAACCGTCAAAATTACGGCCATACGAAGAAGACATCTGATGAGCAAAAGAACAACACGAAGACAGCCCTTCAAAACAAAAACTTCCGTCAAGCTTTGAACTTCGCTTTGGATAGAACTTCCTACAGCGCTCAAGTTAACGGGAAAGACGGAGCATCAAAAACTCTACGTACCCTTCTAGTTCCACCGACATTTGTGCAAGCAGACGGGAAAGACTTCGGTACTCTCGTTGAAGAAAAACTTGCCGCAACAGGAGATGAGTGGAAAGGTGTTAGCTTCGCAGATGCTCAAGATAGCTTGCATAATGCGGATAAAGCCAAAGCGGAACTTGAAAAAGCGAAGGCTGAATTGCAATCACAAGGTGTTCAATTCCCAATCCATATCGACTATGTCGTAGACCAATCTTCTAATGCTCTTGTCCAACAAGCAGACTCTATGAAGAGTTCTATTGAAACAGCTCTTGGTAAAGACAATGTCGTGATCGATGTACAAAAATTGTCTACAGACGATGCAGACAACGCTACTTACTTCGCCCAATCACCAGATCAAAAAGACTTTGATATGGATATCACAGGTTGGGGACCTGACTTCCAAGATCCATCTACTTACTTGGATATCTTGAACCCAACAGATGGTTCAACCTTGACTGGTATGGGACTTGATCCTAAGAAAGACCAAGCGCTCATCGAAAAAATTGGTTTGAACCAATACAAAGAATTGTTGGATGCTGCTAATGCTGAAAAATTGGATACCAATGCGCGTTATGAAAAATATGCTGATGCCCAAGCTTGGTTGACAGAAAACGCAATTGTTCTTCCAATCTACTCTAAGGGTGGAGTTCCATCTATCACGAAGGTAACACCATTCTCAGCAGCAAATTCTGCAATTGGTATTAAAGGTGAAACAAGCTTCTTCAAATACCAAAAACTTCAAGATAAGACAGTCACAACTGCTGACTACGAAAAAGCTTATAAGAATTGGTTGAAAGAAAAAGAAGAATCAAACAAAAAAGCGCAAGAAGAACTTGCAAAACACGTGAAATAATCGTGATAGAAAACACCGAGGATATAATCCTCGGTGTTTTTTGTGCTAACAAAATGTTGTATGTTTCATCTTATTTCTAATCTTTTATAGACTCGAACGCTATCTCACGACAATCTTTCGATAACTTCTAGAAGTCAGAAGAAAGACGAGAATATAGGAGATGAAAAAGACAGCGCAGATAGACAGAGTCGTTTGAAGGACCAAGCCCGCATTGGTCGCTCCTAAGATGGCAACGATTTTTGCGATCATCTTGTAGGCTACTCCTAGGTAGAGGAAGGAGAAAAATAAAGGAAGGAAAAAGACGGTGAGAATTTGTTTGCGAATGGTGGTGGACGTTTGCTTTTGGTCCAATCCTACTTGTTGCAAGATCACAAAATTTTCCCGGTCCTCATAGCCTTCTGAAATCTGCTTGTAGTAAATCACGAGAACCGTAGCTAATAGAAAGATCACAGATAGGAAAATCCCGATAAATAGAAGAGTCCCTGCTGTTTCACGCCAATCTTTCTCTATACTATATCGATCAAATCCACCAAAATAAGTCGCATCATATTGACTGATTTTGTCTGTCGAATACAGCTCTTTGATCAAGCCAGAAATAAAATCTTGGTTATCTTTATTTTTAGCAGTAATAGAGAATTCCAAATTTTTATCAACTTTTAGTCCCAGTTGGTTCAAGTCAGGGAGGACCAGGTACAAGCCCATTTGGTGTTGAAACAGGTCGGATTGAGGGAGTTTCCCTTGGATAAAATTGGAGCCCAATTTTTGTTTAATCATGAAGGTCTTCCCATTGATTTCTAATTGTGCGTCTAATTTTCCAGGATATTGATACCCATAGGCTAGGATTTCATTTTCCCCAAGCTCAACTTTTTGACCGGTCAGTTGCTCATAAGTCGCTTGATCAAAAAAGTAGACTGTTCCTTCTGTCTTCAACTCCTGACCAGTTGATGGAGTGGACTGGTCATTCACCTCTAAGATCCTTCCATCAATCTTTCGAATTTCAGCTGACCAGTATGTTGTCTGTGCCACCTGATAATCTGACAGATGTGTCGCGTCAGCTGTTTTCTTAATTTGAGCTTGAACATCCTCGATAACCGTTTCTATCTCAGCATCTGAAGGCATATGCCCCACACTAATCATGTAATCAGAAGGGTAAACAGTATCTAGGTAATTCTGCCCTCCAATAAAGATATTGAGCGACCCGGTTAAGGTGACCAAGACCATGGTGGAAAGAATACTAATGGTCGCGAGGCCCGCTGCATTTTTTCGCATCCGAGCTATTAAGTTAGAGACAGATATAAAATTCTCTGGCTTGTAATAATAGGATTTCCGACCTTTGAGAAATCTTAAGAAGGTAATAGAGCCTGCGTTGAATAAGAGATAAGTCGCTAGAATGACCAAGATGACGGCAATAAAGAATCCTTGGGCAGCCGCAACTGGCCGCTCAACGGTTAGCGCCATATAAAAAGCAATTCCTAAGAGCCCTAGTCCTAACAGAGTTTGAACCAGCAAGAAGCGTCCCTTCTTCTCTCCTGCTTTCTTTTGCTGCATAAGGTGGAGGGAACTGTAGCGCAAGAGGCGGAAAGAATTCAACAAGAGAATGAGGCCAAAAGCTAAGGCTAACCCAAGTAAAGTGTTAAGAACAGCATCTATCTGGAAGGTTGATTGAATGACGACTGGTAAACCCATACATTTTAGAAGCAAGGCGAAAATCAAGCGATCAAACAAGAGTCCCAAACCCAGTCCTACTCCAACTGTGAGAACATAGAAGAAGAGCAATTCCCATAAGGTCATGATGAGGAGATGCTTCTTCTCCATTCCCAGAACACTGTACAAGCCCAGTTCTTTGGATCGATTTTTCATGACGTAGCCATTGGCATAAGCCACCAAAATGATGACGACCAGCTGGACGACGAAACTGCCAAAACCAAGAACAGTTCTCGCCGATCCCCCTCCGTAAGAATCCTCTAAATGAGGGGTCAATGACAGGGCGATAAAACTATAAAGGATCATGGTCGTTAAAATAACAGCCAAGGCAAAGGGATAATAGAGCTTGCGATTTTGTTTGAGGTTTGAAAGAGCTAATTTACTTGTTAATTTAAACATCACGATCCTCCTTCCCCGCCATGACCGTCAGGGTATCTGAGATTTCTTGGAACATCTGACGCTCCGTCTTTTCCCCGCGGAAGATCTGGTTGTAAAGAATCCCGTCCTTGATGAAGAGCACGCGCTTGGCACGAGCTGCTGCTGCGGTTGAGTGAGTCACCATAAGAATGGTTTGGCCCATGGTATTGATATCTTCAAAGACGTCGAGCAACGCAGCCGAAGACTTGGAATCCAGCGCCCCTGTTGGCTCATCCGCAAGGAGGATTTCTGGTGAGGTGATGATGGCACGCGCTACGGCCACCCGTTGTTTTTGCCCACCAGAGATTTCGTAAGGGTATTTTTCTAAGAGCTGGTGAATACCCAATTCCCGACTCACGCTATCGACCTTGCTCATCATTTCCTTGACTGGTCTGCGAGAAAGGACCAGAGGTAAGAGGATATTGTCCTTGACAGATAAGGTATCGAGCAAATTGAAATCCTGAAAGACAAAACCTAGTTTTTCCCGGCGGAAGCTGGAGGCGTCCTTGTTCTTGATGGTTGAGGTATCTGTGCCATTGAGGTAAACCCGCCCTTCGGTCGGCTGATCCAGCATGGCCAGGATGTTGAGGAGAGTTGATTTCCCGGATCCTGATTCCCCCATGATGGCCACGTATTCGCCCTTTTCAACTGTGAAGTGGATATCCTTTAAGGCTTCAACCTGCGTTCCTTGAAAGCGGGTTTTGTAGATTTTTTTGATATGTTGAACGTCTAGTAGGATCATGGTCCATTCCTTTCTAGCTCGATAAAAGCTTCAATCGTTTTTTACAAGTCTATTGTACTAAAACTGAAACGCTTTCACCATAACATAACCTTACATTTTCCCCTTTATTTCTTACATTTTTGTAAGAAAGCAAAAATAGGCTAGGACTTGAGGTCCTAACCTATTTTTTTCATTGATTATTCAGCTGATGAAGAGAGCAATGGCGCAATTGATTTATATGCACTTTCAAGAGCTTGTTTCATAGTGTCACGTCCAGATTTCAATTGTTGTACAAAAACAGTACGCCCTTGTTCAGGAACAACCGTATCATCTGAACCACCAGTTGAAAGTGCTGTATCAAATTGAGTTTTTGATTCGTCCAATGTCTTGAGAGCTGGCTCTACTTGTTGAGTATATTTAGATCTCAGTGATTCGGGAATTTGATCGCCAATATCTTGAGCATATTTTTTATAGTTATCCACTAATTTACTATAAAGAGTTTTCATATCACCAATTGTTTTGGCATTATCGATTTCATCATCAGTCAACAAGACAATTTCTGGAATTTTAACAGAAGAGGTTGCTGATTTAGATGATTTTGATGAACTGCTTGATTTGCTTTCTGAAGTAGATGATTTTTCTACTTTGCTAGAAGAAGCTTTTGCATCTTTGCTTGATGATTCTGAAGCAGTTTTACCAGAACAAGCTGCTAACGTTGCAACTGACAAGAGAGCCACACCGGCTGTAAGAAGTTTTTTCATATTTTTTCTCCTATAAATAAAGAATGAATATATTTTAAATGATTTTCCTTTAATTGTCAAACATTTTCTGTTTTTAAACACTTGTATACCGCCAATTATCACTAGTTTTTAACATATTTTATATCCTAAAAATTATTTCTTTTGTTGTATTTTTATTCATTCTTTGAATAAACAAAACCAGAAAAACAGTCTTTTTCTGGTTTATTTTTCTTTTTATTGATGAAGCAACTGCGTAAATTCTTCTTGTAGTTCCTTGTTGTCCGTTGGTTTTAGATACATCTTTCCACCATTGGTCGTTGGAGAATGAAAGACAATGCCTTCTCCTGTATCTGTAATGGCAAAGAAATAACTATGCACATCTGGATACTTGTCCCAATTGCTATAGCGTTCCACGATGCGGTATTTTGCATTTCCTTGACCAGTATCCGTATAAATGGCATCCATCTTGCTATTTTCCCCTAGAGTATAGAGGTTGTCTGGTCCTACATCACCGACAGCGATGCCTTTTTGATAGTTGGGTTGGCCCATCTTTTCGCCCCAGGTCTTCATAAATTCTGCCAATTTTGCTGATTTCTCAGCATTCCAAGGCGTTTTTTCCTGGCTTTGGCTATTTCCCGCTGATGGTGTGCTGTCAAAAGTTTGCCAATCGAAACTCTTGAGATCCAATTTTTCCTCATCCGATTTTCCAAAGAGGCTATTCAGATCTGACCCAGGTACTTGGACTTCTTCTTCCTGGACTTTGGTCGCAGCTTGAGGCGTCTTTTCTATCCGTGAGAGCACAGCTACCCCACGGCCAGTTCCTGACATCCAGCTGACTTCTAAGACTTCTCCTCCCTGATAGAGGGTCGTCGCATTGCGCGCTCCACCGTGTCCAGCGACGAAACCTTCAGCTAGTAGAGTCGGTTTTTGCTCCTTGAGGTAATAAACTCCTGTCACAAAGTAGCTTCCATCGGTCTGCTGATTGGCGACGATCATTTCATCTACCCCATCGTTATTTAAGTCCTTAAAGGCATAGCGAACAGCATCTGGCTGATTGATCACGGTCTCGATCACCCAGCTATTGATCATCCGATCTTCTTTGGCTAATGCATCATTCAATTTGGAAATAGCATCTAAATCTTTTGAAGTGGCAAAAATCTTTTGGTAGTCTGAAAAAACAGACTGGTATAATTGTTTGTTATCTGTTTTTTTCGCTTGTTTCTTTGTTGAAGTCTGGCTCGTTGTAGCCTCTTTTTTGGGACTAGACTGGCGTTGGTATCTCTGGTAACATCCTGTTAACATGACCATACTCGAAGCCACTAAGCCCAATTGAATCCATTTTTTTATTTTCATCTTATTTCCTATAGTCTCCCTTATTTTCATACTAAACTTTATTATACTAAAAAAAGCGTGAGGAAGAAATCCCTTCGTCACACTTAGTTTATTTTATTCGGTTTGGCTCGACGATCCGTTTGACTTTCAATATGCTCTTTCACCAAGGCAACCACCTCATCATTGGTTGGAAGGTCCGAGTGCTGGGCATCTTCCCCCGTCACTGTAATCTCCGTATAGCTAGCAGCTTGGTTTTGATAGATATATTTCCCAGCAGAGACACTGGCATCCGGGACTAGCTCATCTGAATCATAGGTGATGGTCCCTGCTACTGAATACATATGGAGGGTACTAGGAATGGCTTCTTTTCCCTTGATAAAATCGGCCAACATCTCAGATTTATTTTTGATATTGGTCTCCGTGAAATTGTAGGGAGTTCCGATGGTCATGAGGGTCTTGAGATCGATATCATAATCCCCCAGATAATTTTCAATAAAGGCTGTATAAATCAAGCCACCGTTGGAATGACCCAAGCCCTTGAAATTATTAAAATTGTATTTTTCTTGAAAGGCTTCAAAGGCTTGATTGAATAGCTTGGCTTGCTTTTTAATATTGCTATAGCCATCTTTGTTGTTTTCAAAACCAACCACAATTACCGGCTCATTGTCCTTGGCATCAATACTACCACTATAGGTGATATGCCCATCATTCCAAACCTTAACCTTAAGCAGACTGTGTTTGGTTCCTTGACGGCCTTGGTTGAGCTTGGTCACCAAGCCATCGAAGCGGTTCTCTGTCGCAGAGCTTCCCGGGATCATGATGATGGGAGACAGTTTGGAATTATAAAATTTCTCGATTTTTGAAACATTGGTCCGAGTCCAGCTATAAGAAGGAATGGCTAAAGCGATCAAGAAAAGACTGACCAAAGTAAGGACGATGGCTGTTTTTTTAGATGACTTCATCGCTTTCTCCTTTCACTTTTAAATCTTTTCGGATACGATTTCCCATGCGGACAAATGGTAGATAAAGGAGCACATCGACGGCAAAACAAAGAAGGCTTACAGCTAAGGCTCTCAGACTTCCTCCCGTTCCAATAAAAGCATAAAGAAGGCTAGGAGTCCCATCTGGCACCGGATAGACGGCTGCAGGCATCAGCTTGAAGCACAAAGCCACAGCTGCTATTCCCATATTCACCAAGGGGATCAATAAGAAGGGAATCACATATAGGAGGTTGAGAAGGACCGGTATCCCTACCATGAAAGACGCCCCGTTGTTAAAGAGACTTGGAAACAGACTGAGAAAACTGACTTTCTTGTCCTTTTGACTTCGTGAAACCAACAGGATCGCCACCAAAAGCGCTAGGACGGCTCCAATTCCAGCTACCAGACCAAAACTGCGGTACAAATTGGTCAAGGTATAGAGATGAGGAATGCCTGTCGTTGTATGATGCGTCACAGCGTAGGTAAGATTTTCCAAAGCAAAGTTATCATCCGCAATTGAGTTCAAGGCAAAGGATTGACTATTACCAAACCAAGCAGATAGCCCACTAAATAGTCCCATGACAAAGGTGGACAGCAGATGATGACTGCTTATAGTCAGAAAACTAAAGAATTGACCGATCATTTGAAAAATACGGTACTGATTGCCAAGAAGGAGGAGAATATTCAGGCTAACCCCTAGAACCAAGGACAAGAAAATGGGACGCACAGTCTTGGGCTGATAGATAAAGTCTTTGTCCACAATCTGGTCGTCACTAGCCTTGGATAGTCGAAAGATCTGTCCGATTAGATAGCCTAAAACAATGGCTAAGAGGATATTGGTCGTCGCAGGTAAGTTAATTCGCGTCAGTTGCCCATCATTGAGTGGTCCCACCAACAATTCCTGAGACCCTACAATCAAGCTGACCAAAAGAGCAGTCACGCCGGCTGTCCCCGTACTTCTACCATAGTGCCCAGCTGTATATTTCCCAGCGAAGTAGGTTGCTAAAGGCCCTGCTAGACCTCCTAGAAAGTTGGAAAAATTAATAAGAACCTGGCTGATAGCTTGATCCCATGGCAACCAACTATCCATCGAAAAGAGCTGATGGATATAGCCTCGATCGGAAAAGACCGATAAGGCAATCACTCGAACGATTCCTGAAAATAAGAAAAAAGGAAATAAGGAAACCAGAGTTTTCTGGGATATTTGAATCAAACTTTTTTCTCGTAACCAGAAAAACTTCTGGACTAAATACTTGGTCATGGCGCCCCCTATTGGTGTGTTCACGTTGCTTGCTTTCTTCTTATTATATCATAGTGGTGATCCTTACCTTTCGTTTGGAGAGACGTCATCAGTTGAGAATGCTGTTAATATTTTCAAAACTGTTCAAAAACTCTTTGACAGGGGTCTTCATTTCCTCTATACTATTTGTTAGCTAATAAAACGATGGATCAGGTTGCCGTAGGTCCCACTATGCTACCTGACGGAAAATCAGATCGTTACCATATTTTTTATACCATAGTCCATGTCTATAGGAAGATTTAGGAGGAATCAGACGTCTATGTCACAAGAAAAAATTTCAGCCAAGGTCTTGTTCGCGATCTTTGCGACAGGGATCCTGTCCTTTTGCGGGGTGGCTGGAGAGACTGCCATGAACATCACCTTTCCAATATTGATGAAGGAATTTGAGATCAACACCGCAACAGTCCAGTGGGTTACCACCATCTATCTCCTAGTGGTTGCCTGTGTGGTCCCCTTATCTGCTTATCTCAAGCGTTCCTTTAAAATGAAGTCCATCTTTTTAGTTGGAAATCTCCTATCTGTTTTAGGTGTTCTTATCGACTTCCTAGCTCCAAATTTTGGCTTTGTGGTCCTGGGGCGATTGGTCCAAGGAATGGGGGTTGGTTTTGCCCTCCCTCTGATGTTTAATATCATTTTAGAACAAGTCCCAAAACGTAAGATCGGTCTCATGATGGGAGTGGGGACCTTGATTACAGCCATTGCACCCGCTATTGGGCCTACTGTCGGTGGACTCTTAACAGCTAGCTTCGGCTGGCGGTCCATCTTTTTAGTTCAATTCCCGATCCTTCTGGCCTCACTAGTTGCAGGACTTCGCTCCATTGAGCAAATCAGTAAAGTCAAGAGGGAAACCTTTGATATCGTGAGCCTTCTTGCCATCATTGCCCTTTTCATAGGGTTGATTCTAGGTATTCATGGCCTAGCGGATCATGCGTTCTTCAGTTTTTCTGTGCTTGGTTGGCTGGTGATCGGAAGCTTGGGACTGGTTCTTTTGGTCTGGCGGTCCAATCAGTTAGAGACTCCCATTATCAATCTTTCTATTTTGAAAAATCATCGTCTCACTGGCCATATTCTAGCCTTCTTCACCTTTCAATTAGGCTCTCTTGCCATGAGTTTTCTTCTTCCTAATTATGTCCAATTGGTCAACCACTCAAGCACTACGCTTGCAGCCTTGATGCTGCTTCCAGGAGCCATCATTGGAGCTGGCTTTGCCCCCTTCTCTGGTCTGATTCTAGATAAACTGGGGGCCCGCAAACCGATCCTCCTTGGAGCTGCTTTCATCCTTCTGGCCCATTTTCACTTCACCCTCTTGGGCCTGAAGCTGACAAATGGTTTGATTCTCGTCTTTTACATGATCTTCATGACCGGTATGGGACTGGCCTTCGGCAATATTATGACCAACGGACAAAAACAACTCTCTCTGGAAGAGCAACCCGATGCGAACGCAATCTTTAATACCTTGCAACAATTTGCAGGCGCTGTCGGAACAACCCTAGCTTCGCTGATCGTTGCCATGAGCCAAGCTAATCAAAAGATGGACTTCACCCAAGCCACTGCTAAAGGAAGCCGCAACGGTTTTATGGTCTTATTTGCCTTAGGCATCTTCCAACTCCTTCTCTTATTTTGGGTTGTGGGGAAAGAACAAGATACGAATTAATTTTTCTCATCAGAAAACAGCAATTTGCTGTTTTTTTGTTATCCTTTCCGCACTCGCGTTAGAATACCATCAGGATCCTCAAAGGTAAAATCACTTCTGCTAAATAAATCTTGCTAGAATAGGCGTATGACCTATTCTTTCTTTTTGCTTGCAATGCCAAAGATTATAACTTAAATTTCATTAAATTGTCGAACTTTTATCATTTGAGTTAAAATCCTTGCTTTCTTATTGTATTTTATTTATAATCATTCTAAATAAGATAAAGGAGACATTGTATGACTGAAATGAAACATGGAGTAGATGAATCATTTAACGACCGCTTGAATATCTTGAGAGCCGCTGTTCTCGGGGCCAATGATGGGATTATTTCTATTGCTGGGGTGGTGATTGGGGTAGCCAGTGCCACACCAAACATCTGGATCATTTTCCTATCTGGCTTGTCGGCGATTCTGGCAGGTGCCTTTTCGATGGCGGGCGGTGAGTATGTCTCTGTTTCCACACAAAAAGACACGGAAGAAGCCGCTGTTAACCGCGAACAAGCCTTGTTGGATCGCGATCCAAAGTTAGCGAGAGAATCTCTCTACCACGCTTACCTTCAAAATGGAGAATGCGAAACTTCCGCAAAGATTTTGACAGAACGGGCCTTTATGAAACATCCACTCAAAGCCCTGGTCGAAGAGAAATATGGTATCGAATATGAGGAGTTTACTAATCCTTGGCATGCTGCTGCATCTAGCTTTCTTGCTTTTTCGGTTGGTTCCCTTCCTCCAATGCTCTCTATTATTCTCTTTCCAACTGCCTATCGCATCCCGGTGACGGTCTTCGTTGTTGGACTATCCTTGATCTTCACTGGCTATACCAGTGCAAAACTGGGAAAAGCACCAACCAAGCCAGCCATGCTTCGCAACCTCATCATTGGCCTTCTCACCATGGGTGTGACTTACTTCTTCGGACAACTCTTTAGTATCTAAAAAGCTGAGACTTCTGTCTCAGCTTTTCTTATGCTTCTAATAAGGCTTGTGCTTGTTTTTCCAGTCCTGCGACCGCTTCATCTGTCAAGACTAATTCACCTGTTTCCCAAGCTTCTGGGTTAACGGTTGTTCCAGTAAACTCTCCAACCACTTGAGTCCGAACGAAAGGCAAAAGCGCTTGGTATGCCGCAAACATTGGTTCGTGTCCGGCATTGGCTACTGAAGAAACCGTTACGATCTTATCTTGAAGGGCAGATGGACCACGAGTTTCTGACAGGTCAAGGGCACGGCTAAGCCAGTCGATTAGGTTTTTCACTACACCTGGAATAGCAAAGTTATAGACTGGCGAGAAGATCCAGATGGCATCCGCAGCAAGAACCGCATCACGCGCTGCCTGCACAGCAGGTAGGGTTGGTGTTTCCAAATCTTGGTTCATCATTGGAATGTCCTTGTAGTCCAAGTATGTCACCGTTGCTTTTCCTTCCAGAAGACTTTCTGCTTTCTTAGCCATTTGGTGGTTAAAAGATCCTTGACGAAGGGATCCGACAATAAATAAAATGTTTTTCATAGTTGTTTCCTCTTTCTGTTGTAAGATTTTTTGTTACAATAGCTATTATACACGATCATAATGTAATGTCAAGGATTACAACTCGGACATTTTAAACTTTTATTTCATTTCACCAAGGGAGGGCCAAGAGGAGTGAGAAAAAAAGGTTAGACAAAAGTGTCCAACCTTCAATAAATCATAACCGTATAAATCTGTAGAGGATTAATATCCAAGAAAAACGACTCCCAGAGATCTTTACAATCTATTTTAGAACTACTTTTTTATAAGCAAGGTAATTCTCAAGCCCCAAATTCTGTTCGCGCTACTACTCCTCGTTAGACGAATCCGTAGCCAACATTTTTTTGATGGATTCGCTGGATAAATCCGTCATTTCAGCAATCATCTCAATACTCATCCCCTTCAAAGATAGTTTTTGAATCAGAGACTGCTGACCAGCTTGAACTCCCAACTCCATGCCTTCTTGTCTGCCTTGTTCCAATCCCTGTTCGAGACCACGCTCGAGTCCTTGTTCGAGACCTTGTTCTAAACCTTGTTCGAGACCTTGTTCTAAACCTTGTTCAAGACCTTGTTCGAGTCCCTGTTCAAGACCTTTTTTCAACCCTTTCTGAAAACCGGCTTCCAGTTGTTCTTTCCGAAAGGTATCCATGCTCATTTCCCAATTTTCTCTGATACGAATCCGTTCATCAATCATTTCTTTTTCCTCCCTTGTCCAGTTTGATGGGATCAGGAGTGATTCTGCCTGCTCGATCACTTGGTCTGGTTGATGACTGAATGGGCGATTGCCAAAAAATTCAAGCCATTGTCTCCAGTGAGCATTCAACTCCGTATCTCTACTTTCATTATACTTATCCAACTCTAAAAAGGCAACCTTTAACATATTATGAGCTACCCCATTCTTGCGAGAACTATAAAGAGGTGTCCCATCTACTGTATGGCGCATTTCATAGACATTGACAGGTGAATCTAAATGAGGAAAAATACTTCGCTCCAGGATAGCGATCCCATAGACCGGCTCCAGCTCCTGGTACATAGAATGGGTCGCCCCTTTCTTTCGCTTGCGTTGGACATTTTCTACCAGTTGATTGGCTAAATAATAGTGGAAACGATTCAAGAAATACTTTTGCTTCAAAACTTGAATCTCAATGATGACTTCAAGCCCACTATCTAGTCTTGCTCTCACATCAACAGATGTTTCAAAAGGAAGATCTCCTAAAAACCCCTGCTCATGGATCTGGTCTCCTTCTAAAATCTCAACGGACTCTACTGGCAGATCCAAGACTTCGCGGATGAATTTGGCTGTCACATCCGGCAGACTAAAAATCTTTTTCGCCATTAAATCCAAGGTGGGCGATACATACTCGTGTCGTTTCTTCATAGCAACCTCCAATGATTTCGTGTAGGGAGTCCCCTCACTTATACCATTCGAAAAAATTGCAGAAAAAGAGGCTGGGACAAAAGTCCTAGCCTCTCAATTATTTTTGGATTGTCGAGCAAGACGCAGTGGTTGAGTGGGCTCTACTACGCTGATTTCATCAGCTTTTACAGCCCTACTCAACTGTGCGGAGGTGGGACGACGAAATCAAATTCTAACGAATTACCGATTTCTGTCCCACTCTCTTTGCTTTTATGCATGCTCTAATCCTTTTCGTGTATTTTCTTTGATAGTTTCGGCTGAATGGAGCAATTTTTCTTTTTCTTCTTCTGTCAAATGCAAGTCCAATCGTTCAAGAATTCCTTTTCGACCTACAATTGCTGGGTAGCCAAGATAGGTTCCATATTCTGGACGATAGTTAGACACTGGCATTTCCTCGTGGCTATCATTGATCACAGCTTCTGCCAAGCGTTGGGCTGCCGCAGCAATCCCAAAATTGGTATAGAATTTGCCAAAGAAGACCGTGTGGCCACCGCGCAAGGACTCGTAGTTGATGGCGTCAAGCTCTTCTTGAGAGAAGAGATCGGTAATAGCATGTCCCTTAACACGGACCTGACTCCAAGCGACAAATTGAGAATTCCCATGCTCACCGAGGTTGTAGCCTGATACACTAGCAGGAGAAACCTGCAAACGATCCGCAACTGCACGCTTCATCCGAGCTGTATCCAGCAAGGTCCCTGTCCCAATCACCTGTTCTTTTGGAAGGCCGGTATATTGTTGATAGAGTTGAGTAACGGCATCAACTGGATTGGTCACTACCAATAAGACCCCACTAAAGCCAGAAGCCTTCAAATCACGCGCTACTTGCGCCACTTGCTTACTGGTAAAGGGAAGCTCCGCAAAACGGTCATCAGTGTTATTAGCCTGCAACTCGATATTTCCAAGAGTCGACACCACGACATCCGCATCTTTTAAAGCCGCGTAGTCATTGACCGTGATATGCACCGGATACCCCGTATTGGCAACTGTATCACAGAAATCCAAGGCATCTGCCTTGACCTTTTTCTCATTGGTATCAATCAATACCAAGTGATCACAGGTGTGTTTCAAAATCATGCTGTGGGCCAAGGTCGCACCCACATGCCCCAAACCAATAATACCAATTTTTCTTGTCATCAGAATCCTCTTTTCTAGTATCGATCACACTGTTGGTGAGGATAGCTCTTTGTTGACTCTATTCTACCACAATTCTAGAAAGGCGGATTGAAAAAATGGGAAAATTTTCAAGTTTTTTTCAAAAAGAAAAGAGGCGCTGCCTCTTTTAACGACTCAGGAAAGAAGATTCTCAATCTCTTCAAGCGATAAACCTGTCATCTCTGAGATAAGATCAGGTGTCATTCCTCGTGAGACCATTTTGCGGATTAACTGCAGACGTTCTTCATTACGACCTTGTTCCAGGCCTTGTTCCAAGCCTTGTTCTAAACCTTGTTCCAGACCTTGTACTAGACCTTCTTCGCGCGCTTCGTCTATAGCCGTCTCCAGGGTCATATCATAATTTTCTTGAATACGAATCCGCTCGTCTATCATGGTCTTCTCCTCCTTGGTCCAGCTAGATGAATCCAGTAATGAATCTGCGTGGGCTACAGCCTGACTGGGAGCTTTTGTGAAGGGAAGATTCCCAAAAAACTCCAACCACTGTCTACCTGCATCTGTCAGGTTCTCATCTTTATTATACTTGTCTAGCTCTAAAAAGGCAACCTGCAGAAGATTTTGGTGCTTGCCATTTTTATAATAGGCCTTGAGTTGCTTGCCAGAGCGGCTATTGGTCAGCCAGTATTTGTTGATGGCGGCCTCTTCGTCCAGTAAGAGCGACTTCTCCAAAATCGCAATCCCATAGACGGGCTCCATCTGCTCGTACATCTTATGTGTCTGGCCTTGCTGGCGCATTTTTTGCACATTCTCCACCAGCTGATTTGCCAAATAGTAATGGAATCGATTCAAGAAATACTGCTGCTTGCGAATCTGGATCTCGATGATCACCTCGGTCCCGTCATGGAGCTTGGCTCTCACATCCACCGCAGTGGAGAACAAGTCATCCTCCTCATAGGCCATGCTGTGGGGCTGGCTTCCCTCCACAATCTGAGCGTCCGCTACATCCAGCTCTAAAATATCTCGAATAAATGCTGCCGTCACCTCTGGCAAACTAAAAATCTTCTTGGCCATGATGTCCAAGGTCGGCGATACATGCGCGTGTCTCTTTTGCATCCCTGCTCCTTTTCGATAAAAAATAGAGGGAAGGTCCCTCTACTTCTATCATTCGAAAAAAATTTGGGAAATAAGAAGCATCTTATTTTGTCGCATTTTTTAAAGCTTGTTGAAGTTCTTCATCAACCGCATAGACGTATAGCCCGTTAACACCACGGGTTAACAAAACATTTAACTCATTTCGCAATAATGTTTCTCCGTAATTAATCATTTCACCTGATTCAAGTTTTCTGTTTTGAACAGCACTTTTATTTTTGCTTTCACTTATATCAAAAATAATTTTCCCGTCTCTATATTTGACAGATGGGCCAATGATAACTCCCACATAATTTAGATCAAATCCCTGAACGGTAAATGTTGAGCCAATTTCATGAATCGTTTGAGACTGCTCTATCCAGGATAAATGTTTAGATTCTTTTTCTTTTGCAAGTTGTCTGTTCCACGGACAAGACCAGTCTCCGATACGGACACACCAATAGTCAGAATCCTTCGGTTTTGATTGACTACTATATTCCCAATCATAGGTTGCTGTTAAGCGTGAAATCCCAAAACTCTGATTATCATTTTTTTCCATGATTGCACTTTGAAGTTCCTCAGGAGAGTCAAAAACTCTAATATCATAATCATTATCAATTGGAACCTCATTTACAACTCCAGCATCAATCAGGTTTCTTATCCACTCAACTGTTTCTTTTGTTGCATGGATACGCATTTGATTATGTAGCGTAATGAGATTTCCTTTTAAATTGGCTTCATGTTCCAATTTCAAGAAAGCATCATCTGTCCATATTTGGGATTTATTCATGATCTGATTTTCATCATAAACTAACACGACCACTTTAGATTTAGCGAGTAAATCATTTAAATGATTCCCGCCTAAATAGGCTTGATTTTTTGCAGTCAATAACAAGTGACCTTCATCCACCACTACAATTCCAGCATCAGTTTTTTCTTTTTTCAGAGCATTTAAAAATTGAGTTGGTTTCATCACAACATTAATATTTGATCCACTCTTCCATTCCAATTTTTTCTCAATTTCTTGGTAAACACTGAGTTGATCATCATGATTCACAACCAAATTGATATCATTGTTCTCACGAATCATCTGAGTATCTTCAGAATTCAATAAATCATCAACGAGAGAACTCATCAAAACTGTTTTTCCTGCACCAGCATCACCCTTTACTAAAATTAAAACTCCTGTTTCATTTCTACTGATAACAGAGGTGATTTTTAGCAAAATTTCATTTTTAGCCTTTACTTGTTCATCCGTTAACTTGTGAAATGGAGAAGATTTAAATATCGCTGAATTTCGAATAAAACTTTCTGCTGGGAATAAATAATGGTTTTTCCGATTTAGGGTTCTCCATATCTTTGAGAAAATTTCGTCTAACTCTTCAGAAGTATAATATTGATTTTGAGGATTTCCTCTTCTATTCTGAACCCTTTCAACTTGTTCAACACTTGATAGGTAGAGCATTAACCTATTCTCAATATCCAATGTCAAAGATTTATTGAAATGGTTATGCCCAATAACAAACATTTTAGAGGTTTTAGATTGTTCAAATTGTCGCCAGTCTTCTCTATCCTTCTTTATATCATCTGACAAATGCTGATTTGTTCTACGAATGATATCTGTTGTTTCTCCGACATAAACACTATACTTGTTTTTATTCTCATCGTTTACGATGTATACAGTTGGATAATCAAAAATAAGCTTAGAATGTTTTGGGGCAATCGTTTCTTTTAATTGGTCAAACGTTCGACTTGAATAGTCGATTTCTATAACTACGGGTGATTGAATGTTGCTCATTTTTTCTCCAAGTCCGTATATTTTTTATTGCTACCCTTACTCAATTCTACAGGATATTTTTTTGAATTTATATCCATTTTCTCTTTTATAATTTCTTTTACATCCAGATTCAAATTATCTGCCAACATTAAAGAATACATAAAAACATCCGCAAGCTCTTCTTTGATATCTTGCAATGATTTTTCAACTACCTCCTCTGATTGTTTCCATTGAAAAAGTTCCAACAATTCGCTTGCTTCTAATGAAATCGAAATGGCTAGATCTTTTTCATTATGAAACTTTCTCCAGTCACGTTCATCTCTAAATTGATTAATTAAATCGATTAATTCTTTCATCCCTCTATCCTTTTCCTGTGCATAATCTCCTATTATTATAGCATGTTTGAGAAAGAAATTAACGCTTTCAAAGCATTTTGTTGGTTTTTCGCGCAAAAAAACGAACCTGGTCTGGTTCGTTATTCTTAGTCTAATCGGATCCCTTTTTCTGCTAGATTGTCTAAGCATTCTTGGAGGTAAGTAGCCTGGTGCTCGGGATAGATAGGGGTGCTCAAGGCTTCCTCTTTCAGTTCTTGATAGGCTGGGCAGGTCTTGCCTCGGTAGGTCGACTCCCACCACTCTGGGCTGACCTTATAGCCACGAGACGTCATCTCCTCCATGATTAGGTGGTGATAGGCATAGAGACGATAGGGCGAGTAGTCAAAGACATAGTTGACAGTCGCGTGCTTCTTGCCCCAGCCATTGCCTCGAAGGGCGCAGCATTCCCGGTGTTGGCCCAGGAGCTGGGGACGAGGGAGTTTGCAAATCAAATCTTGGTGCCAGAGTCTCATCTATTGACCTCCTAGTAGCGTCGAGTCTTGTAAGTAGCGATTCGGGTAGCGCTCAAGGAGAGTCTGGATTCCCTTGATGAGATCCTCTTGGCTAGCTTGGCCATGCTGGTATTTCTCAAGTAGCAGCATAAAGTCCGCCTTTTCCTCTGCAGTCGCCTGCTTTTTGAAATAGCCCCAGATATGCTGAAAGGCATTGGAGACCTGGCCACGATTTTCTGGCAAGGCCAGCGCTTGCTGGATCAGGTCCTCGACGTGGCTGACCTCCACCTGGTCTCGCTTGAGGTATTCCCGGATTTCCTTGTAGATATTACTCGAACGACTGAGCACCAGGTATTTATTTTTCGCCCATAGGACTTGACAGTGATGTTTTTGATCCACTCTTGTCTCCTTTTGATCTTCTCTATGAATAGTCCTCCCATTATACCATGGAAATGAGTGAAGTCATAAAAAAAGAAGCCAGACTTTTGTCCAGCTTTTTTAATTAATTACAAGGCTGTGATCGCTGTGATCAAACCAAAGATGATCCCTGGTGCATTAGCTGCAGCAAGTGGAATATCGCGTTCTTTTTTGAAGAGTCCGTAGTAAACCCAAAGGCTACAGTTGATGGCTGCAACAAGGGGTTGAATAAAGTTCCCTTTGTGACCTGCGAGGTTATCCATGATTTGTGGGAAGTAAGACACATACATCATAACAGACATAAAGGTCGCAACCCAACCAAGAATTTTCATTTGTTTTTCATTCATTTTGAAACTACCATTTCCTTTTCTTTTTTTAAAGTATGCACTATTCTACCTTTTGTCCTTTACAAATTCAAGTCTTTTTTTCAAATGTTACCGAACTGTAAAGTGTCACAATCTTGTGATTTTGCAGGAAGATGGATTTCTTTTCGAGAGAGTCTTCTCTCTAGTTGCCATTTTTTGACACATTGTCTAATTTTGTGCGAATGTAATCATTTTCATCTTGCATAGCATGCAAATTAATTGCATTTTCTTCCTACTTATGCTATTTTGATACACAGAGGTAAAATTTTATGAATAAACAAAAAATCAACCAAATCGTTGGCTCGATCGGTGCCTTTATTGGGATTATCGTTTTCATTGCCTACATCCCACAAATTATTGCTAATTTACAGGGAAATAAGGCCCAACCTTTCCAACCCTTGTCAGCTGCTATTTCTTGCTTGATCTGGGTCATTTATGGTTGGACAAAGGAACCTAAAAAAGACTGGATTTTGATCATTCCAAATTCAGCAGGTGTCATCCTAGGGGGATTGACTTTCCTTACATCACTTTAATAGAAATCGATCAAAGACTGAACTCGACTGGTTCAGTCTTTTTTGTGTATCCCTTTGAAAAACAAAAACAATCGCTGTCAGTTTTAGCACAAAAAGCCCGCTATGAGCGAGCTTAAAAAAATTGACAATTCTTTTCTTTGAATAACCTAATCTGGACTATTGTGCAAAAAGATCCAAATGATTTCTAATTATTATTTAGAGTATATTGAAACTTTCCGCTGTGAGAAAAGTGCCTGAAATAATCATGTTTCAGGCACTCGGAATTATTGAGACCTTAGGCTCAATAATTAGTCATGGAACT
>ERZ857750.281-NODE-281-length-75348-cov-26.376662_pt1 | contig 75348 bp, 99 predicted proteins | sample MGYA00519915_ERZ857750 | MGnify/ENA primary metagenome ERZ857750 (study PRJEB31778, sample SAMEA3449358) | human gut metagenome | biome: human gut; feature: human-associated habitat; material: faeces | place: United Kingdom | collected 2010/2012 ...
AGGAGAACCACTCCCCTGCTGTTTTGTGTTCCCATGCTTCTAACGAGGCTGAATCTATGTGTTCCGATTTTAGCGACGACACATTGCGAATGTATCACGGCATTAACCCGCATAAATCCTTGATTTCTAGCACTTTCAAGGTTTGAAGAGCAGTAATTTTCCACCTTTGAACCGGCTCCAGATCAGCCAGAATAATCTTCACCGTCTCATAGAACTGCGAACAAGAAAACCGCCCTGCCGTATAGCTACGACAGAGCGGTTTTCTGCTGTATGGACGAACTGCAACGCCGGACGAACCCCCGCGTTGAGATTTCTCCTTACAGCGTTGTTTTCATCATCCCACTTCCCGGAAAACTGGTGCGCCGATAAAATCCGCCTGCCGTGTTACGCAATATAATTCGCTTCTACGTTTTTTATTTTTGTTCTTTCGGACAGAGGTTTATATTCCGTCGCCTCCACAGACAGCAAAAAATCCCCCGCCAGCTTTCCTTTCGGATTGCCAGCGGGGGATTTTCAGTTATGCGGTTTTAGTGCATGAATGCAGCCAGTTCATAGGCCACAAAGCCAGAAACAAACGCCGCAATGACGGCCCACCAGAGTTTGTTTCCAAACACGCCGGGGGCCTTTTCTAATGCGGTCAGGCGGTCGTCCTGCTTTTTGTTTTGAGCCGTGACAATTTCAAGGCTCTTGTTCGTGTTTTCGAGTTGCTGGATCGTCAGCTTGATGTTGGTGTTCATGCCGTTTACCGCATCGGTCAGCCTTTCCAGGTCGTCGAGTCGGTGGGTATTGCTCTTGCTTCTGCTTTCAACATCCGTCAAGCGGTGTTCCAGTTCCTCGTCAGTCATTGTGCTTGTCCTCCCCCGCCTTACCGAAACGGGCCACAGTTGCGGTTTCCTTGGATTTCTTTTCCATGTATGCTTCGAGTTTGCTCTTGGTGACTTTGAAGATCAGTTCAACGAAAAAGTCCAAGAACTTTTCGTTGATAGCCCAGTCCAGCCAGTCAGGGGTCAGATCGCGCAGGGCTTTGATAACCTGCTTCTTTTTCTCTTCGCCCATCTTCGATCCGATCACGTTCTCTTCTGCCCAGCAAATCCACTTGTATGCGGCCTTTGCCACGACGACGCTGTAACCCAGGCGCACCAGAGCCAGCGCGCCGATGAACACGCCGCCGAACAGGCACACGACTGCCATCCATGCGGGCATTGCAGAAATAACCATCTTGATAGCTTCCATGATATTTCCTCCGTTTCCTCTCTGTTAGAATTTCCAGCGGCTCTTTGTGGTGCGCACATCGACGTGTACAAAGTTGTCGCTATAATACCGCCCGATGCCGCCCCGGTTGGGGAGCAGGGTTTCGACGTATGCGGCCAGCGTGTCCACCGACACGCCAGCGATCCAGATGTCCGCGGCCTTGCCGTAGAGGTGCTGGCTGTAATGGGACGCATTTTTTTGCTTCGCATTATGCGACGCAGTACGGAACGCAGAGTTGATGTTCACTGCTTTCCCAAAGTGGGTGCGGATTTTTTGCAGAATCTCCACCAACTCGGAGTCGATGAAGATAGGATCAGAGCCGTCCTTGCATCTGAACTCGCGCACCTTAAAATCCGTGGACAGCTTTTTCGTGCCGTCCTTTGCCATCGAATAGGCGTTAATCGCCATCGTTCACATCTCCTTTCGGGCGCAGGTCTGCGCCGCAGGCCCTTGTACAGCACTCGGCAATGAGCGTGGCAAACTCCCCGCGCTCGTCGGAGGTGTCAACCCCCGCTGCTTCCAGCCGCTCAAGCAGCCTTTCGCACAGATCGGGCCAACTTCTTTTCTTCATAGGTTCCTTTCCAAATGTCCGTTTCCGGCCCGGTAGGCTTACCATACTTCTGCATGGTGTCCCGGTAGATCAGGTTCAACCGCCCGCGCAGGCTTGCACTCTGCGTGTGTTCCAGCAGTCCTTTGATGCTGGCAACGCGGCGGTCAAAATCTTCCTTGCTCATTTCCCCGGTAGCGTACATTTCCGTTATCTTCTTGACCTCGCGCTTCAACCTGCCGACGGTGGACTTGCGCAGTTTCATGTGGGTTGCGTAAATCCGCACACCCACAAATTCAATGCCCATGCTCACCGGGCGGATGCAGGTCTTGTCGTTCAGATCAAGGAACAATTCATCCCGCAGGAATGCTTCGATTCTCTCTTTCCACTCTTGGAGCTGTTCTTTCGTTTCGGCCAGCACAATTACATCATCCATATACCGTATATAGTAGTGGATGTGCAGAACGTGCTTGGCGTATTGATCCAGCTCGTTCATGTAGATATTTGCGAAAAGCTGGCTCGTGAGATTGCCTATCGGCATACCCACGTCGTATAGCCATTCTTCTGGCGGCGTGTCTTGCGGTGTTTTCCCGCGCGGCAGGCCAAAGGCTTCTGCCCGACTGTTTATCACGCTGTCCAGGAAGCGCATCAACTCCAGGTCTTTGATTCTTCTGGATAAAATTTCTAGCAGCTTGGCATGGTTTACCCGGTAGAAGAATTTGGATATATCCAGCTTTAAGTAGTACCACTTCGCGTCTGGTTTCCGGCTGACCTGCCGCATCCAGTATTGCAGGCGTTGTGCCGCTTTGTGGCTGCCCTTATCTTTCCTGCACGCATACGAATCCTCGATAAAGAGTTTGTCGTATATCGGGTTGAGGTACTGGTATAGGCTCCACTGTACGATACGATCAGGATAGCGCAGGGCCATCACCAAACGCTTCTTTGGTACGAAAACCCACAGCTTGCGGTACGGGCCGAGAATGTATGTGCCGCCCTGCATCTGCGCTTGGATCACAAACAGGTTGTGTTCAAACGCCGCAGTAAAAGCCAAAATCTCTTGTCTGTACCGTTTTCCTTTGCGGGCGTTATGGTCGGCCTCGCAGAGATATTCAAACTCCGTAATAACCGCCCATGCGTTTTGAATTGTTTTTATTTCACCTGGCATTTCTGCCTCTTTTCACCGTCGCCGTGTGTGACGTTACCGCCTCCACGGCAATTCAAAATTTTTCCAGGTTGCTCTCCCGGAATGGAAATGCGCTCCTTTAGACACACGCACCGACTATGACCCGTAGATCATAGCCCCCATATCCAGCGTGGTGTCGCCGCACATAATGTGACGTGGTGTAAAGCGGAACGGCCCCCGATGTTCCAGTTGGAATTGCTGCGCGGATTGTTGAGGTTCAGATTGAACAGGCCAGCGTTGCCGCCATTGTTCCAGTTGCCGCCCCGATTCGGAAGCCGAGTATAGTACATTCCCATGTATGAAAACTGGCAAACTGCTTACAGCGTCTTGAGATAGCCGCCCAGCAGTTTGCCAATTTCTTCATTGTATTTTGCCCACACCTCGTATTGGTGCATCGTAAGTGGCGGCGGGTACTTGCCCCCGTGTAACTTCTTACTCGCCGCCAGCCGTACCATTCCGCGCAGTACGTCCAGCTCCACGTCGAGATTCTGGGTCGTCGTTTTCTTGAAATATTTGCGGTCGATTTCGATACTCAGGCGATAGATCGTCAGGATGGATTTCTTCAACTCGTCTGCGAGTTCCCGGTCTTTCCGTGGAAAACTCATTGTCAACGGGTAGCCGTAGTCCACCATTTCCTCGATCTTTTCCCTAAGATGAAACGGCTCCACCTTTTTCTCGTCGTTCTTTTCTCCCGCGCCCTTTTCGGGCTTTCCCTGCTGGGGCGGCACGTCGGCTTCTTTCGGCACAGTCAACACCTCCAAAAAATCGGCGCGGCGGCCCGCTGGCCCACCGCGCTTTCTGGTTTTTATTTTTCGCTTCTGTCCTGCGCTACCGCGCAGGACGACAGCTTATCAGGATTCAGCGGGCAGCTCCACAAAAGCGGAACGGCCCCCGATGTCCCAGTTGGAATAGCTGCGCGGATAGCCGAGGTTCAGAAAGAACAGGCCAGCGCTGCCGCCATGGGCCCAGTTGCCGCCCCGAACCGGAAGCCGCTCCTCTGCGCCGTTGTTGAACCAGAAATAATCGCCGCCATAGGTGGTATCAATGCCAGTGCCAGTAAGAGCGGCATCCGGCATCAGCGCCAGTGCCATAAGCACCAGCTTTGCTGCGTCGCCCACAGCAGAACCGGCAGTAATGTCCGTGAACGAGCAGCCGCGCCCCTCGTCTTTCTGGTCGGTGATTGTGGTGTCCCACACAGCCTTGCCGGACACGACGTTCAGCTTGATGGAGCCGGAGGTTGTGCCGTTGCCGTCGGGAGTAATCAGCGCGCCGTCGCTGGCGCGGATTGCTTTCCATGCTGCGCTGGAAGCAGCCGTGGACACGGAGTTGTCGGCGGCGTTGTTGTCTGCAATGATATGCAGTTCGCCCTTGTACAGACGCAGGCCGAGCAGCCACTCCCACACGTTGCCGTTCATATCCCAGATGCCGTCCATCTGGCCGTTGTGGCTCCACGGCAGCGGGCCAGTACCCGTCAGCACGCGGGCGGTCTTACCGCTGTCCTGCACGCCAGGTGCGGGGATTGCATCGTAGGTGGACTCGTTTGCGTCCTTGCCATAGTTATTGTTGCCCCGCGGCTCACATCCGCGCTTGTGGCACCACAGGGCAACGGCGGCCCACTCGGCCACGGTGGCCTCATGCCAGCCCGTGCCGTTTGCCTTGGTCTTGCTGACAAACCAGTCAAAGTTCTGGCTTACGGTGGGATCTTCTGCGGGCAGGCTGTATGCGCGCTCGTTGTAAACCTTGGTCTGGTACTTGCCAAAGTAGAAGCCTGCGATTTCCTTTCCGTTTACGCGGAATGCCGGGTGAATGTCGGTGCTGGTGGTGGACAGAACATCACACAGGCGGAACGCAGGAATCCACACAAAGACAGACGGCATACCCTTGTCGTCCATCAGAATTTTGTTCTTGGGAAATGCGCACTGCAATGCAAATGCGGCTGCCTCGAAATTGTTTGCCATAGTCTTTTACCTCCTTACAGAATGTTGAAGTCCTCGACGCTCCACAGGCTCAATGTCACCTTGTCGGTGTCCAGCGGCTTTGCCTTGCGCTCAATGTGAGTCTTGGGTGCGGTGTCCTCGGTGCTGTCGTTCTCGTCCGCCACTTCTGCGGCGGCCATGACCACGTTTTCGGCCTCGCCCTCAACTTCCACTTCCTCATACTCGGTCGCCGGAATCTCGACGATGGCAACATAGAAGCGGCCATCGGCGTTCTTTTCGGGCAGAGTGTCGGGCTTGTCGATCAGCAGCAGGTTGCCGTCCTTGTCACCGATCACCGTCTTGGTAATATCGCTGTCGCGCTGGTACTTTGCCAGGTTCACGGTCAGCGTGCCGTCCGCAAAGTCCAGCTTCGTGCCGTTCAACTCGTACTCGATTTTCCGGCCCTCGTTCAGTTCTACAACTTTCATGTTACTTCATGCCTCCTGTCACTTTCACAGTCACAACGACCGTCTTTGCGCTGCCGTCGTGGGCCAGCTTGAAACCGTTCACCAGCTTGTCGCTCACGGTAATGTCACCCAACCTGCCGCCGGAATAGCTTTTTACAGCCACGTCCACGTCATAGTTGGTGTTCTTTCGGGTGGTCGTCAAGGCCACCGCCGTTTCCTTGGTGCAGAACGGCCACGGATTGCTGTTCGCAGTCAGGGTTACTTCCTTGACCTCCGCGGCGATCTCCGACTCCACCGCCGACAAGCGGCTGTTCTGCGTGGTGTCGGTGGACTTGATGCTGGCAATGTCCGTGTCATGGCTGTTGCTGGAAGTTTCCAGCACACCCAGCCTGCGGCCAAACCACAGCACGACGTTCTGAATGATGCGGTATGCCAGATGGATGTCGGAAATGCCGACCTCCATGTTGTTCAAGTGCGCCTGGTCGATCAGCGTACCCTGCTGAATAACCTGGCCGTCCTGATCCTCCACCTGGTCTACCCAGAATGTTCTGTTGTGCATAACCTGTTGTCCTCCTTTACGTTGCTTCCACCAGCGGGAACGTGAAGCGCAGGAGTCCGGTGTTCACGCTGTCGCGGGTCAGGCTCACGGTCTGGCTCCCGGCCAGTTCACCGTTGCGGTCATACACGCGAACCGCCGTGATGGTGTCTTTCTGGCCGGACGACGGAGCGTTGACGTACACCACGACTGCGTTCCCGACAACCTGCTTCGAGTTGATTTCGCCGTCTTTCCATGTACTGCCGTTAAGCTGGTACTGGAAGCGGCTCACCGCCCGCAGCAGTTCTTCGCGGCGGGCTTTCAGAAAAGTATCTGTGAAAAAAGCCATGCTCTTTCTCCTTTCCCTGCATAATTAAAGCCCCTGTCCGGGGCGGTTGCAGCGTTACTTGTTACACTTTGCTCTGCCGCAGACGCGGGGCTTTACCTTGAACGCCTCCACCTTTACGGCGTTCGATACCGTAGCGGCGGAACTTGCGCCCAGCGTGGCCGCCCGTGGCTTCTCGCCAGTCGCCGTGCCGTCGCCGGATTCCGCCGGGTGGATTTTGTAAGTATCCATCTGCGGCGTAGCGTCCAGCGTTTGGCCTCCGCTCCATCCCTTTGTGCTGATCCTGGGGATTGTACCCGTGATCTTCGGGCTGTCCAGGAATGCTTCTGCTCTACCTCCTACATTTAGTAGGCAGTTGGACGACCAGCCTAACGTACTGGGTCGCCAGTATGTGCCGCAGATCGTTGCACCGCAGATAGGCACTTTGTATGCCATGCACTCCACCTGCGCGCCAATGGAAATTCCGTGACGCACCATGTAGCTGATATGCTCAAGGTGAGCTGTCAGGCGTTTGGTGTAGCCCAGCAAATCCTCCATTTCGTCGATGGTGTGATACTGCGCCGGGGCATCGGTGATGTTCACGTTCAGTCGCCAGAATCCGGGAGTGCCGCCGTAGTCGAACCACTCTTCCACCTCGGAATCCGGGTAGGTCACGCTGACCTGCTCCCGAACGGCCTTTACCGTTCCGGCGTACCGCTGAATTTCAATGGCTGTCTTGATGATCCTGCGTTTCGTTTCCAAGTCGGCGGCGGAATCGTACCACTCGACTTTGAGATATACTGCCATCTGGTCGAGTGTTGCCTCGGAGCAGCTATCTACTTCGGAGAACGTCACGCCAGCGTCAAGACAATCCAGCACCCGGCCCTGTAACTCGGCGTAGACTTCGGACAAAACCTGCACCCAAGGCTGGGCGGCGACGATCTTAGGCACACCGTCGGTTATCCTGGCCTCGCGGAGTTTAATCATCCTCGACACCTCCATAGACGACCGTTGGCTGGCCGCTCAACTTCGGAATCTGCACGAGTGCCTTTTCCTTGTCCGCTCCGCTCTCCACCACCTTGAAAGCAGGTTCCCGCATTTCCACGCGCTTCACGCCCGCGGCGCGCAGACGGTAGATCAACTCCATCGGGTTGATGTCCCGGCCAATGGAGCGTTGCCAGTCCTGGTACTCCTGCACCGCCCGTGCCACATTCTGCTGCACGATGTCGGCGTTCTTCTTCGAGCTGGCCCCGATGTAGTATGTGAAGTCGATGCTGTACTCCACCTCTTCCGGGGCCTTGCAGATCACAAGGTCTGTCATTGGGCGACGGGCCTCATTCATCATAAAGGTTTCCATTTCGGAAATGTCCTTTTCGCTCGGCATCTTTCCGCCCGTGAGCATGAAGTAGATGTACGCCGTGCAAGGCTGGCTTCTCGGAGAAATCGCAATGGCATTTTCAATGTCAGAGCGAAAACTCATAGCCCAGAACTCGTAGGCATCACGCGGGCCTGCGCAACTGTACGTCGTGGGGGACAGCCAGATTCTACGGGTCAGGCTGTCGTCGCTCTCTGCATCTGCGCCGCCGCTGCTGGTGTCGATGTTCTCCGCACCAGCCACAAACGGGATTGCGTCTACCAACGTATCAATAACGCCGGGTGGAATATCGTTGCTCTCCGCACCGACTTCTTCCGCCTTTGCCAGCACATCAACGCTCGTTTCGCCAATGTCGATCTGGGCGTATTCCGTCGTGGCAAAATAAATACCCGCACCAGTTCGGATGCGGGTTCCCTGCGGAATCATTGCCACACTCTTCTGCGCCGCCGACAAGGTAAAGCGGATCGTCACCGTGGCGTATGTGGCCGGGTTTCTTTTCACGCCGAAAGGCAAGCCGATGTTGTCCAGCTGCGCGCCCTCTGCCGATTTCAGCATAGCTGCCAGTGCGCGCCGCTCCGCCACCTGCATAGCCATGTAGTACAGCATAGCCATGCTTTTAAGGGTCAGCGTCAGCGGGTCACTGTCGTACAACGGCGGGGCCTTGGCATAAACCTTTTTGTAGTTCTCGGTGTAGATGTCCATAACAAGATCGCGCGCACCTTGCAGGGTGAGATTTCCTGTTACGCTGTACTCCGGGATGTCTGCAAACTCTGCGATATTAGACAATTTTCACCACCACCTTTGGCCGGATATATCCTTTCTTGCCGTCCTGTTCGCTATAATCAACCTGCTGTACCTGCGCGTGCTGTTCGTAGCGCGCCGTCTTGCGGGTGATCTCCGCTGTCAAGAGGGCTTCCGCCGCTTCCGCCGGGAGGCTCAAGCAGGAAATGTCCAGGCCAAACTCTCGGTCAAGGGCCTGCTCTCCCACTCGGCTTCCGTACAGCGTTATGAGGCGATTGTACACGTCGCGGTCTTGGTCGCCATCGGACGGCTCAACTTCAACTTCGATGTCGCCCAGCAGCAAGTTGTTCAGTTCGTCATTCATACATACTCCTTTAGGGTCAGCGTCACCTTGCAGGACTTGAGGCCCCAGAATCTATGTACCACGTCCCAGGTGTCCGACATTTTCTCGAACTTGAACGGATAGCGGGAAAGCGGCCTGTTGTTGATGATGAAGTAGTCAACAGCGCCAGCCTCGCACAATTCCTGCAAAGCGTTCAGCACCTTGCGCGGGTTTACTCCGAACTGGGAATTAAGCAGCAACTCGAACTGGTACTCTTTGAGTCCCGGCCCTACATACTCGCTCTTTTCCTTTCCGCCGATCACGCTATGGGCGGCCCAGTTGCTCGACGTGGAGCCGTTGATATTGTCCGGCGTTACGACGCGCCAGCTCGACACGGTGAATACCAGCCCTGCAAAGCTGCCAATTCCGCCCCATGCCATAGAACCACCTCCCGATTACTGCGGCTTCCCTGTAACGCCAGCCACGGTATACGGGCCAGCAGTTGCGCCGCCGTCGTGGCTGTGGATGTGCTTCACAAGGCTTATGCCGTTTATCTTGCAATCTCCGCTTCCGCCGCTGATGTTCACGGTGGAACCTTTGATTTCAACGTCCGTTCCCTCGATTTTGATAGTGCCGCCCTGCGTCAGCGTGACGGTGGAGCTGCCGACTATGAATTTCAGATCGCCACCGATTTTGTGGGTTGCGTTCTTGCCGACCGTTTCCGTCACATTGCCGTCGATCTTCTCTTCGTAGTCGCCGCTCTTTCCGTCGTAGCTTTCGTAGGCCACGCCCTGCTTGTCGTTGTAGTCGTAACGATACAGGCCCTCCTTTCCGCCGGGGGGCTTGTTGTCGTCGTTCCAAAAGGTTCCGATGCACGTCCCCATTTCCTGATCTGCGGAGTTGTGCAGGACGCACGCCATCTGCCCGACAACTGGCATCCGATATAGATTGTTCGACACCATACAGATTTCATCCGTTACGGAATCGTCGCGGTCTTTGTAGGCAACCTCTATCGTTCCCTTGTCGTAGTTGACCTTGGAAACCTCACCAATGCGAACTACACTCTGCATATAGATCAGCCTCCTACTCTGCTTCCTGCGTATTCGTTCGTAAGGCCGCCGTCGTTATCCAGCGGACGGGTAATGCTATCAAGATAATATTTTCCGTCCATTTTCCCATAGCCCTGGATGTTCACGCACTGTGTTGCGTGGATATTCAGGTCGCCCATCGTCTTGAACGATATGGTGGTAATGGAGTGGTTCTTCATAGCAATAGCCGCTTCGAGCTGGCGTTTCGCGTCGGCCTCGCTGGACGCATACTGGTTCATCTTCAACATTCTGTCGCCGCTGCCGACGGTGACATTGATGTTTACTTTTTTCTTCTGGTTGGTGTATGTAAACACACCGCCCGTGTAACTCCCGGCCAGCGTAGTGTTCCAGGATAGGGAACCCGGTACAATGTCCGCCGGTGTGAATGTTCTTACGGCATCTTTCTGTTTGTATTTCTCGCGGTCAAAAATCCAAATCTTCCCCATGTAGACTTTCAGGATCAGGCCGTAGGTTTCGCACAGGCTCTTGAGGAAAGCACTGTCGTTGTCGTCCTGTTCCTTTACGGCAATGTCCACATCTTCGGCATCCATCGAACATTGCAGATTGTTGCGCTCCGCAATGGTCGATGCAATACGTTGGATAGAGGTTTTCTTCCAGACCTGTTCCCGGTTCCTCTCGTGGAATCCCGTGTCGCTCGGCCGTGCCACCGCGCCGATTGTCAGCACGTCCGGGCAGGCGGTGAAACTTAGATCATCCACCACCAGCACGCCGCAGTCCAGTTCTGCGCTGTCACCCTGCACGATCCAGTTTTCCGTGCGGAGTTTCGGGTGCAGCTTTGCGGCAATGTCCGGCAGCCAACTGTTTTTCCACCTCCCGCTGTAAGCGTTCACTTTGATGGAGATACTATCGGAAGAATCCGATCCGCTGTCCGTAAAAGTGAAACTCTCCACATCGTTCTTAATGTCAGCGGTCATATCGTTGTCGTTGTATTCGACCGACAGAAACGCTTGGCGTGGTAAGAACACGTCGATCACCTCACTTCTTCCAAGGCGGCAGGTTTTCAACCTCCGTCTTTACCATGACTTCCGGGGTGACAAGCTGCACCCCGGAATCAAACTGGTAAACGTCGTTGTACTCTCGGTTGGCGGCCATCAGCACGTCCGCCCGCATTTCGTCGTCATAGACGGTTTTGGCAATCCCGTCCCATGTGTCGCCGCTTTTGGTAACATACATAGAACCGCCTCCTTATGCGTACTTCGTGCGCTGCTCTCTGCGCTGTTCTTCCTTGATCTCCTGTTTGATTTCGGCCTTGAACTTCTCGAACTGCTCACGCATGATCTGCTCGATTTCTGCGCGGTCAGCCTTTCCGTAGGCCGTGATCTGCGGGGAGAACACAAACTGCATCCCGTCGCCGTCGCCACCGCCGGAGGTTCTGGAACTTCTGTATGCAGCCTGCGGAATCTCGCTCAACTCTGTTGTGCCTGCATCACGCGGCGGCAGGACGTAAAGGGGTACTCCCGTGTCCGTGAGAACACCGTTTTCCCAGCTCGAAAGCACCGTCCCGCCGTTGTAGGTTTTCGCCGCTTCGGTCAGGAGCGACGTTGCCTCGTTGTCGCCAAGGTACTTTTTCAGCACGATGGGGGCCACGTCTGCGGCAATGCTGGTGGCGGCCAAGGCTAGGGAGCCGTCGCCCGCCATAGAGTTATTCGCCACGCTCCACAGCAGCGAGGCCGCGTCGCCCGCTGTGCGGATGCCGTTGGAGCGCAGGGCATATTTGCCATACGCCTTGCCAAAGTCAATCAGGTTGTCCAGCTTCTCGCGGCTTCCATCGGTAAAGCCGCCGTTGGCAAAGTAGGACACGTTCTGCGGCCCGATGGCACGGGTCGCATCCTCCCCGGTCACGCCCAGCATCCGGCCAGCCCGTACCCAGTGATTCACGTTTTCATCGTGAACACTGCGCTTGAAGCTGATAACAGCCTCCGTCCCGGCCTCGCCCGCGATACTGACACCGTGGGTGAAGCCGCCGTTGGCAAACGCCGGGGCCGGAACTTCCGCGAGGCTAAAGCCCCATTCCTTGCCCGCGATACCCTCCGGCAGAGAAATGCCGAGGATTTTTGTAGGCATCTTGATGTGGATTTTGTTCAGCGCGCGGATGATGGTGTTTACCACCGAAACGCCGACAGATGCAATGCCCTTAATCAGCCCGACGATTCCCTGGATCACAGGCTCGATTACGGGCAGGAGGTTGTGAATCACGTCCACAATTACCTTGATTGCATTTACCAGCGTCGTTCCCACCAGGTTGATGATCGTGCCGATCAGCGGGGCTACCGCCGGGAACAATTCGTTCACCACAAAACTCATCACATCCGCCAGCAGGGGCTTAATGTGATTTACGCCCAGGTCTACGATCTGGCTTACCAGTCCTGTCACAGACTGGATAATGGGAATGGCCGCTCCGAATGCTTGGCCGAGGTCTACGCCAAACATACTTTTCCCGCTCAACTTCTCCTGAATGTTCAGCAGGTTGTCCAGCGAGAAAGCATTTTTAATTCCATCACCGATTTTCTTGACATCCGCAAAGAATGTATTAAAAATCGTCAGCCCGGTCTGGCCAAAAACTTTCAATACGATCTGCTGAATATCCGTGAAATGGTCGCCCAGCAGGGACACCACTGCAATGATGCTACCAATTCCGGCAATCACCGGGCCGAATGTTCCGAGCAAACTCATAAATGCGCCGCCCAGTTTCCCGGCCACCGGGCCGAGAACCGTTTGCCCCACATTGAGTCCTGCTCCAAGGAACTGCGTCACGTCCTTTACGCCCTGCACAGCACCGCCGCCGATTTTAACCGCCGTCTGTCCAACTTTGGAAGATGCAATATTTCCGGCGAGCGTCTTTGCTCCGTAAAGCGTGTTGCCCGCAAAATTCTTTACGCCGCCGACCGCGCCTTTTCCGAGGCCGACCGCCTTTTGGCCGATGCTTGTAATGAAGTTACCCAGCGGGCTGTTCATTGCATTCTGCATTGGGCTGCCAAAGATTCCCGCGAGGCTGCTTGCAATTCCGCCGACTCCGTTCTTCGCCGTCTGTCCAAGCCATTTCCCGACTCCGATAGTTTGCTGAACCAAGTTCGTTCCGTGCAAGCCCTTTACCGAGTTCGCCACGCTCGTTCCGTATTGGCCCAAAGAACTTCCCTTGAGCATCCCGAAGAGGCCGCCGGAACTTTTGGCGGCTGTGATCTGATCTGCTGTTTTCAGAACATTCTTCCACAGCGTTTCCGGCTTGCTCGTTTTGCTCGTCAGTTGCTTTTTGTTTTTCAGACCGAAGATTGTACCGATAATCGTGTTCTCTGCATTTTGCAGAAAACCGCCGATACCGCTGGATGTAACAGGGCTGCCGTTTGCCTGAGTCATGCTGCTGTTTGCCAGACCTGCGCCCAGCTTTGCGGCATTCCACATATCCACGGTGTTTCCTGCGGCGGCGGCTCCTTTTCCGAAGATGCTGTCTTTTGCAACGCTCAACGGGCCAGTGCCTTTTCCGCCGCCAAAAATCCTTGTTGCACCATTCACCACTTGGAGAATCTGCGGGGCGACGGACATTGCGGCGAACGTCGCGGCGGTTCCTCCGATTACCTTTGTAACCGTCGCGCTGTTGTCGTAGCTACCGTTCTCGCTCTTTACGTTGATGAACTCAAAGAATTTCTTTACGATCTGCCAGAGCGATTCCAGCGCGCCGCCCAGGGCAGAAATTCCGTTTTGAGCAAGCTGTGCAAGCTGGCCTGTTACGCCAGCAATCAGTGGAGCGTTTGCCTCGACTTCTTTTGCAAACCCAACAAACCAGTCTGCGCCCTGTTTTACCACAGGGAGGAACGCTTCACCGAACGACTCCCGCAGATTGCGCCACGCATTTTTTGCAAGCTGGATGGAGTTCTCTGCCGTATCACTACGAGTCAGATACTCGTTTTCCATGCTACCTTGCCAAACGTATTGTCCATTCTCGTCCTTTGTTTTGATCCAATCAAGATTTTGTTCCAGCATCGGAATGTTCTGTGCTATTTTCGTTGCGGACTCAACAGCACGTTTTCCGAAATACTGTCCCATCAAACTGATTTGCTGTTCCTGCGGAAGAACTTTAATGCGGGAGAAAAAGTCCTCGATTGCTTCAATGGAGTTATCCTGCATACTCTTTGCAAATTCCACAGGGTCTAGGCCCAGCTTTGCCATAACGCCCGCTTCGCTCTTCGTGGCTGCGCTGCCCGCCGTCCACTTCAAGAACATATTGCGCAGGCTGGTTGCGGCGGAGTCGTCGTCAACGCCCGTCGCCACCAGAACGTCTGCCATTGCGGCAACGGAGCTGGTATTAACACCAGCCATTCCGCCCAGACTTCCAACGCGGGTTACAATTCCCGCCAGATCGGCGGCGGTGGCATTCGTGTTGTTTGACAGGTAGTTTAACTGATCTGCCAAATTCACGATTTCATTTTCCGCCAAGTTGAATGCCTGCTTCCACGTCGCCATCCATTCGCCGGACTGCTTTGCGTCGGAGTCAAAGGCAATCGCCATCTTTGCGGCATCCGCTGTGTAGTTGAGGATTTCCGGGGTAGAGGTAACGCCGCTCTGACCAAACGCAGCAGCAATAGCACCAGCGTCCTCAAACTCCATAGGAATCAGGGTTGTCATATCTTTTAACCCGGATTTCATTTCGTCGTAATGCACAGTGAAATTGCCGTTGTCGTCTTTCAGTTCATCGACCACCTTTGCCACTTCTGCCATCGTGCTTTCGTACTTCATGGCATCTTTTGTGGCATCTGCAAAGAACTTCGTCGTGCCAACTGCAAGCCCGGTCATTGCACCGAGTCCAATTTTTCCGACGTTGCTTATCGTCTTTGCCAGCTGGCCGATCTGGCCGTTTGCGCTTTTTACGGCCTGCGCCAACGAGTTGTCAACTCGTCCGCCAATCAGGATAGAAAGTTCTAGTTCCTGATTTTTCGCCATTCCTCCGCCACCTCCTCGTTAATCTCCACCATTTCACGCACAGGGAGGTTGAGGTAAAAGTCTGCTCCCGTGTGCGTGACGGAGGCCAAACCTACCGCCGCCTTTCTGATTTCTTTGTAACCGCCTTTTACTCGAAAAAATCCTTATCGTTCACCGCGTTTTTCAGGGGCATGGCCTCGCACAGAGGCAGACCCAGGAAGAACTTCACGTCCTTGCCAGTCGCCATGCTTGCCATCAGGCAGCAGTAGTAGTAGTTACTGGTGCGCTCGATGGCACGAATGTCCTCTTCCTCCATGCGGTTCTCTGCCTGCCGGATGTTCATGCCCGTAAGGCTGCCCACGCCGGAGAGGTCAACTTCGGTGTGGGTTTCGCCCTTGTAGAGATAGGGCTTGTGCAGGTGCAGAATGTGGGGGCGGGTGTCGCTCTCGTCTTTCTGTGCAGGGACAGTGATCGCGCCCTGCACCATCTGGCGCACCTTTTTGCTTGCGCCGATGGGCAGGAGTTTGAAAAACTCAATGGGCAGGTCGGTTGCCTTGGCTGCCAGCTCGTCGGTGTAGGCGGTGGAGGTTTCGGGCATCACCATTGCGGCCAGTTCGCCGTCGCCCGTCAGCTTCTTCACGGTCAGCACCGCATCCTCGATAGTCAGCTTGTCCAGGCCGGACAGGTTGATTTCGGAATATTCCTCGTCGTCGAACTTGTACGGCTTTGCCAGCTTCACCAGCTTATCGTTGGTCTGCTCTTCGGCGGGTGCGGTCTGCTCGGTAACTTCCTGCTCAACTGCGGTAGAAACATTCTTTTCCATGTTGTTTTTCCTTTCTCTGCATACAAAAAATTGACCGCCCCGATTCTTTTCCGGGGCGGTCATGCCGTTTGCTTTTTAGATCAGCGCGCTCACATCCGCCAGCATATCCTCGCCGTTGACGCGATAAATGCCGTTGAGCTTGTCGATCTCGATAATCTGCTGACCGTCGTTCTCGATCATCAGGTAGGTGAGTTCCAGCTTCACCTTTGCGTCCATGCCCTCACCGGGCTTGATCTTACCGGGGGTGAACTCCTTGACGCGGCCCACCTCAACGATGCGCAGACCCTTGTAGGCATAACCGAGGTTCTTGTCCACGGCCTGCTGGGCGGCGCGAATGGTAAGGTTTACCTGCCGCTTCGGGGACAGCATATCCACGAAAGAAGAGTAGATCAGGTTGAACGTGATCTCCTGTTCGATGGATTCAAACTGGCCGATGTTCGGGGCGGAAATCTTGCCGAGGATGCTAGTGCCGGAAACGTCGATAGTTTCCGAGGTGATGGTCGGCATAGAAATCTCGCTGGTAACGCCGATTGCCTTATTGCCGTTGATGTAGGTGTTATAGGAGTTGACGACCTCCGGGGTCAGGTTAGTGTCGAGTGCCATAGTCTTTTACCTCCTTGCGCCGCTTACTGGGTCAGGGCGGTGGACAACGCATCCGGGTCAAACTCGACCAGTTCCTCGATGTCCTCCGCAGGGCCAAACGGGGTCATGTACTTGTGGAAAGTAATGCAGCCGTTCAGCAGGTTGGTGGTCGGGTTCTCCGACTCAATGTATTTCAGCTCATAGCGGGCGCAGATGCCGCGGGAGACAAAGCTGTTGCCGCGGACGTTCTCGCTGTCCACCAGGGCCTCGATCAGACGCTTATTTGCGGGGCTGTCCACTTTCTGAAAGTACGTCTGAATGAACGTGTTGTCGTCCCAGCAGAAGAAGCGGCGGACGCTAAACCATCTGTCCTTGGGGTCGGTGTTGCCGGGGTAGCAGGCAGTGTTGTTGCCCCACAGGCGGAAGCCGTTGATGTTCAGCCAGGTTGCCACGCCAAAGCTGTTCACGACGTTGGCCTGCTCCTGATCGAGCAGCACTTCCGTGCCGTCTTTCAGACAGGCGGCGGAGATCGGGACGGTCTTGTTGGACGGGCTGACGTTCGGGATGTCGCCGTTATCTGCGTCGGTCGCCACGGTCACGGCGGCGGCCATTGCAGAGCCAGCGTAGATAGCGTCGCCCACCTTTGCGTACAGCCACACGGCGTAGCAATTTGCGCTTGTGACGGCCTGCTTCTCTTTCTGCTGCTTCACATCGTCGTACTTGGTTGCGCCCGTGGAAGAGCTGTCGATGTCCACGATGCAGACGCAGTTGAACACACCGTTGATGTGGGTGGTCTTTGCCTGCAAGCCAGCGGACACGATGGCGTTCTCCGACCAGCCGGGAGCGATCAGAATGCCCGGAACCATGTTCAGCTTCGGGAAGATCATGCGGATGCACTCCATGCCGGACTCAACGCCAGCGGCGGAAACTGCGCCCACAATGTCCGCCGGGGTGACTGCGGACGGATCGATCTGAACGCCGCTCACGGTCAGGCTGGTTGCGGACTTGCCCGCGCCGCCGGGGATAACAACGATATTGACGTAGCCGTTATCGTCAAACGCCGCAGTGTAGTCAGTGCCAGCGGTCAGCGTTGCGGATGCCGCCTTGACGACCAGCTTGTCCAGCAGTACACCTTTCTCTTCCAGAACGGCAACTCCGCTGTTGATCTGCACGGTCTTTTCGGTCAGGTTCTTCTTGTGCTTGTTGGGATCAAGCACGTTGATAAGAACCATCGGTGCGACTTTCTTGACCTTAAAACTTGCGCCCATGCTCTGGCAGAGGGTGTAGTTTTCGTAGTCGTCGCTGTAACCAACTGCCGCAGTTGCGCCATCCAGCGTGTTTGCCAGCATGGGAACATTGGTGCAGTGGTAGGGGTCGCTTGCCTGGTTGACAGGTGCAGTGCCGATTACGACCTGCAATCCTGCCGTGGCAACGACCGGGGCAACCAGGCTGGTTGCCTGCTCATTGGTATATACGCCATGCTTATATGCCATGATCTTTTACCTCCTTACTCAATGGCCGCTTTCACGGCGGTAAAAAGAATACCCGCTGCGCTCTTGGGATTTTCCAGAGCTTTGCGGGTATCGCTGAACTGTTCGATGGGAACCAACAGGCCCTTTGCCATCGGAACCGTTTCAAGGAAGCGGTTCATCATATCCGGCAGCATATCGCCGTCGGCGTACACCGTGTACTGTTTCACGGTGTTCTTCACGGTCGGGCCGCAGTAAACGACAGGGCCAGTTGCCTTAACCTCTGCGGCGTTCTCTGCCTGCTCGGCCTGTTTTGCTTTTGCAGTGCTCATGTGAGTGCCTCCACTTCCGGGTTGTTTTCTCTGCTCATGCTTGGGCCTGTAATGTCCATCTGAACAGTAGAGAAATAATACGGTTTTGTATCGTCCTGCTGAATTACGCAGGTAATCGGCATTAAGACGTTGAAGTAATCTCCAAAGACGTTGTACACTTTGAAATGCTGACTAATATCCTGCATGATGTTGTACAAATCCAGAAGAGCCGGTGCCTTTTTTAGTTTCTCGATTTCTTCCTTGCTCCGCGCAGGGGTTTGGTATGTACAGATAACCATGCTCATGTCAATCATTTCCGGCTCTTCTATGTCGGTGCTCCACCCGGCTGCTTTCACAAGCACGAATGGGGCAGCGGCGGCCAGTGTGTCCACATCCTCGTCGTTACCGTTATCGTCCGGGAACTCGAACTCAAAAAACTTCAGCTGCTTGTTCCCGCCCTGGCCGCTGAATGTTTTCCCTTCAAAGAGTTTTTCTAACTCCTTGCGCAGAACTTTTACCGCATCAATGGGGGTGTAGTTCGTCGGTTTGCTCACTTCTTCTTACCTCCTGCCTGCATCAAGATTTTTTCAACCTCGTGCCGCAAGCGATCCTGCAAGATGATCTCGCTTTCCGGCTCTACTTCTTCCCGCCACACGGTACTGTGCATGGAACTTGCAGACGGCGCAGACATGGTGTAAAGATATTCGATAATCCCGTTTTTGCTCTTCCACCGTGTCGGCTTCGGATTCTTTGCAGGCTTGCCGATAATTCTTTGCACCATACCAACGTGTCCGCTCTCGAACCGCACCAAGAAGCCCTTGCTTCCCGGCCCGATAAGTGTTTGTCCACCCGTCAGGTTATCCATCGGCGATTTTTTCAAAACCTTGCCTGTATGAAATTCAGGCGAGTGTACCCAGTTTCCGCCCATGTGTGGTTCAGTTGGGTTTGTTTTGAAATCCGCCAGATCGTTTCTTCGACTTTTGATGAAAATTTCTGCGGTCGGATTCTGTATCGTTGCGCGGTTTCGGAGTTTCAGTTGGTTTAGGTGGCGGCGGCCCGCCGTGCTTACGGCGTATCGGAGTTTCGCTTGCCGGATCATCATGTTTTTTGCGCGGGTCGCCGTTTGGTTCACCGCGTTTTTCATGGCTCTAGGAGCCTTGTCCTTTGCGTCGCCCAGTGCCTTTTCTACTTCGTAGATGTTCGGCACAGATACGTCATAGATTGCCTTCGCCATTACTGCCGCACCCTCTCAAGTTCCACCAGGTACAACCCGTGCTCCGTCTGGCAACTTCTGATCGTGTAGCAGATTCCGTCGTACTCCATCAGCTTTCCAACCTTTGGGGCCGTGCCGTAATCTTCCTTGCGAATGAAGAACTGCTTTGTGGACAGGTAAAGTCCCTGGTCAAAGTTCTGCTTTGCTCCTGCTTCCCAGTGCGCCTTGCGTTCCTTGAGGGTCATTTCATACGGCACAACGTCAAACGGCTTCCCGTCGATTTTGTGCTGCTCCACAAACTCCTGAAAGAACACAGAGTCAATGTCCGCAAGGGCTTCTTCCAGAAAATCCGTCATGCGCTCCACCGCCTTTCTTTACGCGGTGGCCGCTTTGCTCTTTCTGGTGCGCTTTGCCGCCGGGGCGTTTTTCTGCGGCTCGATCTTCGGCTGTGCTTCCGGCTGACAGACCGCAACGCCCAGGGCGGCCAGACGGTCAGCTTCATCATCCGGCAGGCAAACAAATTCCCCCGCCCGAATCAACCGGGTGGGGGAGCCTGCCTTTTCACGGTAGCCGTAGCCGCCGGACGTGATCTGAACAGTTTTCATGCCGTTGCTCCTTTCTCACTTACTGCACAACATCTTCTGCGTAGATGTAGGGGCAGTAGCTCTTGGGTGCGGCCAGCGGGCGGCAGCCCAGACGGAGTTTGCGGCTGTCCTCGGCCTGATCCACGACCAGCTTTGCCACGCGCTTTGCGGCATAGGTGGTGTAGTCGATCTGGCCGTAGTCCATCTGGGTGATGGAGCCGTACATCATGTGGCCGCAGTCGGGAGCAGTAACCATAGCTGCGGTCTTGGGGAAGAAGCTGGCGACCTGGCCGTTCTCGTCCTCGTAGGTTTCGTCCACAGAGAACACGTTCAGCATGAAGCCGCCGAAGTTCAGAACGCCCATGAACACCACGCCGTCGTACTGGGTGAGCTGCTGGCGAATCTCGCCAACGATAATACCGCTGTTCTTGTCGAGAAGCTGGCGGGTCTTTTCGTCGGCCAGGATATAGTCGGCAGCATCAGTACCCAGAATCAGGTCTTTTGCAGGCAGGCCGCGGTAAGAGAGCATCCGGCACATAGCCTTGATGTCTGCCCAGAAATCACCGCCAGTTTCGTTCCACTTCTTTGCGACAGTGTATGTATGGTCGCTCTTGTTGTCGTAGAAGCGCACGATCTTCTTGTCACCCTTGGTCTTGCCGTCGATCATTTCCTGCATAGTGCAGCCGTTGGAGATCATGGTCTGTGCAGCCATCCATTCCTCGGTGCCTGCAATGCGGTTTTCCATGTCGTTCATGTCATCTGCCAGCAGACGAGCGGCGCGCTGTGCTTCGTCCATGCCCGGATACAGAGCCTCACCAAAGCCGCGCTTCTTCAGCTCGTCCATAGTCAGCACGCGGGACGGCGCAATGTACGCAGGCTGGTAGGAGTGAACCTCATAGCCGCGGCGCGCAATGGGAATGTCATGTACGTCGGGGGCAACGAAAGCGGCCAGCTTACGGTCTCCCTTGCGGTACTCGGTCAGCACCTCGTCGGCCTTGAAAATATCGCCTGCCCCGGTGGGGAAATAGCGGTCTTTGAAGAAGCCACGCTTCGGCACGATCTCTTCCGTGATGGCCTGAAGAATGACGTTATCAAAGAAGTTCAGCAGAATTGCCATAGTAAACGTCCTCCTGTTACATTTCGATGATGGGCAGGAGCGCAATGTCGCGCATACGCAGAGCGTCCTTGTCCGCCTCGGTCATGGTGTAGCTGTCCTTTACGGTCAGCTTTTCCGGGTTGAAGCAGCCTGCCAGGTAGACCACGACAGTTTCATCGTCGGTAGTACCCACAGTCACGTCCTGCACCAGAATGCAGTCTGCGGTCAGCGTATCGCTAGAAGTAGCAGTGCTGCCCAGGATGTACAGCTTGCCGTCCTTTGCGCTCTTGGCAAACACAGTGCCGCGAACATAGGTCGTCTCTTCCGCGCCTTTGGCGATCACGCCGGGGCCGACGCGCTTCTTCGGGTTGATACCAACGATCAGGCCGTCGTACTCAACCTCGCCCAGCTTCTCGTTCAGCATCTTTTCAGCCATAACTTAGCCCTCCTTCTTGGGGTGCAGCAGGTTCTTCACCATTGCCCGCTTCTCGGCATCGGTCTGGTTCTGGTTCTTAGTGCCAGTACCAGCCACGCCGTCGGGGGCTGCGCCGCCAACGCTGTTTGCGCCGCTGGTGTTTGCATCATCTGCGGTATCTTCCAGCAGCTTGCGGTGATTCTTCTTTGCGTCAACCGCCGCACGGTACGCAAGCTGCTCCGCAGAGCAGGCGTTCTCGCCGTACTTTGCCTCCGCCACCATGTTTGCCGGAATCGTTTCTGCGATCTCGTCAATGGCGGCAATGCGTTCACGCTCGGCTTTCTGTGCGGCTGCGCGCTCACTGTCCACGATCTCTTTCACGAGGTCGGGGCAGCCATTGCGCAGTTCGTCCACGTTCTTGAACTCCATGTCGTTCCCTCCGTTGTTTTCTCCCGACGGTTCCGCCGGGTCGTTGTTATTTACAAAACCGTCGTCGTTGTCAGGTACGACCACGGCGCGGTTTCGCACAAATTCAGGTGCGCTATCAAAAGTGCCTGGGACGGCCACGCTGTTTACGAACAGCACGCCGTTCCTGTTTTCGATTTTGGCAGTCTGGTTGCCCTCCACGATCTCGTCAATGAAACCGTTTTCCTTGGCCTGCTCCGCAGTCCACCACGTCGTCTTGTCCATCCATGCGGCCAGCTCTTCATTGCTTTTCCCGGTCTTTTTCTCGTACTGTCCGAGAATCGTAGAGCGCATAACCGTAATGGAATCAATGAGTTGCTGCAATTCCTCCACGCCCATGAAGTTATCGCTCTTGGCTTTCACAGGATGAATCATGTAGCTACTGTCCGGCGTGGCCTTGACGACCTTGCAATGACAGGCAATGATCGTTGCCGCACTTGCGCACAAGCCCTCTATCTGTGCCGTCACCGTGCCAGCGCGGTTTTCGAGCTGACCACCAATGGCCTGCGCCGCCCATACGTCGCCGCCGCCGGAACAGATACGGACGGTCAGTTCATCTTCCGCCGGGATTGCGGCAAGGTCTGCGGCAAATTTCTGTGGGGTGATCTCGTCGCCCCACCAGCTTGTCCGGCTAATGTCGCCGTACAGCACCAGTTCCGCATGGCCTCCCGTTTCCGCCGAATTGCGAATCTGCCAGAACTTTTCACCTGTTTTCACTGGAACCGCCGACGGCCCGTTGAGCAGCAGGGTTTTGTGTTTGCGTTCCTGCAATGTCGTCTACCTCCTTTTTCATTGCGGCTTCGCCTTTGCGTAACCTCATGTTTGCCGCATAGCTACCGCCCGTCATTTGCGCCGTTTCCTGTTCAGCTGTGCTAAACCCGCAGTCAACGCGCATCTTCGCCGCCTCGACTTCATCCTTGGGGTTCAGGTTCGTTCTGGCAGGGCCGTTCCATGCGCACTGCATATAAGCTGCGGCAATGGCCGGGTTTTCCAAGAAGCCGGGTGCTTTTATTCGCCCGCGCTGTACCGCCTCACAAAACCACGCCTCGTAAATTGGTCGGCAGAAGTTATCTGCAAACCAGTCACGGTGCATTCCGCAAGTGCGCCAGTATTCGTTTAGCGCGCCGCGTGCGGCGGAGTAGCTGGTCGAGAACTGCTTGTACAATACTTCGCTCGGAATTTCCAGGGCGGCGGCCATCTGTTTAACAATGGCGTTCATAAAAGCCTCAAAGCCCGTTGCCGGATGCTTCGGGTCTGCGAACTCCACTTTTTCGCCAGGGTTAAGGTCGATGAACGCGCCCGGAGCCAGTTCCACGCTGGTTTTGTCCGGCGTATCCACTTGCACTTCCTGCGGCAGCATTTCGCCCAGCGGAATTTCGCTGGACTGATCCTCTTTTGTGATAAACACTGTGAACATGGCGGAGATCACCGCTGCGGTCAGTTCCGCGTCTGTGAACCGTCCGAGTTGCTTTAGGCTTTCCAGCACCGGGGCAAGCAACGGAACGCCGCGCAGTTGCCCCGCCCGCTCCCGCTGCAACAGGAGTAGGACGTTTTGCCGCCCGGTCTTTTTTCCGTATGCCTCAACCCTCGTCCAGTGATCCGCCGTCAGCGTCGCAGTCGTGGCAGAGGCCAGCGGGTGACGGTCGCAAATCCAGTAGGCCACCACCATTCCGTCTGCATCCGTTTCCACGCCCTGCGTAATCCTCTGGACAAGTCGCCCGTCGATTTCTCGCGGGGAGTCAATGTCCGTGAATGCAGGCGAACACAGACGGTCAGCTTCCACAATCCGCACCCGCAGATCATACGGAACATTGGGTGTCCGTTTGTTTTGGAGCACCGCCAGTGCGTCGCCGTTCATAAGAAATCCTGTAAACGCCAACTGCTGCAACATATAGAAGTTGTCGATTCTGTCAGCGTCACAGGTCGGTTTGTCTGCCCACAAAGAAAATTCGCGCATAATCTGCGCGTTCACTTTCTGTGCTTCCTCGTCGGAAATGCCCAGGAACTCGTTATCAATCTGCGGTGTCGGCGTAAGCCCACCGCAAATTACGTTGGTTCGCATCGTTTTGATGGCTCCCGTTGCAAGCGGAACGCCCATGTAAGCGTCGCGGCTTCTTTCTCTCAGGACTCGGAGATTATCTTCGATGTCCCTTTTCGAGTCGCCGCCGTGCCATATCCACCCCCGCATGGACTTCTTGTGCAGGTTTGCGCCATAGTTGCCGTAGCCAGAGTTGAGCGTCTGGATTGCCATGCGCGCCGCTGCTGTCTTGACTGCCCGTTCCGGGGAAAGGGTGGCAAGCAGGTGATCCATAAATCCCATCGGCTACTCCCTCCCTTTACAGGTCGCGGGGAACAAAACGGTACATCCTGTTGCGCCCCGCCTTTTTTCTCGAAAGTTCTTCAACTTTGTTCGACCAATACTCAATGCGTTTCCCGATTTGGGTTACATCGGCGTAGGTCAACATTCGGTTTCCAATCTGGTAACTCTGGCCATGCGTAACCTTGCGTTCCGCTTCCAGCCATGCGTCAAGCTGCGATTGTGCAGTTTCCAGTGTAATTCCCGCCATTGGTTAGATACCTCCCGAAATTTGGCGACGACCTCTCCCGCGGTTTGCCGCCTGGGCAGGTGTCGTCACGTCCGGGGCCTGCTTTTTTAACGCAGGCCGTGTAATGGAAAGAGCCGCCAGTGCGTAATTGCGCAAGTCTAGCGGCTCATTTCTCTTGTGTTCTTTGTCTTTGATTTCCCAATACTCTTTGAGGTGTCCCTTGACAAAGCGCACTACTTTCTTCTCGGCTGTCAGGCCCTTAAAGTAGTTTTCGTCGTAGCCAGCCTCCGGGTTGCTTGGGAAGTGACAGTAATTTGGGCCAGGTGTTTTCACTTCCAGCCTTTGATAAATAGAGGTCTTGCCCGCATCCACGCCGATGATAAACAGGTTCGTTTTCACGCGATTGTTCTTTGATGGGTTGCGGATGTACGGAACGCCTGCGCCGCCCATGCCCTTGATGGCAAAGATACGGCGGTTCAGCCTGTCTTTCGCAAAGCGGTAAACCTCGTCCGTGTGATGGCCGCCAGAGTCGATGCAGGTAGCCAGCAATGTGTACTCTGTTCCATCCGCCTTGCGCCAGGAACGGAGAAGAAAGTCGTCCAAGTCCTGCCACACCTGATCCGACAGCATATCGCCAAAGATTTTCTGGTAGCGGATACCCCAGCATTCCGCGCCCTCGCCCCAGCCGACCACTTCCACCTCGAAACGATCATCCTGAACGTCAACGCCAGCGGTGAGGAACAGCACATCGTCCGGCACTTCCGCCGTGTAGATTTCGCGGCGGTTGTACAACTCGGTGTCCTCCAACTGGATGCCGCGTTCTTCCCAAGTCTGCCCAAGTTCAGTGTTTACCCAGACTTTCATTTCCTCCGGGTTTCCGTGGTCGAGAGCTTCTTTTGCTTCCAAGAACTTCCGCACCACTTCGTCCCATCCGACAAACGTAGAGGCAAGGGTGTTGAGGTGGAAGCCTCTGGTCGCTGCTCCCGGATTGGCTGCAACGTATTTCCCTTTGATTTCCTGTGCTTTCCAGCGGTATTCATTTGCCACGCACCCGCATTCACAGCACACATAGTCAATGCCCTTGTCCAGATCGTCCTGGTCGAACTTCACGTTCTCCCAGACGAGCGGCTGGTATGCGCCGCACTCCGGGCAAGGGATGTTCCACTCTTCTTGCGTGGAGAGGTTGAACGCATCCTCAATTCGGCTGTCCCCCTTGATGGTCGGCGTGGAAACCATGACGGTTTTGCAGTCCCAGAAAGTCGTTTGGCGTTTCTTCGCCAGATTCAGAGGGTCGCCCTCTGTTCCTGCACTCTTGGGATAGCGGTCTATCTCGTCAGCCAGCAGAACTTTGATAGGACGGCTGGCAAGGCTCGACGGGGAGTTTGCTCCAACGATGGTTATGTGGCCGCCAATGAAGTTCTTCTTCATTACGGTGTTTCCGGCGAATCTGCTTTTGACATCAACCAGCCCTTTGAGGCGCGGCGTGTCCCGAAGCATCGGGGAAATTCTATCTTTGGAAAGCGTCTGGCCCATATCGAGGGTAGGCTGCATACACATGATGGGGGCCGGGGCGTAGTCCATGTAGTAGGCCAGCACGTTCAAAATGAACGCATCGGTTTTCCCGATCTGCGCCGCTGACATTACCACCACTTCCCGGACGTGCGGATCGCCGATGGCATCCATAATGGCCCGCTGGTACGGAGCCTTGTCCGTGTGCCATCTGCCCGGTTCCGCGCTGGACTCTGAGGACAGTACCCTGTACTTGTCCGCCCACTGGCTGATTGTCAGCGGCGGTGGCGGTTTCAGCTTTTGCAGAACGACCGCAAACAGCTTAACCGTCTGCGGCTCCATCTTTACGATGATGTTCTTTTTCTTCGGCACTTTGTTCACCCCGCCTTACGCACTCCGGGAACATACAGATAATGAGCTTCTGGTGGAGTCTTTTACCCCACGGGCAATGCCTGCACTTGCGCCACGGTTTGCCCGGTTTAGGTTCCGTCGTCTGCATCTTCATCTTCCTTTGGCGATTCCAACGCCGTTTCGTAATGCGAAAATTCGTCCAGAATTTCATAGAACGTGTCCCGCAACACGTCCTGTATCTCGTCCTCGTTGCCGCCCAGCTTCGCAATACTGGGAGCAAGTTTGTTCGGAAGAGCCATCATACGGGAACGCAGGTTCATTAACATGGTGCTCAAGCCCAGCATGATGTCCTGTTTCCTGTACAGTTCGCCGCTCTTGACTTTGTTTTCCTGTTCCGCTGCAATGCGCTTTTCGCGCGTCAGCTTTGCCCTCTCTTCGTTCAGGTCGGCTTTGCCGTCTGCGTTGCCCCGCAGGAAGTTGATATATCGCCGTACATTGGGCCACAGTTCATACAGGCCAGGGGCGGCTTCTATCAAAATGCCCTCTTCCCGGAGCTGCCGCACCCGGCGTTCCGAAAGGTCAAGGCAGTTCGCCATCACCTTTACCGTGTAAAGTTTCATCGGCATCCACCCCCTCGGCATCCGGGCCGTCCATGTCAGCCACCCCCGTTGCTCTGATCTTGGCAATATCCAGGCGTTGTACTTCAAGATCGTACCGTTTCTCGAACTCTTCACCCTGCCGCAGTTGGCCTATCAGCGTTGCGATTCTGCCAGATACTTTGTACAGTGCCTCTTGCAGTTTCTCCCGCCGGGTGAACGCGCTGTCCTTGTTGTACAGGCCCATCTTCTGCTCTGCGCCGTCGGTGCGCTTTCCGCCCTCGGACTTTCCGGGGCGGCGCATATCCGTCAGTGTCGCAATGTAAAGATCATCGTCTGCGCACTCCGAATATTTTTCGAGTGCGGCCAGAATCTTTTTCTGCCTATACCGCAGGACTCGCAACTCAAGCAGAGTGTTTTCTTTTGCCCCGGTCGGCAGATTGTCAAGCCATTCCTTTTCTTCATCGGACAACTTATCAAAAAAGACGGCACTATATGCGCCGTCTTTTTCTGCGTTCTTATTTTCCCGCGGCGCGCCGCCGTGGTTGCCCTTGGCATTTTTCTTTCCCTTGCTGTTTCTGTTTCCGGGCTGGCCGCCGCGCTTGCGCTCTAGTGACTCGTCCCATTGGTCAATACGCTTCCAGTTTCGCACCGTCCCATAGGGTACGCCCACCCGATCCGCAAACTCTTTGAGATTTATTTTTTCGCCCGCCCGCCGTCGTTTGATGTACTCGGCCTTGGCGGTGTCACGCTGGCTGTTCCGCGCTGGCATCCAACATCACCCGCACCTCGTTTCCAAAATCTGCACAAAAGAAAAAGCCCCACGACTTGCGCCGTGGAGCTTTGCTTACTTATCACTGTACTAATTATATCAGAAAAAGTGCATCACAAAACATCATTTCAAAAATTTCTTCAAAAAATCCCCCCTTGCTTTTTCCAGACCCCCTTCGAGGAAGCCTAAAAATCCCCTCATACCTAGAAAAATTTCGCGCTTTCGGACCCGCACCGCCGAAAAACGCCTCCGGCAGTACCTAAATGGGGCCGGGGCGGCCCGTCGGCCTCATCGGGCAGGCCGCCGACGGTGGGCGGGGCCGGGGCGGCGCGTCGTCGTCGAGGTGGGCAGCCTAGGGCGAGGCCGGGGAAGAAAGGGGGTTGGGGGATAGATAGGGCAGCATATAGCCTCTTAGCCTTACCCCTACTGGCAAAGCTATATCCCGTTAGGTGGAGAATCTGACCCCTCCGGCGGCGGGGCAAAATGGCCGTTTTGCGGGGTGCTGCGGGGTGGATCATCCAGCAGGCGGCAGCGATGCAGGCGGCGGCAGGTGTGCGGCGCTTGCGGGCTTGTCCTCCTCGGTGGCGGCGCTGGCTCTGGTGCGTGGTCATCGTGGGCGGCGGTCTGCTGCTGGCGTGGTCATCTGGTGCGGCGCTGGCGGTGCTGATCTTTCCCGGTGCAGGTGGCGGGCGTAATATCCGGGTACTGTGTCCAGCGCTCCCCGGGTACTTTCCATCTTTTCCCCGGGGCGGCTGCCAACAACACCCAGCGCGTGCCGGGGTGCTGATCCGGCAGACCGGGCAGGCATGAAGGCAAGGCAAAAAGAAAAAGCCCAGGGCGGCGGCGCAGGTGGTGCGCGTGTCGCTCTGGGCTTGTGTCGTCGGTGCTGGTCTGTTGCCGATCCGGCAGGGCTGCGGCGGTGCCGTTTTGCCGTTTGCCGGAGGGGTCAGATTCTCCGCTTTACCGGGTAGTGCTCTAGGTGTAGGGCTAGAACTTAGTGAGTTATAGCCTCCCCAGTAACCCCCTATAATCCCCCTTCGTCCCCACAGTTTTTGCCGTTCACGGATTCCGGGCCGGACGGATCGCCCACGGTGAGCGGCTGCCCCTCTGCCTGCATCCTGGCGCGCACGGCTTGCAAAATATATCCTTGCAAGCTCTGGCCGCTGGCTGCGGCGGCGGCGCGGATTGCTGCCCCGTCCGGCTTTAGCGGGCGCAGGCTTATATAATCACACTTTGCGTTGTATGCGTCGTTGGTACGGCGGCGGGCTGCTGATACTGGCATTTTTATTTTGCTCCTTTGCGCTTTATATCAAGATAATTATACATAATGGCCGCTCTGAACGCAACAGTGCAACTTGCACAATGCGCGCAACAGTGTTTTGTGCAAAAAGTAGATTACATGCAACAGTGCTTGACAAAACGCCTTGTTGCGTGCTAGAGTGTAGCCACGGCAAGCGACACGCAACAGTGCATTGCAAGTCGAATACAGCAAACAGGAGAAACGCACATGAACAAGCATTTTTTTGAACTCTCGCCCCGCACTCGCCGGATCATCTGGGCCGCCCTGCTGGCCCGCTGGCAGGCAAAGCAGGCGTAACCCGCCGCCGAACATTCACCCATCAACAAGAGGCCGCGCAATGAAATACTACGATCTGGACCCGCTGCCCATCGTAAGCGGCGACCCGGCAGAACTCTTTTTCGATGACCGCGAAGATTGCGAGTTTGCACGCACCCTTGCAGCCCGCACCGCCGCGATCATCTCCCAGGTGCGGCGCTACACCGTCACCCGGTACACCTACCCCGGGCGGCAGATCATTGTAGCCCCCAGCACCCGCACCCCGGGCGGCTGGCAGGTGACTTTCTACCATACCGACCGGATCACCGGCGATATGGAGCCATCCTATCACACCGACTGTGACACGCTGGAAAAGGTCGCCGCCGAAATCCCGCACAGCTTTTGTGCCGCCGATGCCGTTGCATGATTCACCCCGGACACCTTGACGGGCCGCACCGTAAAGCGACCCGATCCCACCACCCCGGCAACAGCCGGGAGAAAGTCGAGCATCAACCACAGCACAGGAGGTTTTACAATGCGCAAACTAAAAAAGATCATCACCGCCGCGGCTCTGGCTGCCGCAATGCTGGCAGGTGCGCCCCGCACCGCTGCCGCCTGTCCCTACACCCCCGGCCCCCTGGGCCGCTACATTGTCCCCGCTCAAGTGCTGGGGATGTACGCCGACGGCGACGGCGTGCAAGTCTGGTGCACCGACCTGGGCGACGGCTGCGACTGGTTTTTTACCGTCGATACAAAAACCGACCTGCGGATTTATGACCGCGTGCAACTCGTTGTAGAGGACAACGACACCCCGGACGACTACACCGACGATCGCGTTATTGACGCGTTTTATTGCCACGACTGCGACGGCGTGGACGACTAACCGCCGCCGGATACTCTAGCAGGGTTGCACCGCAAAGCAGCCCCGCCCCATCTACCCGGCCCCGCCGGGATGAACCGCAACTAAAACACAGGAGGTTTACACCATGACCAACGAAGAGATCATTTTGAAGAGCGTGCAAGCGCACTTGACCCCCGCCCAGCGGCACGAGATCGCCGCTGCGGCGTACACCCCGGAGCAGATCGCCCACGCCGTCGAGCATATCCCGGACGGCCTCGACGAGCTGGCCGCCTCTCAAGTCCACACTTTTGCATGGTGGAAAGACAACGGCAAGAGCGTGAAGAGGGGAGAAAAAGCCCTTTTCACCTGCCCGCTGTGGAAGTACACCGACAAGCCAAGCAAGGCCCAGATCAAGGCGGCAGAGGCCGCAGGCAAAGAGGTACAGCCCGCGGCTCATTACTACCCCACCACGTCGTATATGTTCAGCCGCTTACAGGTTGAAAGCAGCAAGCCCGCCCCCGCTGGCCGCTTTAAGAGTATCGACGAGATCAAGGCCTATAACAAGATGCTGGCAGAGCAGCGGCGCGCCGCGAGAGTATCCGCCGCCATCAAAACCGCCGCGGATGCAATCGCCCAGGACGTTACAACAGAGGCGCGGCAGGCAGCACAGCAGGCAGCCGCCCGCGTTGTCGTGGCTGTGGAAGAACACCACGAGCTGCCCGAACTTGTAGAGGCTCCCAAGCCTGCCACGAAAAAGGCCCGCAACGTAACACCGCCGGACACCATCAAGATCGCCCTGCACAACAACCCCCAGAACTACATAGAACTAAACCCCGGCTTTTTCCCCTGCGGCGTTGGCCAGTTTAAGCAGATTATGAAGTTGGTTCGAGAGGACACCGCCCACACCGACGAACTCACCGCCGCTATCATTGACATTTTGAAGCGCAAGGCAAGCACTTGCGGCCCGGATCAGGCCGCCGCACGGCGGAACCTTGTAGCCCTTGGCGAAATCAAGGAAGAAAAAAGCCCGGTAAAGGTCAGCAACAAACCGGAATTTTTTGAAACCCTCATGCGCAACGGAAGCGGAAATTTCCGCCGCCTGCGCTCTGGCTACCGTGCAGAGTATGCCGGGTTTACGTTTTTCTTCTCCAAGTGCAAGGATTTCAAACGCTGGGATATTTACGAATCCCGGTGCGGCCTGCTGGCTCTTCCCGCCGGAAAGTGTGGCCGCACGAAAGCGGAATGTGCTTCTTGTCTCGTCAAATACTTTGACGTGGAAAAGGCAAAGACGCTCAACCTTGACAAGATGGAGCAGATCAAAAAGGCCGCTCCCCTGGAAGCAGCGGCCAGCATTTGAACCGCAGCAGCGGACACCCCAGCAGGGCCGCACCGCACGAAAGCGGCCCCGCCCCAGCCCACACGGGCCACAACAAAATAACTTTTGAGAGGTATCACACATGAGAACACCGCAAGAGATCGCCGCCGATATGCGCAAGTCTGACGAGTGGAACCCGGAACTTTGCGCGGAGCTGTGCGAGGTCGCAGGCATGAGCGCAGAATGGAACGCCGCAGACGGGGAAAACTTTGAATCTGTCGTTTTCTCCGCTGCCCGCAAGATGCACGTTCGTATCATTTCCAACCCGGTTTTGTTCATCAACGAGAAGCCCGCCGGGGCTGTCCAGTCCTACGAACACGACGCAGATTTTACCGGGTGGAACTTCAACCTTGAATCTGGCTCCCGCATCTTCATTCCGTTTACGAATATCAAGCTGTTCCGTTCCTCCGGCATCTTGGAAATTACCACGTTCTCCGGCACGATCTGAACACGCGCGGACACTCTGCCAGGGTTGCACCGTACAAAGCAGCCCAGGCCCAGCCCCACCGGGGCATAACGAAACGAACAACAGGAGGTTTTTTCTATGTCTTGTATTCATCTTTCTACCCAGCACACCGCCGCCGTCGCCTGCGGGGTTGCGTTTATGCTCAACGGTGCCGGGGGCATGGATCACCTTTCGGGTTCCGTCGTGACCTCGAAAGTCTGCCGCGCTTTCAAGTCCTGTATGTACCCGCTGGACTCCCTGTTTGACGACCGCAAAATCTACGCCGTTCTTTACAGGCTGAACGAATCCGCTTGTGTGGATCGTTACCACCTGGAACCAGACAGCACCGACGAAGTTCCTGAAATGCCGCAGGACTTCCCCCATCTGCTCCACCTGCTGAGCTGGGACGGCGGACACTACACCATCGACAGCGATTTTTACACCTTTGCAAAGCTACTGGATAGCCTCATTTACCAGTGTGACGAAGATGTGAACCGCGGCAACGATATTTTAGAAGCCCTTTCAACCATTCGCTGTGCTCTGTATTCTTTCATTGTCCACAATGCCGCCGACTACAACAACGCCGAATGGATCATCTAAAACCCAGGCCGGACACCTTGACGGGCCGCACCGTAAAGCGACCCGATCCCAGCCGTAAGGCATAACGAACCACGAAAACGAAATGGAGGATTTTATATTATGGCAACTTACACGATCAACGAAAGCACCGCCCGCCTCTCTCACGAAATGCGCTCTTGGAGCGACTACCACGCAGGCAGCGCAACGAGGGAGTACGAGGCCCAAGTGGCCCAGGCCGCCGCCATCTTGGAGCAGGTCAAGGCCAAGTGCTTCACCGAAGAGCAGAAAGAGCGGGCCGAATACCTGTTCGACCGTTACGCCAAGACGCTGGCAGAGGCCACCAACAAGGAGAACGAGATCGGCACGCGCTGCCCCAGCGTGATGATCTGCGGCGCGGGCAACTTCCCCGTGCGGAAGAAGCAGAAGCAGATCAAGGCGTTCGAGGCCAACCGGGAGAACTGGCGCAAGGCTGAACACTATCTCGACCAGCTCAAGAGGGCGCACACCCTGGCCGTGAAAGACTCCGATCCCGAAGTGCTGGACTTCCTGCGGGCCAAGCTGGCAGGTCTGGAAGCTGGACACGAATTGATGATCTCCGCCAACGCATACTATCGCAAGCACAAGACGCTGGACGGTTTCGAGGGCATCCCCGAAAAGACGCTTGCCTGGATCACGAAACCCGGCGTTTACATGGCAGGCGGTCGGAACGGCGATGGTTCGCCGCTGGCGTTCCACGGCAAGCCGTTCCCTACCTACGAACTGACGAGCAGTAAAGCCACCATCAAGCGGGTGCAAACACGAATTGCAAAGATCGAGGCTGCCAAGGCCGCCGCCCCGGTGGAGGATGAGCGCGACGGTTACACCTACAAAGAGGATCAGGAGATCATGCGGGTGCAGCTTATCTTCCCCGGCAAGCCCGACGACGAAACCCGCGACGTGCTGAAGCACAACGGTTTCCACTGGTCGCCCCGCAACGGCGCATGGCAGCGGCAGTTAAACGACGCTGGCATGTATGCCGCGCACCGGGTCATGGAATTTCTGGACGGCAACGAATAACGAAAACAGCGGACACCCCAGCAGGGCCGCACCGCACGAAAGCGGCCCCGCCCCAGCCCACACGGGCCAATCCCTTAACTCAACTGTGTTCGTAGGCTATTTATCAACGAACACCCAAACACACGAAAGGAGTTTTTTATGTTCATGCCCTATTTTGTCGATGGTGCAGGTAGGCGGCACACGTTCCAGGACGATTTTGCCTTGAAAGGTGGACTTCTCAAGGCATTGCGGAAAGGTGAGGACGTTTTTTCTTATCGGTTCCGTTTGAAGTCCAGCTATTCCGGCGGCCATGATTACGAACTGGCCTCGCTTCTTCATACCCGCAACGGTTTTGTTGCTAGTTTCACGTTTGAAAGTTCTCTTGGCAAGGAAACCTATTGCATCTAACTTTTTGTATGGCATCTGTCCCGGTTCCCCGCCGGGGCATTTCATGCTATACTGTCATTAACGAAATGGAGGTATTTCTGTGAACGAAATGCAGACTTTTTATCCCTGGTGCGTGGTTGCCGCCTTTTCTGACGGTTCCCGGCTCACGTTCGGCGGCTCTACCGAAGAGCAGGCCCGCAGCGCAATGGAAGCCGCCAGCAACGAGCACGGTGAAATATCCTGGTGGGATCATGTCACCGACACGAATTATGTTGACGGCCAGTATTACCAGCTCCTGCCCGACCAGCCCACGCTTCACGTCGTCGATCTGGCAGGGTATGACGGCCCGGTTGACGAAAACGGTTTTCCTGCTGGTCTGCCGGAAAAAATCGCCCGGTATGCTGTGGAGCACGGAGCCGCAGAGGATGAAGCCCAGGTCATTGTCAGGATGCACGAAAGGTGGCGACGCGCATGAACATTCTCCCGGAAGAGTGGCAGGCCGTTTTGAAGAAAGGCCTATCCGATACGTTCCAGCGTGAGCAGATCATTTCGGAGGACGAACGCCTGCGCAGTCTTGAATCCGCTGTGCAGAAGAACATCTGCACACTCCACGATCTCCCGCCAGACGATGTTATTGTGTCTGGCCGCAAGGATGCACCCGGCGTGTTTACTTTCATCGTCACAGAACGAACGCCGGAAATTGTATTTACTTTTGACGCAGACTCTTTTAACGAACACGAATAACGAAAACTCCCCCGACGGAATTACCCGCCGGGGGAGTTTCTTTTGTTCCTATTCGCAAGTTGTTTTTCCAGGGAGGTTTTCGCTCTCGCGGAAGTCCCCACTTTTACGCGCGCACAAATCCGGCATCATCATAGCCTTTAATGTTTTTCCGGCACACGAATTTTGCCGCCGCCTGTCGGGGGCTTTTCATGGCATTTTGATAGATTTTCTATCACGAATCCGCCTTTGTGTTTTTCCTGCTGTTTTTAATCGCGCGCGTCATACGCGCGCAAGAGGATTTCTTCTGCCATTGGCATTTCGTCCAGCATCGGGCCGAGAATGGCAAGTGCAACCTTTTCTTTCCGCTGAGCGGTGATTTCCTTTACCCCCAGTTCCGCCGCAATACTCGTCCAGCCTCTTTGTAACGATTTTTGCGTGTAAACGTACCGCCCGCGCAGAATTATTTTGTAATCACCGTTCATGCGGTCTAATTGGTCACGAATATTATCCCTGTCAGCCAGCAAAACGCCCCTGCGCACCAGCAGGCGGTTTTCTGTGCGTTTGTATTCCTCGCTGCTGTCTGCCAGCTTCACTGCCAGCGACGCGGTGCTGTCGCCCGGAGTGGTTTCATGCGGCATCCCGTCCATGTCCATGCCCTTGATGGGGTTGTAGCGATCCTGCAACTCTGCAAGTTCTCTGTTCACGTCATAGAGCTGTGCTTCAATCCCGCCCAGGTAACGCAAAATCATTTTCGCTTCTTCTGCCTGCATTTTACCCTCCCGCGTTTTGCTCTGTTAGAATTTCCCGAAAATCTGGCCTGCGCCCGGTTCTGCTACTACCTCGACGCTTCCGCCCATGATCTCCGCCGCCTTGCGGCCAAGCATGGTATGCGCCGCATACTCACCGTCAACGGCCCATTCCAAGAACTGCTCATAGTTCCTGCGAACCTCTTCCACGGCTGCATTGATCTGCGCCCGGTCGTAGCCCATTTCGTTTAAGCCCTCCACGAAATAGCGGATCGTCAGGTCGCCAGCGTCCCGGCGTTCTGCCAGCGCGTCTTTTTCATGCTGCTTTCGCGGGTACTCTCCCGCCGGGAGAACAAACGATCTGTCCAGCATCGGTTCCGTGCGCTCTCTAAGTAACTGCCGCGCGCGTGTCTGCCCCAGCACAGCGCGCTCTGTTGTGTACACGTCGACGCGGTTTTTCATGGCCGCCGTCAAACGGTCAAGCGTGTCCTTGTCAAATTCCAGCACATCAAAGGCCGCAATGATGGTGCAGTAGCGCAGTACCTCGTCTGTGGCCTTTCTGTTATCCATGATATTCTTTTTCGCGCTGATTTTCGATGTCGCGCAACGGCTGACAGAATTTCGCACCATCATGCGCTGTACTGCCGCGTTCGGTCTAGCTTTCATGGTTTATCCTTTCTGCTTTGCAAGCTTCTTCCACGCCTTGATCTCCGCCGATGTGTCAGGCGTGATGTGTTCGACAAATTTCCATCCCCGCGGCTCTGCCACAAGGTCGATGAATAAGCGGCGGCGGTAAATATAATCCCGCTGCTGCCTCCTGGTGAATTTGCTTTTTACCTCCACAACCTCCGTTGTGCCGTCTGCATAGGTCAACACAAAGTCGGCGGTGTATCTGGCCGCCGGGAGTTTCACGTTTCCGTATTCCTTTTCCGGGAGCAGGGAAAACGCCCGGTGCGTTTCCACGTTGACGATCTGCCCCCGCTGTACTTTCGGCAGGATCACGCCCATGTAGTAGTTATACTCGCCGCGGGAGTCAAATTCCATGCCTGCGGTTTCGGCAATGCTTGCCGCCGCAGCCATTGACGGCGCGGCAGACGCTTTTTTCTGGCCTCTGGCCGCGATCTGCGCTTCTGCCTGGGCGCGGATGCGGGGCGGCAGGTCGGAAAGTTCAAGCCTCACGCTCAAGGTTTATTCCTCCTGTTCTTCATCCCGGTTTCTTTGCGGTAAAGGCGCACGATCAGATGGCGGGTGCCGTTTCCCGTGATGATGGGTTCGCAGTAGTGCAGAGTATAGCCGGGGTACATTTTCTCCCAGAACGCACGATCTTCCAAACGATTCTCGCAAACGTCCTTGAGTTTGCCGCGGCTCATTTTCCCATCGTTCGGGCGCGGCATTTTGGGCGGTTTCAGCCCGCGGCTCTGCCGCCAGTGCCGTTTGCACCGAACATTTTTCACGATGTACTTAGACAATCCCACAACATAGCCGTGGTCAAAATGCAGCGGTTCGCACCGAGCCATTCCCCGGTCGCCCCATGCCTTTTCTATCATTTCGCGGGTCAAGCCTTTTGTGTGCTGCATAACGATGTGGTGATGATGTCTGCCGATCCACCGTCCATCAACATACGTCATATACTCCGCAACGTCGATCCAGCCCGGATGTTCGATCCCGGCCTTGTCGCACATACGGTACAGCTTTTTCATAGCGGCGGAAAAATCCTTATCCACACGCTCCATGTCGCCGGGTGCAGGCAGACGGTCGTTGTCGTAGGTGTATGTAACGGAGTAGTCCGTTCTGCGGAAGTTACGCTGGATCAGCAGTTCCAGGTATCGCCCGGACTGCCGTAAATTGTACGCTTCTTTCGCAATGGAGCTGGCAAGTTCTTTCTTCTTGCGGGTGCTGGCCTTGTGCTGCTGTTCCGTGATCTCGAAAAAGTCAACCTGCATCGTTTCAGCCGTGGCGTAATCTTTGCCGCAGATGAATTTTTGCTCTCGCACTCTGAAACCGCCTGCCATACTCTCTACGTCCCTCCTTCCGTTCACGTCATGGAACTTTCTTTATCTTGACCCACAAACGAAAGAGGGAAACGATGCAGAGGAACAACGCCGGGCCGCGTTCCCTTTGCCCTCTATTCCGATAAGCTGCTGGAACGCCGCCCTCGTTTTCCCTCTGCACTCCCTTTCCCCGCCGGGGGTAGGTGCATCGTTTCGCTCTTCTTTCTCGTCGTGTCCCTTAACTTAGCTTCCGTATACAAGCCCCTTGCCGCCTCGTCAGGGCGGCTATTTAACGACGGACTACTATGTATAATATATAATGTAAGAGGCTTGCTCTTCGGCGGTCACTTTTTCTTGAGGAAGCCGCCAATGATTTTCTTGTATTCCTTGCTACACTCCGGGCAAAGGTCGCGCTTGCGGCCCTGGTCGTCTGTCACTTCTTCCCAGTCCCTCGTCATACGTTCGCGGACGCTGTTCATGTTGCTGCACCTATCCGTCGGCGCAAACATGGTCTTGCCGCATTTGTCGCAGGTATACTCGACCCCATCCCTAGTCATTTTCATCTTTCCTTTCTTTCCATTCCGGGCAGGTGTTCTCCGGGTCGGTAAAATCCGCCCGGTGTTCAGATAAGCCGTTGAAGCATACCCACGAGAAACTGTCATGCCATGCGCAGGTGGAGCAATTTTCTTCGCTGTGTTCCATTTACTCTTCCTCCAATTTTGTTCCGCATACCGGGCAGAAGTTCAGGTCGAATGTTCCATGCGTCATTGTGCCGATGTTCTTTCCCCGTCTTTGGTAACCATGAATTAGGGCAGCGGCATACATTGGCTTTTCGCCCTGCCGCCAGTTTATTTCACTCTTGTCCACCTTTTTCATGCAGGACAGAAACTCGCAAAAATCACAGTGCTGTTTATTCTCGTTCACTCTCGCTCCTCCCAGTTCCAGCAAGAATCTTCCGGGGTCGTTCTGGGCCTTTTTTCCAGGTCGTTGAAGCACGTCGTATCTCGCAAATGCCACCTGCAAAACTCGCAGCTTTTGTGTATGATGATTTTTGCGCCGCATTCCGGGCAGTGCTTAAACGTGTACTCGCAAAGTTCTTTCTCCCCGTCATCCGGGTCAATCTTGATTCGCTTCCAGTCCTCAATATGGATTCCGCACTTGTGGCAGATAAATTCGTCGCAATCCAGGTAGTCCATATTTTCGTTGTACGTCAGCGGTTGCAAGCTCTCCGCAGTTATGGTCGGTTCAGCTTCCAGACTTCCCATAATCAACTTCACCACGTCGATCTTGATTTTTCCATACGTCAGTTCGCCCTTCAAGGCGCACGCTATGTTTTTGAGCACCTGCTCAAAGTGGTTTGCGTCAACCAACCGTTTTTCTTTCACTCTTGCCTTCCTCCTTTTGTTCATACTCTCCCGACAGCACCAACGCCATTGCCTCGCAGATTATCGTCACCTTGACGCGCTCCCAGTTTTCCCACGGGATGTCTTTCGGTCGGTCTTTGCGCTGGCCTGCCGTTTTCTGCATAATCATCTGTCGCATTTCCATGCAGGCTTCTTTCAGTGCCGGATAGTTTGCCTTTAAGCCGCCCATTTCCATGAAGTGCCACATGGTATCCAGCATCGGATTTTCCCACGGTTCAGGTTTCACCATTGTTCTTTGCCTTTCTTCTGGTTGAGCGTTTCTTCGGAATTTCCGGGATGGTAACTACAACGTCCTTTTTCCGCTGTTTCTCCATTTCCGCCGGGATGGCTTCAACCAGACTTCTAAAGCTCTGCAAAGTTTGAAGTGCCTGCATCTCGAACACAAACCGAGCCAACTCTTCCGGCGTTCCCTGTTGTACGGAGTGGCCGTCCTGGTATGTCGTGATCGTCATTCCATACCAGCCTTTTCTTTCAGTTCCACTTTCGGCATCGGCTGATCCGAACGGTTGAGCGGTGAGAAGAAGTCGTTCCACATCCCGCCCTCCGGGAAGTCGTGCCACGCCAGGGCATAACGGATCGCCAGCCATACGGATTCCGCCCGGTACGCTTCCCTCAATGTAAACTGGATAGAAGCTGTCGGCACATTCTGCGCCCAGAGCGCGCGCAACCCCGCCCGCATACGGTCGCGGAGCCGCATACACTTGTAAAAATCCTGCTCGTGATCCCGGTGGAATTTCTTCCGTTCCTCGGTAGTGTGACACTCTTTCTCCATCTGCTCCACATAGTCCCAGCAGCAGACCTCATTCGTGAAGTCCTCGAACTGTCCCATCCGCAGGCGGAGATATTCTTCACACGCTTGCTTTACTGCTTCCGCCGTTTTCCGGCTCATTGTGATGGTCACGTTTTCCACTTCCGCCGGGGTCTTATTTTTTGTTTTCATCCTGCCACCTCAAATCCTGACAGACGGTGCGCCATATCCATCACGCACCACAACACCCTCTTTTTCGGAAAGGAACATCGTTGTTTTGAATGGAAAGTTTAGTGCGCAGATACCTGCTTCACTCGCAGCATCGGCCAGCATCGCATACGGTCCATAATCGCACCCAAGTTCAATATCGAACGGCTCTTCCTTCATGCGTTCTTCAATGCGCTCGCTCAAAACTTTTTTGAACGTGTTCAACTGATCCAGCGTAATGCTTTGCCGCCCCATATCCGCAAGGAAGCACGTCGCAACGGACGTAAAGCTATCATCTCCATTGCTGTGCGGCTTATTATCAATCAGTTTCCCAGCCCACCAGCTGACGGCTTTTTCGATGTCCTCTTTTGCCAAGATCATACTGCTTCCCTACCTTTCTCTTTCAGAGACACAGACTCCGTTCCAGAGTCCAGTGTTTTGCCGCCGGGCCAGCCGCGGTGCTGTCCATGTTCAAACTTTTTCACCATAGCAGCCACCTGAATTGCTTCCACCGCCAGATGAATAGCCATCTCTCGGATTTCGTGAAGTTCTTCCTGCGGAATGGTTTTATTTGCCTTGACGGCGTTCCACATTCTGGTTTCAATGTGGAGTTTCAGCGGTACAAGGGCCTGCTCCACCTCTTCCAGTTCTTCACGGACGATGTTCTGGCCCTCGTGCGGGCTTGCAAAAGGCCGGAAGCGCTTGTTTGCGGCGTTCAGTTCCTTGTTTACCAGCTTTCGAACGTCACTTTTGATTACATCCATCTTTCTTCCTCCGTTTATCTGTCCATGTTTTCCAGCCAGTAGATGATTCCGACCCAGAAGCCGATTATTTGAAGCACCCGATCTCCCAGTGTACGGTGCTTCTTCTTTTTCTCAAGCTGCTGTGTCAAAACTGCAATCTGCTGATTTGCAACAGCTTTGCTGATCTCTGCTTTTTCCTGTTCGTTCTGAACCTTTCTTTTCAAGAGGTAGATTTCTCTTTCCTGGCAGGCGCAAACGCTTTCCTGCGCCTTGAGTTTTTCCCAGAGCATAGCATTCACGGCCTCAGTTGTTGCCTTTTGGCTCTGTCTTATCCGCTCCATTTGCAGTGCTTGGCCGTTCCAACTTGGGTTATTGTCTTTCATCAGATACAGTGTATTGTACGTCAGCGTTATTTGCTTTTGCGGCATAGCACCCGTCCAATGCCACCTTGTGCAGAGTTGAACAAGCACCTGATCCATTGTCATTGCATGGTTCTGTTCGTACTCCCAAACCCTGCTGTGAATAATTGTCCGCACCAGACTTGCGCTTTCTGCGTCCGCCTTTAGCCCCCACTCGACCAATTCCTCGAATTTTCCCGCCGAAAAAATGTTATCCTGGAAAAATTCTGCGAACGCTTTTGCTCCGTCCGATTCCAGGTATATTCCGTCGTAGATCATGGCTTCGCAGTTGAGAAGTTGGACGGTCAAAACGCCCGTTTCGGTAAATCGTCTAAGGTCAACCTCCGGCACAACGTATATATTCATTCCGTTGCCCCCTCGTCTTTGACCTTGAGACCCAGAAAATCGGCTACGCCATAGCTTCCGTCGCCGCAGTAATGGTACTCATACAGCGTCGGTTCCATGACTTCTTCCGGCTTTTTCTGCCTTACGGCCCGGTACATCATGTCCATTACAAACCGCTGGTTGCTCTTTTCTCCGCTGGTTGAGCATTCCACATACTCTTTGCCGCACAGGCGGCACTTGTATATAGCGTCAAGTCTCTTCATCGTCCGCCTCGGTTTCCTCGTTGCCTCCTGTCGGCCAGCACTGGCGCGTTATGTCCGCCGTGCCGTCCTTTAAGCCCTCCACGCGCAGGAGCGTCAACGCTTCCAGAAGCGAATCCCGCAGGGCCTCTTTCACATCCGGCTGCATGATCGCTGCCCGGACAGAAAATCCGTCCTTTACTACGATGTACTTTTCACCCTGGCTGGATGTCCGCAGATAGAACGCCATGTACGCAGAATTTGCAAATTCACCCTGCAATGGGGCCAGATCGTCGGCGGTGGCAATGGCGATCACGTTCTTTTGCTCGTCCGTCAGCAGGCGGAGTTCCTGGCCGTGAATCGACACGTCAATGTCCATCGTCACCAGCCGGATTTCTCCCTCCACACTGTCGGTCAGGTTGTATCCCTCAAGCCAGGTTGCGTCCTCGTCGGTGAAGTCGTTGTAGGCGATATTTTCCATCGTCTTAGGGCCGATGCCAAACATCATAGCGGTTTCGTCCCGGTCGATGGGCTTCGGGTAACCGTTCAGGCGGTAGATGCCGTGTGCCGTCATAATCCACACTTCACGCAACGGGCCGACGTAGTGAACGCCGCACACGCCGCTGGCCTTTATGCTCTTTGCGATAGCTGCAAGTCTCATTTTCTGATTACCTCCACGTCCGGCTTTTCGGTCTCTCTGAATCTCGGATAAAACGTCATTGCTCGCATCCTTGCTTCATGGAGTGCGGCCTTTACACTTGCCGCATCGAGTTTGTACGGCAGATATATTGGTTGCTTCGTGTAGCTGTCGGTTCCGTGCAGGGCTATGCTGTATCTTTCCATCTTTTTCTCCTTTCGTCTTATTTTTCTCTGCGGGCAATCCCGGAATTGAACCGGGGCGGGCCTGTCCCTTGCTCATAAAAAGGAGCCGCCGCGTGGGCGGCTCCTTAAAAACTTAGTTGATGCCGTTGATAATGGGGATGCTGTTGCCGTCGCCAACGTAGGTAGGCAGTTCGCCGTTCCACAGGGAGTCCACGTTGGTGATCTTGTAGTATTCCAGCAAGTTACTGTTCAGGCTGTCATTCAGTGCGCGGTTTGCCTCGGCCTTTTTCTCGGCCACATACAACTCCGCATCTGCTGCCACCTTTGATTTTTCGGCCTCGGCATTTGCGGCGATCAGGTCAGCGTCCGCCGTGGCCTGGGCCTCGACGCGGCGTTTTTCTGCGTCCGTTTCCGCCTTTTCCTTTTCCTGCTGGGCTTTTACCTTTGCCTCCACCGCATCAGTGAATGTGTCGGTGAAGTCAAAATTCGTCACGGAAATGTACTGCAAGTCGATGTTGTACTCGGCCAGCACCTCGCGGAGTTTTGCATCCATCTGCGCCGCTACCGCATCCCGGTTTGAAATGAGGCTGCTTGCATCGTAGTGCGCCACCACCGCTTTCACCGTTTCCAGCACGCGGGGAGTAATCAGCGTGTCCTCGTACTTCTTGCCAACGGATTTATAAATCGTCATGGCGTTTGCCTGGTTGATACGGTATCCAACGGATACGCTGGTTGCGACCTCCTGAATGTCAGAAGAGAACGCAGATAAATCCATGCTCATTTCCTGCACCCGGTTGTCCATCTTCACAATGGACTGCCAGGGCTGTTTGAACACGATACCTGCGTCCTTTGTACCGTCCTCGACTTTGCCAAAGGTCGTAACGATGCCCGTATAGCCAGTAGGGACGTAGGACACGCAGGAAATGCCGATCATAACCACGGCGACCACCGCCGGGATAATTGCGCTGTTCTTGTATTCTTTTGCCAGGAGCAGCACTGCCAGTGCAAACAGGGCGGCGACCACACCGATGATGAAGAAAATCATGTTTCCTCGCTTTCGCTCATTCGTTTATGTACGGGCGGAAGTTCGGTTGAATCTGATCGTGGCAGGTACGGTCTCCACTTATTTTTTGCCATCTTTTTTGTTCCTCTGCGGCTTCTTCTGTTCGGCCAGGATTTCCGACACGAGTTCAACCAGCCGTTCCAGCTCCCAACGTACTTCACGGAAACCGTATGCGTGTTTATCGTCGTAGGCATAGTTGAAAATCTTTTCTGCCGCAGTTCTGGACAGGTTATGTCCCACGTCGTCCTGTATTTTCTGGTAGACCAGTTCGTGTACGGCCAACAGGTCTTTATTTTTTGCCGTATTCAGGCGGCTAACTTCGTCCTCGAATTTTTTGTTTTCCTCTTCCAGCTTGTCGCGGTTCCACTTGACTGACATATTTTCGTCGAAAATGTGTCCGGCCTTATACTTCTGCAAGCCTGACGGCTTGCATGACATTCCGTATACTCGGTCGAACTCGTTCTGAATTTCATCCCAGTCCATTTTGTTCTCCTATCTCGTCGCCCCATGCGTCCCATCCGGGGCAGCGGTTACGGGCGAAAAGTTCTATTCGTGGCACGTCGCCCATCAGTTCCACGATCCGCCGCCTTGTTTCATCCGGCTTTGCGCTGTGCGCTTGAATCGGTGACTCTATCACTTGATGTACGGCATGGTTTTTGATCTGAGCGGCTGCCTTGAATCCGGGTGTCACGCCCAGCAGGCAAATTTCTGCGTTTGCCCTTGTGTACGCTCCCATGCCCCAAAAATTCGTGTTGCTCTTGCGATTTTTCTTAATCCAGACAAAGGCGCAGGTCTTGTACTCAAACCCCCACGCCTCCATAACTCGCAGAGCGTCGGCAATTTGTGGGAATGTGGCCCACATGAAGCACGCCGTCCCCCCCCCCGCTAGGCTGTGGACGGGCAGTGCGCAGATGTCGTCCGTCGTCATGGTGTGGTAATGCTGTGCTGCATTTCCCCGGCTTTTCGGCCCGGTTCCGCACTGGCGGTAACTCCACGGTGGGTCAGCGTATATCACGGAATACTTTTTATCCGGCAAGATCATCTTCTGTTCTCCTTACAAATCGTATGAATAATCTTGGATGTACGGAGGAAACAGCACCTCTCCCAGTATCGGCTTTATTCCCTGCGGGCGTTTCTCTACATCCACCCGGTAATCTTCCAGCAGCATCGTTTCTCCACAGAATGGGCACTTTTTGGGTAGCTTTTCATTCGGGATGCCACCTCGCTGATTGTGGCTTATTTCCGTTGTGCAGTAAACGCACCTGTATTTTAGCGCAATTTTCACTGGCGCATTTTCTTCAAAGCTAACTGGAAACCGTTTTTCTTTTGGATATATCTTGTTGTCATAGATGTCATACAGCTTATTGAATCCGCCCTCTGCTTTCTTCATCCAGTTGAATTGCCCCTTGGCGGCATCGTGCAGATTCTTGTAGTGGTTTACGGTCACAGGCATTCCATTGTTGAAGTCCTCGTGTGTCACCCGCGTTTCAAATCCACATGGGCTGCTTCCGATTGGGCGCGTTTCGATTTCGTACCCATTGACCTTGCTTTCGAGTTTGCCAAAGTCCTTTGCGTCGGTTGTACTCTTTGCGCAGTCGTCCCAGTATTCTGTGGCTCCAACCTTGCGTGGATCATTGTTCCAGGTGTCAACCCACGACGGCAGGTTTTTGTTCACCGCGTCGAACGTCAGACCCCATTTTGCGCAGGCCTCCACAGCATCGTCCAGTTCCTTTCCCGTCCTGCACGTCCACAGGATCAGGGCCGCACCGTTTTCTTGCTCGGACAGAGCCTTGAAGATAACGCCCCAGCGCGGCAGACCGATTTCGGGGTATTTGTTTTCACAAAGCGTCCCGTCAAAATCAATCGCAATTACTTTCTGCATTGTCGCTCCTTTCATTCCGTTTCCCGGATGATCCACACCCGATGTTCTCCGTACCCGCTCCATGCCAGCGCATTTTCGTGGGTATCAACCGCAACGTCCAGATGATTGCCCTGCACCCCTGCGCCTCTATCCTGCACAATGCGGATTCCTACATCTTCGATGTAGATTACTGTGCCATAGGGCAGAAGCGTTTGGTCTGCCGCCACGGTTACGTCCGCCTGGATCGGCTGACCGCTTGCAGTGATTCCGTGGCCCTCCCCGCAAATGTGTTGATACTGCTCCGTGCAGTATGCCGTACACATAAACGTCCCTGCTTCTTCCAGATAAATCTTACCGTCTGCCATCGAATCAAGCCGATCCTGTAAGGCGGAAATAGTTTCTTCATCCCGGAGTGCGCGGTCAGACCAGTTCTGAAACCTGCTTGCGTAGATGTCGCGCTCCTGCGTGAGCTGCTGCACTCTGGCGTTCAGCACCGCACCGTTGAATATTGCCAGTCCAAGTGCTGTGCTGCTCAATGCGAGAGAGATCGTCGGCAGCATAGGCTTTCTCATGATTTCACTTCCTTTTCTCCGAACCATTTCTTTGTTACGGCGATTGGAAACTCTTCAATTTCAGAGGCCCACGCCGCCGTCCCAGCTCCGTATGTTGTTTCCCACACCAGCGGAAACCCGCCGATGCCGTCAAACAGACTTCCCAACTTTGCGCCGTCACCCATGTACGGTTTCATTTTCTGGACGATCCAGAACCATTGCGGAAGCGCGATGCTGTTTCCCAGCGCCTTATACCGCGGGCTGTCTGCCGCCTTGTGCTTTTTCCCTTTGGTGTCCGTCCATTCTCCAATGTCCGTCCATCCGTCCGGGTAGCCTTGCAGACGTTCACATTCCGTCGGCGTAAGGCGGCGAACGATCCAGCTTATCGCCCTTGGCGGCTCCATGTGTTCTATTGCAACCGCCTGCGCATCGTGCATCGTGTCCAGCGTGCCGGACTTTTCTTTTGTGACCGACGCATGGGCTTGTCCGTTTCCGATTCCATAGCTTTCCATGACCTGCGGCCCGGAATGTGATGCTATACTCCGGCAGGTTATGGATGTAGCCGTATCTCCCGTCACAGCCCCGTTGTATAAGTCAACTGCGATTGCGGTATAATCTGTGATCCGGCTTTCGTGATCTCCTGTAATCGTCGGCACTATCTGGCCGTCGCCGTTTCCTCGTGCATCAAACACTTTCACGACAGCGGACGGCGTATGTGCGCTGGCCGCCAGAGGATGGCACGGGTCGCCCCAGTGCGGGTTGCTCCCGTTTTGCGGACTCGTTAATTGCGTGGTGTCGAACGGCAAGGCATCAAACACAATCGGGTCGTGGCCTTTTGCATTGGCCCTCAATGTTCCCACCACGTCATACGACACATCCATCTTGCCGCCGCCCTGATCGTTCAGAATCGGAACAGGCTGGAAAAGCGTCTGATCTTGAAGCGTCGATAGCGTCCCTGTTTTCTCCGTCTGCACCAGCGCGCCCTTGCCGCCGCCTGCACATCCCCCTCTAATTTTCAGTGTATATGCGTTCCGCCCCCCCTCTGCCACCACTCGATCATTTCCAGCAGGGCGGTTTCCAGCAGTTCTTGCAGCTTCTTTCCACGTCGGGATGCTCTGGTCAGGATGCCCCGGCAGGCTTTCGCGCTCAAATAGTATTTCTCCGGCACGTCCACCTGCAAAATCCACGACAAGAGCGATACGCTTTCTTCTCTGGGGAACTCCCCAATGTTGAGCGTCGAGCTGTCGCCAAGCCAGAGACCATCCGTTTCCGGCGATTGCTCCGGCTTTGCTCCATCTGCCCCCCCTCGGAGGTCTAGGAACAATAGCGTCTGGCTGTTCCACGCGGGCAAGTTCTTCCAGCACGACACGGAAGTCCTCTCCGCCGTTGGAACTGAACGCTCCTGGTACATTTTCCCAAATAGCGAAAGTTGGGTACATTCCATTTGTCGCTTTCCTCATTTCCTTGATGATTCGCACGGCTTCAACAAAAAGCCCCGACCGTCCCCCGGCAAGCCCGGCTCTGCGTCCTGCAATGGACAAATCCTGGCACGGACTGCCGAACGTGATGCAATCCACAGGCTCTATCTGGTCGCCGTGAATCTTTGTAATATCGCCAAGGTGGATCACGCCTCTTTCGCCTCCCAGCTCTCTACGATCCAGCGAATCGCGGCATGAAGTGCGCGCTTCGGGCAGGCTCTAACCGTTGCCATTTTTGCGACCAGCCGGATTGCCGTGCGCACCTTTTCTCTTTCTGCCTCGGTAATGGGTGTGAAACGATCATCCGCCATATCTTCCAGCAGTTCGATAGCCTCTGAATACAGCATGAAATCAACCTCCTTTGTTTTATTTTTTCTTGTGTGGGCGGTTGGAGTCGAACCAACTTTTATCTCGGTGTTCTGGGGGAGATAAACGCCGCCGTCGCCGTCAGCCATAGGCGCACCCACATATAAGACCGCCGCCTCCCTGGAGAAAATCGAAAATACGGAGAGGCGGCGGGCGGTCTTATCTGCCTTTAACCAGCAGGGGGAAAGACCTGCCGCCTTTGGCTTGGGCGGGTAGGACAAGGCACTTCTTCGCTTGTGCGGCGGCGCACCCTCTTTCGGCTTCCGTTGCCGTCATGCAGGGTACGACTTGACTAGGAGCAGCATGGTTTTTCACCAGCTTTCGCGTTAGGAGGCACGCTGCCATACGGCACTCTTTCGCCCTGTTGGTGCGCAAATGTTATGGAAAATCGCACCAGCTTCCATGATGCCTATACGCAACCGACGCAGGCGGGGTTCGGCCCCGCTTTCAGCGGATCAGCCGCGGCAACGGCTGATCCGCCCTGCGTCACATAAAAGTCCGCCGCACTGACGCGGGGTGTAGCGGCCCTGCAAAATAAGCCAAATGGGGTTACTTATTCTTCGGTCGATAGTGCTTGCACTGTTTGTCGTAGCCACCGCACGGCGCGCACCGCGGGATGGTTATTTTGAACGTATGCTCACACTGTACTTCTCTTGTTGCACCCTTTTGCGGGGCAGTCTTGGTGTATGCGCTTCTTGCCAAACGGTTCTCCTTTTTCGCTTTTTGGATGTAACTTGCGCGCCCCATCGGGGCCGGATGTTCTCGTTCGTCCTGCCAGATTTCCCAGCGTTCCGGCTTGTTATAATTTCTTGTCAGCCGCCAACGTGGCCAGATGTACCGATAGTAGATTCCGCCTTTACAAGCGTCCCATGCTGCCAGTCCGGCAGTTGCTATATATGCAATCTCGGCTTCCGAAAACCCGCAGTTCAAATCTTCCGGCAGGAGTGCAGTATCTCCCGTGATTCTTGTTCCATCCGGCAGGTACACAACGTACCTTGCCGGGTTTGCATTACCGTTCATCATAGTGGGTTGCGATCATGTCTGCGAAATGCAGGCAGAGAACTTCGGGATAGCGGTCATAGGCTGTTCCGAGTGTGTCCCAGCTTTCCCTGCCGCAGTACGCCCCCATGTGCCAGCGAATCGCAATGATTTCTTTCCCGGTCAGCTTGATAAACCGCTGTGCCATAATCACGCTCTCTTCGCCGTGTCCCAGCAGACCGCGATCCTCATAACCGTACTTGTGGAATGCGGTTTCGTGGTACTTGTTGACCTTGCAAATGTCGTGCAGGAGTGCCGCCACCAGCACGGCGTTGTTGTCGCAGTCCTTAAAGGCGTGGTTGGTTTGGCACAGTTCCATTGCCGCATCCGCCACATTTACGGTATGGGATGCCAGGCCGCCGCAATGGTTGGAGTGGTGCTTAATACTTGCCGGGAGATCAAAGAACCCCCGCTTCTCCAAGTCGTAGAGCAGTGCGTCCGCACCGGGCCGTTTGTGAAGTCCTGCTTCCAGCCACAGCGCTTCAAACTTTTCCCGCGGCTCCATGTTCTCATACTGCTTTTCGTTTGTCATTGCGCTTGCCCTCCTGTTTCTTCTGCCATTCCTCTAACCGCTTTACGTTCGCCGGGTCAGAGTAGAAAAGTTCTGCCAAGTCAAGCAGGCCGCGGGTCTGGTATTCCGTAACGATGGGCTGGGCTTTTTTTCTTGCCATTGCCGTACCGCCTTTCTTAGAACTTCCCCATGAGCAGATGTGCGAAAAACTCCGTCATGTTGTCTGTCTGCACACCGCGCTTGCCGCTGATCTTGTCGAGCCATTCTTCCTTGCAGGCTTCGTCGATCATCTTGTGCATAACATTCTTGAGTTCGGCCAGCTCCTTTTCGTTGCTCGCCACGGTCACAAGCACCCCGGATGCAATTCTTCCGGCCAGCATGAGCAGACCAGCTCCCGTCCCGTCCAGACCGATCAGCATTTTCCCGGATTCGTCCCGGCTTGCGTTGATTTTTGCAGGTGTTTTCATGTTCGTTCTCCTTTGGTTTCTGTTTTATATTCGGATGTGGAGGCGCGCCCCGGAGTCAGCACCGGGCGGGTGAATAACTCCCGCCTTGCACTGGCTGCGCCATATCAAAGGGGCGGTTTGGACAGGTTGCCGCCCCGCCCATGCGGGCCGCCCTGACGTGTTCTTTTTGTCCTCGTCTGGTAGGACACCCGGTAAATCCGATGAACCGGGGTGGCCGTCTGCGTCCCCCGCTTCCGGCCACATGGCAGGCGTGTTTCGGGTCGCCCAGCCCGTACCGGGTTTTTATTCCCAGCCATCACCGCCGCCGATAAAGACGGCCATCACCAGCAGGAAGAGCCAAACCAGGGCGACGATGCCCCAGCTAAAAGCCGTAGCGGACACCCAGCAGAGAAACGCTGTTACCGCCAGTGCTATGACGAACAGGATAATGAGCATCACGCACAGAACAATGATCGTCACTTCTTTTTCCTCCCGCTTTTCTTCTTGTGCTGCTGTGTCTGCCGCGCCTTTGTGCGGTCTTTGCACGGTCGGCAGTACAGCGAAACCAGCGTATCGCACCGACGGTATGCCGCGCCGTCGTGCCTGCGTTTCGAGCAGTTCATTTGCTTCTTCCTTTCCGCCTCGCTTCCGCTCGGCGCACAGCTTATCAGCGAACAGCTTTCAGCGTTTCTTGAAATAAGCGGAACGGCCCCCGATGCCCCAGTAGGAATTGCTGCGCGGACTGCTGAGGTTCAGATCGAACAGGCCAGCGTTGCCGCCATAGCCCCAGTAGCCGCCCCGAACCGGAAGGTATTCACCTTCCGTTGCATCCACGGCGCAGTACGCCTTTTTCTCGCCAGCAAACAAGCCCAGTTCCATAAGCTGGTCGCTCCAACATTCCATCCGCACATCTTCCCAACTCTCGAAGTTGGCGCGTCCATGCTGCGGTTTCTCGTTGGTGAACTTGATTCCGTCCATTGCATCGACGTAAACCTGGTTGCCGTTGCTGTCCACGATGGGCTTCCAGCCGTCGCCGCAGGTTGTCAGGTCGGTTTCCGGCAGGGCCGCGTCGTTGTTCTCCGTCGCCCAGAGTGCGCCGTCCTTGATCCGCAGGCCGCGGATGATCTCACCGACGTTGCCGCACAGGTCATGTACGCCTGTCGGCGTGTGGTCGTGCGTCCAGGTTGCAGGGCCGGAGCCAGTCAGCGTCTTGTTGCTGTCCTTGACGTTCACGCCGCACTCGGTCGGGTCAGCGTGGTACTTGCCACATCTGGTGTTACCATGCGGCAGAGTGCCATTCTTCCAGCTAAGGCAGGCCAGCAAGCCCCACTCCGCCGCGGTCATGCAGTGCCAGCCCTCGCCCTTGGAGAAGCAGGCATCCGCAAACTTGTCCGCGGTAATGTCGGTGACAGGCTCCATGTAGGGCAGGCTGTACGGTTTGCCGTTAATCATGGTGTTCTGGTAGACCGAAATGTAAATCTCGTCGTATACCTCGCCGCCGATGATGAACGCCGGGTGCGGCTTGTCCTTTCCGCCGCGGAACAGGTCTTTGTCGTTCATGCGGCGGAAGCGGTGCATGATGCTGGGAATGCCTGCGTTGTCGTAGATTGCAACCACGTCCCACTGTGCGCCAGGGGCTACCTCTTCCGGCTCGGTCAAAGGCTCCACGTCCTCGTCGTCCTCGTCGTCCTCGTCGTCCAGTTCTTCCGGGTCACGGCAGCCGTCCCGGAAGATGGTCGGCAGCACATCAAAGCTGATCTTGTGCGCCTCCTTCACATACTTCAAGAACTGCTCTGCCTGGGCCAGAACTGCGGCATCCTCACCCTCGGCTTTCATGCTCATGGGCGGCCAGTTGATCTTCACTTTTGCCATGCTTCTTTTTCCTTTCTTCTATCTTGCGGTGGATTGCTTCTTTTGCCTTTCTTTTTCTGTCGTCCTCCCGTGCGCGCCACACGCCGTAGGAAAGCCCCGCGGCATCCGCCGCCCGAACGTCCAGTGTCAGGGCATCCGGGGGCGGCTTGCGGTAGCCATTCCCACGGGCGGGGCCTGGGATGTTCCGGCGGGCAGAGCAGCAGGGGCAGTATTTGCTTGCCGGGTTTTCGGCTACAAATACTGTGCCGCAGTCGGCGCACTTTTTCAGCACTCCCGTTACTGCCATTTGCCGCGCCTCTCTTCCTGGGCCTTTTTGTATGCAGAGAACCAGCGGTCAAGGGCTTCTTTCTGCCGGACGTACCGACGGTGATTGCGGATCATCGTTACGATGGTGTACGTTACCGTGCAAGCTGCCACGATGACCACCGCCAGGGTCGTAAACTTATTCATTGGCTTCCTCCTTGCCCGCCGGGGTGGGCTGTTCTTCCTCCGGCTCCATAGACTTTGCCAGCTTCATGCCCTGGGCCAGCCCCGCCAGGTAGATTTTGGCCGTCGGGTTCTCTGCCAGCACCTTGGCGATCTCTTCACTCTTCATCTTTTCTTTCTCGCTCATACTCTCACGCTCCTTGTTGTCCGCCCCGGCCCGCCGTGATATAATCAGGGCAGGAAAGGGGGTGTTTTGTATGCCTATCTACTGGATCAATACCAAAGGCAAAGGATTTTCTGACGACCAGATTACAGCGGTAGAACGCAAAGTCGATGATAGCGGTTTTGCGATTGCCAACTATGACCCCGCCCGTCAGGCCATCCACGTTTCCGTCCTTGACGGTCACTCGGCAAGTTCTTTGCCTGCGCTTCCCATTGGTTTGACTTACGAAGAATCATTTGGGGATTGACGGTTGCGGCCTGCTTGTGCAAGAAGCAGGCCGCTTCCTTTTATCCTGGGATAGAACAGCAGATGTGCTTTTCTTTCCAGCTTCTCACGGCGTTTTTGTACTGGTACATTTCCGTTCGATATTTTCCGTAGGACTTCTTGTGCGGGTTATCGTCCGGCATTTCCGGCCATTCCCGTTTCATGTCCTGCCACTGCGCAAGGAAGAACCAAGGGTCAATAATCATTCGTTCCTGCCGCTCTTCCTGCGGAATCGTTTCTCTCGGAAAAATCGCACACTCAAAATTCCTTTTCCAGTCTGTTTCCGGCATTGCCTTGTCGCAGGTGTGGCATTTATAATAGCCATACCAGCCGTCTGTGTGTTCGTTCGGTTCAAACACAAACCCAGACCAGACAATCGTATTGGGTGTCCCGCACTTCGGACACGGAATCATATATCCGCCCCACTTGCGCGCCTCTGCAATGAACTTGTCCTCCCGGTCTTTCTGGCGGAGCTGATTCAAAATCCCGTTCCAAACCTTGTCATTGTTCAGTTTCGCCCGTGCTTTCCGCACCACTTCCTCGAACTCTTCCGGGTTTGGCCGCTTTGGACTTCCCACGCCGCTGATGTCAAGTGTCACGCCAACAGCGGCGCGGTGTCCAGAATCGCACTCCACGCCATGATGGCTTGCTACTCCATATAAAGGCATAACCTGTTCACCTCCTTTTAATGTTCATCAAGCTAACCCTTTGCGTTCATTATAGTTTATCTAACTATCAATGTCAACCCCTTATTTCTACATTTTTGTTGACTTAACTAACATTCCGTGCTATTATGACATTAAAGGAGGTGAATCCTATAATGAAAGAACGAATCCGTGAAGTGCGAGAACATTTCGGGCTTAGTATGGAAAAGTTTGGCGCTCGTATCGGCATCGGCAAAACGTCCATTAGTCTTTTGGAAAGCGGCAAGAACAATCCATCCGTTCAAACCGTTGCTCTGATCTGCCGCGAGTTCGGGGTCAGTGAGCACTGGCTCCGCACTGGCGAGGGGGAGATGTTCGAGCAGACACGGGAAACTGTACTGGATCGGCTGGCCGCCGAGTACAGCCTGGACAAAGAGCAGGTCTCTGTGATTGAGAACTTTCTCGATCTGTCACCGCAGGAGCGCACGTTGTTCCTTACACAGATGCGCAAGGTCTTTGGCGGGCCTGCCGCACAGCCGCCCCGCCGGGTGGATGTGTCCGGCGACGTGGCCGCTGCCGTTGTCAACGTGCAGGACGAGGTAGCCCGGTACAACGCCGAGCGTGCCGACGAGGCCGCCAGTGGGGGAAAAGAATCTTCTTCCATAGGTTAGTGCTTGACCGTGCCGCCGCTGAATGGCGCAGGAAGCACCAGTAAAATTCAGCACACAAAAAGAAAAAGCCCACCGGGGGACAAGGCCCGGTAGGCTTTTTCGTGTATGGCAAATAAAAACGCCCCATCTTCTCCGCAGAAAAGACAGGGCGTTTTGGAACGAGTTGAACCTAAACGTACAACTCTACTTATATAAATGGCTCCCAGATATGATATTTCGGAAATGAATTTAACTTTTTGACTGTTGAAAGTGTGGAAAGATTTATTTTCCCCAGAACTTGCAACGGATTGCAACAAACTTAAAACTACTTGAAAGGTGGTATTTATGCCTCGCAAAAAGAAACTGCAAGAGGTAGGCGGCCTGCGCCTTGTGGCATACTATCGCTACTCCAACGGCGGCCAGCAGACCGAGCAGAGCATTGAGGGCCAGCGCCGAGACTGTGAGGCCTACGCCAAAGCCCACGGCTACAAGATCGTCCATGAGTATATCGACCGCCACATTTCCGGCAAGAGCGACAGCCGCCCGGCGTTCCAACAGATGATCTCCGACAGCGACAGTCACCTCTTCGACGCTGTGATCTGCTGGAAAACAGACCGCCTCGCCCGCAGCCGCTACGACTCCATCATCTACAAGACCCGCCTGCGGAGGAACGGGGTCAAGATTCTGTACGCCGCCGAAACGGTGGTGGACGGCCCAGAGGGTATTATCATTGAGGGCTTGATGGAATCCCTGGCCGAGTATTACTCCGCCGAACTGGCGCAGAAACTCCGCCGCGGTCAGCGGGAAAGCGCGCTCAAGTGCATTGCCCTGGGCGGCAACCGCAGCTTTGGCTACGACATCGGGCCGGACAAGCACTACTGCATCAACGAGAAGCAGGCCCCCGCCGTGCGGTACATCTTTGAGCAGTACGCCGCCGGGGCTACCGCCGCCGACATTGTGCGGGAATTGACCGCCCGCGGCTACCGCACCAGCCGGGGCAATCCGTTCAACAAGAACTCTATCTGCCGGATCATCACCAACGAGATGTATCTTGGTGTGTACAAGTACGCCGACATCCGCATTGAGGGGGGAGTGCCTGCCATGATCGACCGGGAACTGTTCAACCGCTGCCAGACCCAGCTTGCCTTTAACCGTGCCCACGGCGGCGGCAAGGGTGCGCCCAGGGCTGACTATGTGCTTGTTGGTAAACTGGACTGCGGCCTGTGCGGCCATGCCATGAAAGGAGCCAGCGCCACGGGCCACACCGGGAGCAAACACTACTACTACACCTGCACCCAGCACGTCGAGAAGAAGTGTCCCAAGACCTCCATTGAAAAGAACTATCTGGAACAGGTCATCGTGGACGGCGTTGCAAAGTACGTCCTTACCCCGGAAAAGATTTCTCAGATCGTGGACTGCATGATGGAATTGCAGGCCAAGGAGCAGGAGCCGAAAGGCAACCCGGAGAGGGACGCTCTGGAAGCAGAGCTGGCCGAGTGCCGCCGCAAGCAGAACAATATCCTTGAGGCCATCGAAGAGGGCGGCAGCGCCCGCCTTGCGGCCCGCCTGCGCACGCTGGAAGAGCAGGAAGCCCAGCTCACCTTTGCCCTGGGCGAGATCAACAACGCCCCCGCGCCGCCCCAGTTCAGCCGGGAAGCGCTCACGTTCATGTTCGAGCAGTTCCGCCGGGAAGAGGACGAGGTGGACGAAGAGTACCGCCGCCGCATCCTGGATACGTTCGTTTCTTCCATCCTGCTGTACGAGGATCGGGCAGAGGTCAAGTTCAATATAACCGACCAGAAAACCGGGGACTTTGAGCGGGTGATTTTACCCATTTCTGCAAACAAAAAGCCCCCGGAAGATGACGATATACCGTCAAATTCCGAGGGTTCTACCGCGTTGCGGTTGGTGGACTCGAAGGGAGTCGAACCCTCGACCTTTCGGATGCGAACCGAACGCTCATCCCAACTGAGCTACGAGCCCTCAACTGTCCTCTGACCACTAGAGCCAGAGGACATCGTTCATTTTGACTTTATTATTTTACTGCTTCTGGAATCATTTGTCAAGAGTTTCTACCTTCCGGCGAAGCAGACTCATGGGGGGCAGCTCCGGGGTGGGGATGGTGTACTTTTCCATGGCGTGGGGGGTGGATTCCACGTTCTCCCCTGCCTCGTTTTTGATCCACTCCGGGTGCAGCGGGATGCTGCGCCCATCCGGGCAGAGCACCTCCAACGTATCCCCAAGGCTCCATTTGCCGCGCTGCTGGCAGGAGGCAACACCATTTTCCCAGCTTTCCACAGTGCCCACAAACTCCCACTCACGGATATAAGTAGCGCTGTCGGTTGCCTGGCGGGCCTGCTCGCGGCCAAAGTAGAAGCCCGGGGAGTAGTGCCGGTGGCTGGTACGGGTCAGCTCGGCCAGAACGTCATCGCTCAGCTCAAAGTTATCGCTGAGCGGGTCGGCCAGATACTGATCCAGAGCCTTGCGGTAGGCGGCGGTGACGCTGGCGACATAGTAGAACGTCTTGGCACGGCCCTCGATCTTCAGGCTGTCCACACCTGCCTTGCAGATGAGGTCGATGAAGGGAGCGGTGCACAGATCGTTTGCATTGAGGATATAGCTGCCGTTCTCATTTTCGCCGATCTCATACAGCTGGCCCGGGCGGGTCTCTTCGCTCAGGTAATACTTCCAGCGGCAGGGCTGGGCGCACTGGCCCCGGTTTGCATCCCGGCCTGCCATGTAATTGGAGAGCAGGCACCGGCCCGAAATGCTCATGCACATGGCTCCGTGGACAAATGCCTCGATCTCCAGCTCCGGCGGGGTCTTATCGCGCAGGGTGGCGATATCCTGCAGGCTCATCTCACGGGCCAGCACCACACGCTTTGCACCCATGTTGTAAGCGGCACGCGCAGCGGCCCAGTTGGTGATGCCGGTCTGGGTGGACATGTGGACATCGATCTCCGGGGCGAACTGCTTACAGGCTTCCAGCACGCCCAGATCGGCCACGATAAAGGCATCCACACCGGCGGCAGCAGCAGCCTTGATGGCTTCGGGCAGGCGGTCAGCTTCCTCATTGGTGGGCAGCGTGTTCATGGTCAGATAGACCTTGCTGCCACGGGCATGGGCGTAGATCACACCCTCGGCCAGCTGCTCCGGCGTAAAATTGGCAGGAGCCGACCGCATACCAAACTCCGGCAGGCCGCAATAAACAGCATCGGCTCCATAGTTGATGGCATAACGCAGGCGCTCCAAGTCGCCTGCCGGGGCCAGCAGTTCCGGGATCTGTAACATAAAATCGTCCTCTCTTTTTAGCACCCTCTCTGTCATCGCTGACGCGATACCGCCTCACCGAATCGGTTTCTGCAAACCTGACTCCGGAGCCGCAGTTGGCTCGCCCCTTGGGAGAGCTTTCAGCATAGCGGAATGAGAGGGACTTACTTCTTCAAACTCTGATTGACTTCAGCCGCTTTCCGGCAGTTGGCCTGATGTTCAGCATAGGTCTTGGCGTAATAGTAGTGACCGGAAAGGTCCGTAACAAAGAAATAGCAGTTCCTGACTTCCTCATCACACTGAGGTGCCAGAGCAGCCTGGATCGCGGCAAGGCCCGGGTTCGAGATGGGCCCGGCGGGCAGGCCGGTGCAGGTGTAGGTATCGTAGGCATTCCGGATGTTCTCGGGGATATCCTCCCAGCCGCCATAATACGGAGCCACCCAGTTCCAGAGGTAGTTGTTGTCCTCATCGCTCTGGACATAGCTGGAGGTGTTGCTCTGGAGCTTGGGGTAAGGCGAACCCTCGGCCAGACGGTTGCGGAATACCTGCGCCACATTGGAATCCTGATCGTTGCCCGCTTCCTCCTGCACAAAAGAGGCCAGTGTGATGACCTCGGGCAGGGTCAGCTCCTGCTTTTCCAGTTCCCTGTACATCTCGTCCGTAAACTGCTTATCGAAGTGTGCATAGAACGTTGCAACGTAATGATGCACGGTATCGTCCGCCAAAAACTCATAGGTGTCCGGAAAGAGGTAGCCCTCACACTTCATAAAGCGATTGGGGGCATCGGCATCGTCCGGGACATACTGCCAGAAGGTGTACTCACTGAAATCTCCGGTGTTGGCTTCTTCCAGAAACTCCTCGGCAGTACACAGACCGGCTTCCTCCATTTTCCGGGCAATGGCAATGGCAGTGGTTCCCTCCGGAAAGGTCAGACGCACCGAATCCGCCTTGGCATACGCAGACAACTCTGTGATCAGGCCATCGTAGGAATATCCGCCGGTTTGCAGCGTAAAATCACCGTACTGCAGTTTTCCGGCGGCACCCTTGTGCCCCACATACCAGCGGAACAGATAGGCCGAACGAATCACTCCAGCCTCCTTCAGCTCCTTTGCGATGGCAGCAACGCCGCTGCCCTGGGGGATGCTGACGGTCACCTCTGCACCGGGCTTTCCTCCATTGCCGTTGATCTCGTTATACGCAAACACGCCTGCTGCACCGACTGTCAGTACCAGCAGCAACAGCACGACCAACAGGATCTTCAGCGCACTGCCTTTTTTCTTTTTCTGGTGTTTCTCTGCCATATCCACGTTCCTTTCAGTCCATCATCAGGCGCATGTAGCTCTCCGAAACATCAAAAGGTTCTCCTTCAAAGCGGATGAGGCCATACTCCTGCCGGGTTCCCTCGCCCAGGAACAGATTCTGGGCAGCCCCCACCGTGATGACAGCCTTTTCCACAATAACCTCTTTCTCCCGGGCGGCTTCCATCAGCACCTCGGCAGCACGGTCATTTTCCGCCATCATCTCCACAAAGTAAAGGGTATCCTCCCTGCGGAAATAGATGCCGTAGCCCTGCTCACTGGACACGATGGTCGCACCACGGGAATACAGGTCCCGCAGAACTTCCCCCATCTGCTCCGGCGGCAGCTGAACGGTGTCGGGCCAGTATTTTGCCCGCAGCTCGCAAAGTTTTTTCGCCGTCACGGAATCGAATTCCGCCTGGCTCCACAGGTTGCGCTCCACCTCCCGGGGCAGGCAGCGCAGGGCAAAGGCTTTCTGGAAGCCTTTATCCTGCAGCAGCGTTGATTGTTCCGGGCTGGTGGGCACTGCCACCACAAAGCCTGCACCCCGCAGTTTCTGCTGGGCGCACAGGGTATCTACCAGGCCCGCAAGGAGCAGGCTGCCCTGCCCGCACAGACCGAACAGATAGCTGCCCGGGCGGCCCTGCAGGGTCACCGGCACAGCCAGTGCCACAGCCTCAATGTGGTCGTTTTCCTCCGCGACGTAGACATTCTGCACCCCGGCAAAGCGCTCCACAGCGCCACGGACAAACTCCTCCGTGTCGCCGCGCTGGGCCTGCCACAGGGCCAGCACCTCCGCCCAATCGGACGGCTGCATCAAACGGTACATGATATAGGATGCCTCCTTTTGTTTCAAATAACAGCGAGAGCAAGAGTTCTGACCTCTTCCTGAATATCCTCAATGCTCCGCATCTTCTCCCCTGCCGTGCAGTGGACGGTATCCCAGCCGAGGTGAGCGGCGCAGTATTCTGCCGCCCGGCGGCTGCGGGCCAGATATTCGGTGTCCTTTTCATGGACATCCTTTTTGGTCTCGTCGCCATGGTAGCGGGCAGTCATCAGCCGCTGGCTCACCGCCGGGTCAACCTGCAGATAGATCACCTTATCCGGTGCAGGCAGGCCCAGCAGGTGGTATTCATAGTCAAAGAGCCACTGCAGGAACGTGTCCCACTGCTCCGGCGGGAGCTTCGAGCACTGATGCACGGCGTTGGAGGTGGTGTAGCGGTCAGCGATCAGGATGCCGCCTTCCTCGTAGAACTTGCCCCAGTCCGACTTATACCCCGCATAGCGGTCCACCGCATAAAAGCTGGATGCCGCGTAGGCGTTGACATCGTCAGGCTTGTCGCCGAACTGCCCGGCCAGATACATCTTGACCAGCGCACTGGAATCACTGTCATAATCCGGGAAGGTGATCTCTCTTACCAGATGATCCGTCACCGTCAGGTGCTTTGCCAGCAGCTTGGCCTGCGTGCCCTTGCCGCTGCCGTCCAGCCCTTCCAGAACAATCAGCTTGCCTTTGCTCATACACCAGCCTCCTGCTTGATGGCCTCATACTTTGCGCGGACTTCGGCAGTTCTGCCGCAGCACATCTTGCCCTCGGGGCAGGGGCCGCTGACACAAGCCGGGCCGGCCTTGGCAAAGATATGGGGTGCCACCGGGTAGACCAGCCGGAACATCTCCTCAGCCAGCTGACGGATCTCCCACTGAGCACGGGAGCAGCAGCGCAGATGGAAGAAATTCTGCAGGCTGCGGGCGTTCATGGTCACGACCATCTTCGTCTCGCAGGCGTTGGGCAGCACGAAGCGGGCATCCTCGTTGGCCTGTTTGGAGGCCTTGGCGCGGGCCTGCTTTTCGGGCATCCCCTCCGCCATCAGGCGGGCAGTGTGGCCGTCCTCCAGCTTTTTTGCAAGGTCCAGGTAGCGCTTCGCATCCTCATCCATGCTCTCAAGAAAGGCTGCCTTTGCCTCAGGGATGGCCTCGATCTCCGGCGGGATGACATAGTGGAAGTCGTCCAGCCGGACATACCGCTGGCTCTGGACACTGAAGGATGCGATGCGATGCCGGGTGATCTGGGCCAGCAGGGTGCGGCTCACACCCTCAATGCCAAAGGTGAAGCTGGCATGTTCAATGGGGCTGGCATGGCCCAGGTCGCTGAGCATGGTCAGGAACTTGGCCGTTTTCTCCTCAGTCAGGCCGTCCAGCAGGTCGGTGATATGGGCATCGGAGTAGCAGAGCTTGGCCGCTGCCGCAACCACCTTTTCCGGTTCCGGGGTATGTGCGATTAATCGAACGGTCATCATAGTTTTCTCATTCCTCCGTGATTTTCGTCAGCGGCGCAAAATTTGCCATGGTTTTCTTCACGCCGACCTTTTCAAAGTTGATCTCCACGATCTGGTCTCCGGCAGCGGCCTTGACCGCCAGCACCCTGCCCCGGCCAAAGACCTTGTGCTCCACAATGTCGCCCACCTCGTAATGCTTTGGGCCGGTGGATGCCGATTTGGGAGCTGGCGTTCCAGCAAAAAAGACCCGCTTCATATCGTTCAGCGGCGTGCCACTCTTTTGAGAATAGTTTTCTCCAAAACCAGAAGTCGTTCGTCCCGCCATTCTATCACGAACATATCCTTCGTAGTCTTTCCCACTGATTTTACCGCTCATGTACCCATCCGGATCATCAGCCAGCGCTTCCATTTCTGCTATCGTAGAAACTGTTCTTTTATATTCGGTATTTTGCTTCTTGCTATATCGGTCGCCAAACCCACCATGCGCTCCAGAATTATACTCGCTATTCAAATAGCCAGATCGTCCCCCAGAATTATAATCGCCGGTGCGGCCGCCGAAGCTGCTGGAATTGCGGCCCCAGCCGGACGCGCCGGAGTAGCCCGAGGCCCCGCCGGGAACGGTATCACTGTAACTGGAACCCCAGCCCATGGAAGAACGGCGCTCCAGCGCCGGGCTGCGGGTCTCTTCTATATACTCCGGCTCGATCTCGCGCAGAAAGCGGCTGGGCTCGTTGCGCTGGGTGCGGCCGTAGAGCATCCGGGAGACGCTGTTGGAGATATACAGCTCCTTCTTGGCGCGGGTGATGCCGACATAGGCCAGACGGCGCTCTTCCTCCAGATCTGCCTCGGAGTATTTGCTCATCTCGCTGGGGAACACGCCCTCCTCCATGCCAATGAGGAACACATAGGGGAATTCCAGACCCTTTGCAGAGTGGATGGTCATCAGGACCACCTGATCAGCGCTCTCGTTGTAGCTGTCAATGTCGCTGATGAGGGCGATATCCTCCAGGTAGCCTTCCAGTGAGGCCTCCTCGCCGTGCTGATCGCAGTAGTTTTTGACGTTGTTGACCAGCTGGCCCAGGTTCTGCAGGCGGTCTGCCGCATCCTCGTGGCCCTTGGCCGCATCGGCTTCCAGCATGGCCTTGTAGCCGGTCACCTCAATGACATCCTGGGCAAATTCGTCCAGCGTCCTGGTTTCCAGCGATTCCTGCAGTTTTTCGTAGATCTGCCAGAATTTCAGCAGCGGCATGATGGCACGGCTGAGTTTGGCGTATGCATCCGCGTGGGAGATGACCTCCAGCATACTGATTCCCTGCTGGGCGGCAAGGTCAGCGATCACATCAACAGTGGTGTTGCCGATCTTCCGGGCAGGCTCGTTGATGATGCGGCGCAGGCGCACATCATCCCGGGCGTTCGCCACAATGGACATATAGGAGTGGATGTCCTTGACCTCTTTGCGGTCATTGAAGCGCTGGCCGCCCACGATCTTATGGGGAATGCCCGCGCGGGTAAAGTAGCTTTCGATGGGAGCCGACTGGGCATTCATGCGGTAGAGCACCGCATGGTCCGCCAGATGCCCGCCCTCTTTCAGGTGCTCACCGATGACATCTGCAATGTGCATGGCTTCGTCCTGCTCATTCTCGGCAGTGTAGACCTGCACCTTGTCGCCCTCGTCGTTCCGGGTCCACAGGGTCTTGCCCTTGCGCTCGGTGTTGTGCTGGATGACGCAGTTGGCAGCATTCAGGATATTGGAGGTGGAACGGTAATTCTGCTCCAGACGGATGGTCTTGGTGCCGGGGAAGATGCGCTCAAAGTTCAGAATGTTCTCAATGGTGGCACCGCGGAAACGGTAGATGCTCTGGTCATCGTCACCGACAACGCAGATGTTCTTTTCCGGGCCGGTGAGCAGGCTGACCAGCCGGAACTGGGCCACGCTGGTATCCTGATACTCGTCCACCAGCAGGTAGCGGTACTTGTTCTGGTAGAACTCCCGCACATCCTCGTGCTCCGCCAGCAGCTGCACGGTCTGGTAGATCAGGTCGTCGAAGTCGAAGGCTCCTGCCTCCCTGAGCTTTTTTTCGTAGGCGGCGTAGACTTTGGCGGCAATGGCTCCCTTGGTGTCCCGGGCCGGAGTGCGCAGCGCCTCCTCCGGGCTGACCAGCTGGTCCTTCCAGCGGCTCATCTGGTTGATGGCGCTCTTGATCGGGAAGAACTTATCGTCGATGCTCAGTTCCTTATAGACCGCCTTCATCACGCGCTGGGAGTCATCGGTATCATAGATGGTAAAGCTGCGGGGATAGCCGATGGATTCTGCCCAGCGGCGCAGGATGCGCACACAGGCCGAGTGGAAGGTGGAGGCAAACACCTCGTCCCCCTCTTCGCCGCCCAGCATATTGCGCAGGCGCTCTTTCAGCTCCCCTGCCGCCTTGTTGGTAAAGGTGATGGCCATCACGTTCCAACTGCGAACAGCATTTTGCCGCAGCATCCCGTCCAGCCAGGCGGGCGCATCGGTGCCGGTCATAATTGCCGTTTTCAGGGCCTTGACATCATCCTCGGTCACCTCACGGGGGGTCCAGCTAGAACCGTGGGCCGAGCCAAACCGGATCAGGTTTGCAATGCGGTTGACCAGAACAGTGGTCTTGCCGCTGCCTGCACCGGCCAAAATGAGCAGCGGGCCGTCGGTGGTAAATACCGCCTGCCGCTGCATATCGTTCAGGCGGCCAAACTGCTTTTCAATATAGGTATCGCGCAGAGCGCAGAATTCCTGTTGGAGACTTGCTGCCATTGTTTCACCTGTTCTTCTATAAAATCACTTACTTTATAAGTATATCACAATTCAAGAGGGTTGTACATAAAAAACCGCCCTTCCTGTACAGCACAGGAGGGGCGGCAGTGTTCAGATAAAGCTTAGCCGAAGATGTTGATCAAGATACCGGCAGCAACTGCGGAGCCGATAACGCCAGCGACATTGGGGCCCATGGCGTGCATCAGCAGGAAGTTGGAGGGGTTCTCGCTCTGGCCGACCTTCTGAGAAACACGGGCGGCCATGGGAACAGCGGAAACACCAGCGGAGCCGATCAGGGGGTTGACCTGACCGCCAGTCAGGGCGTACATCACCTTGCCGCACAGAACGCCTGCAGCGGTACCAAAGGAGAAGGCAATCAGACCCAGCACGATGATGAACAGGGTGCGGCTGTTCAGGAAGGTGTTTGCAGAGGTGGTGCAGCCAACAGACAGAGCCAGGAAAATGGTGATGATGTTCATCAGTTCATTGCCGGCAGTCTTCTGGATACGATCCACAACGCCGGACTCTTTCATTAGGTTGCCCAGCATCAGCATACCGACCAGAACGGCTGCATCGGGAACGATCAGAGAAACAATGATGGTGACCATGATGGGGAAGATGATTCTCTCGGTCTTGGACACGGTGCGCAGCTGCTTCATTACGACCGTACGCTCTTTCTTGGTGGTAAGTGCCTTCATAATGGGCGGCTGGATCACGGGCACCAGAGCCATGTAGCTGTACGCCGCAACGGCAATGCTGCCCAGCAGCTCAGGTGCCAGACGGGAGGTAACGAAGATGGCGGTGGGGCCATCTGCACCACCGATGATGGCGATTGCAGCGGACTGCTTCTGGGTGAAGTCCACAATGCCGGTAGCGGCCAGCAGACGAGCGCCCATGTAAGTGCCAAAGATACCAAACTGAGCGGCAGCGCCCAGCAGCAGGCTCTTGGGGTTGGAGATCAGGGGAGCGAAGTCGGTCATGGTGCCGATGCCCAGGAAGATCAGCGGGGGGTAAATGCCCAGCTTGACACCCATATAAAGCATATCGGCCAGACCGCCGTTGTTCAGGATCTCGACCCACATCGGGTGCTCGAGACCATCACCAACGAAGTACTGCATGTGGATGATGCCGCTGCCGGGCAGGTTGGCAAGGATCATGCCGAATGCCATGGGCAGCAGGATCAGGGGCTCAAATTCCTTCACGATGGCCAGGTACAGCAGGAAGCAGCCCACGCAGATCATAATCGCGTAGAGGTAGCCGCCCGGCTCACCGAACCGTGCGAAGCCGGAACTCTGGAAAATACCGACCAGAGTATCGATAAACTGTGTCATGTTTTTCCTCCTGTGTTAAAAAGGTGCGGTGGTGTCGTTGACACCAGCCTTGCTCCAGCCATTTGCAGCACGGCGCACGGCCTTCAGGGTGTACTTGCCATTGCCCATGGCGTGGATGGCTGCCATAATTGCGGCAACCACATCGCCGGGGATGCCTTCCTCCACCACAGGGGCGGGAGCAGCCTGCTGCACGGGGGCGGCGGGCTTTGCGGCAGCCTTGGGAGCTGCAGGCTCCTTGTCTGCCTTCTTCTTGGCGGCCATACCGTCGAAGATCTTGCCTTCCAGCGTGATGATGAGCATCAGCAGGACGAGGATGGCAAACACCAGCACGATACCGGTAATGGTGATAACCACATCAGAACCCAGATTCATGGTCTTCCTCCTAATAATAATTTACTCCGCACTCCGGAGCAGGCCCCGGCGCGCAAAAAGCGATTTGACAATATTATACAATATTTCCCGACCCGATTCAACAAGTATGAACAAAATTTTGTTGCAACTTTTCCAATTTCTTAACAAGCCGGGTCAGGGCCCCGGTTAACGGCGGCCCATGCGGGGGGTCGCATCCAGGAAACCGGTCTCCAGCTTATCGTTCAGGCCCAGGCTCATGGCGGTGCCCAACGCCACGCAGTTCACGGGATCGGGCGAGACGGTCACATCCACCTTGAGCTCCTGGCTCAGGTATTCGGGCAGGCCGTGCAGCTGTGCGCCGCCGCCGGTCAGCACCACACCATTGCGGAAGATATCGCCTGCCAGCTCGGGCGGGGTCTTTTCCAGCACCTGATGGGCGGCAGTGCCGATCTGCTCACTCAGCATCATCACAGGCTCGTAGAGGTCGCTGGTGGAAACATTCACCTTGATAGGCAGGCCGGTCAGCAGGCTGCGGCCCTTCACCTCCATCGTCTCGTCAAAATCAGCCTTCTGGGGGCAGCAGGCGACATTCTTTTTCAGCTGCTCTGCGGTACGCTGGCCGATGGCAATGCTGAACTTGTTGCGGACATGTTTCAGGATCTCGTCATCATAGTGGTTGCCCGCCACACGGACACTGGTGGCCTTGACCTTGCCGCCCAGAGACAGGACAGCGATATCGGTGGTGCCGCCGCCGATATCAATGATCATCCGGCCATCGGGCTGGGTGATGTCGATGCCGGAACCCAGTGCAGCGGCAATGGGCTCATCGATCAGGTAGACCTGACGGGCACCGGCGGCCATCACGGCCTCCACCACGGCATCACTCTCAATGCCGGTGATGGCAGCGGGCACGCAGACAGCCACCCGGGGCTTGACCATGTGGGAGCTGTACACCTGATTCACAAACCGGCAGATCAGCTCCCGGGTCATGGTGTGGTCGCTGATAACACCGTCCTTCAGCGGGAAAATGGCGGAAATATAGTTGGGGGTGCGGCCTACCATGGCCAGGGCCTTGTCGCCCACCTCCAGCACGGAGTTCTTGCGGGTATCCATTGCCACCACACTGGGCTGGTTGAGCACGACCCCCTGCCCTGCCTGTGCAATGATAATGGTCGTTGTGCCCAAATCGATGCCGATGTCATTCTGTGCCATAATGAAACGTTCCTTTCTCTGCTCCCCTGTTTTCTATCGTAAATGCCCGTTCGGGCGGGAAATCAAATCAATTTATATTGTAGCATAAGCCAGTAAAAAAGTATAGACCAAACCTCTCCGTCCTCCCTATGGGATGCCGTCCTTCACTCTGCCGCCATCTGTTCCGGCGGCAGATTCTCTTTCAGCAATTCGCACAGGCCGCTGTACCGCAGGTTCTGCCGGACATTGGACATCATCCGGTTCACCACATCCCGCCGCCCGGCCACGATGCACAATTTGCGGGCGCGGGTCACGCCGGTGTAGAAGAGGTTGCGGTAGCAGAGCCTTGGCGGCACCTGCGCCACCGGCAGCACCACCGCCGGGAACTCGCTGCCCTGGCTCTTGTGCACCGTGATGGCGTAGGCGATCTCCAGCTCGTTCAGGTTTTCCGCCGGGTAGAGCAGGCGGCGGTCATCCATCCGCACCACCATGGAGCGGTCGCGCATGTTGATGGATTCCACAATGCCGATATCACCGTTATAGGCTCCCACGCCCTGCTCCCCGCCAATGCGGTTCCAGACGATCTCGTAGTTGTTCCGCACCTGCATCACCTTATCGCCCACCCGGAACACCCGGGAGGCGCTTTGGAGCTGGGGCTTGCCCTTCTGCTCCGGATTGAGCAGGTTCTGCAGCTCCACATTCAGCGCCTGGGTGCCGGTGGGTCCCAGCTTGGTGGGGCAGAGCACCTGAATATCCCGGACAGGGTCAAAGCCATAACTCCGGGGCAGACGGGTGGTGACAAGATCGCACACCAGTTTCTGCGCCGCATCGCCGTCCGATTCCAGAAAGAAGAAATCGTCTGTCTTGCCGCCCTTCTGCAGCGGCTCACTGCTGATGATGTGGTGGGCGTTCTCCACAATGAGGCTGCGTTTAGCCTGCCGGAAGATCTCGTTCAGGCAGACGGTGGGCACCAGCCCGGAGCGGATGACCTCGCCCAGAATGTTGCCGGGCCCCACGCTGGGCAGCTGGTCGGCATCGCCCACCATAATAATGCGGCAGCTGTACCGCAGGGCTGCAATGAGCGCCTGAAACAGCTTCACATCCACCATACTCATCTCATCCAGAATGACCACATCGCATTTGAGCAGGTTCTTGTCATTGTGGATAAAGCTGACCACGCCGCCGGAGTAGTCCACCTCCAGCAGGCGGTGGATGGTAGAGGCCTTGCGGCCGGTCAGTTCACTCAGCCGTTTGGCCGCACGGCCCGTGGGGGCACAAAGCGCCACCCGGTCGGCCTGATGTTCCAGCAGCTGCAGGATGGCGTTGACCGTGGTGGTCTTACCGGTGCCGGGGCCGCCGGTCAGCACAAGGCAGTTTTCGGTCATGGCCTTGCGGATGGCTTCCCGCTGCAGGGGCGCATAGGCAAAGCCCTGGGTCAGCTCCAGCACCTGAATGTTTTTATCAAGGTCCCGCACCATCTGCTTTTCCCGCTTCGCCAGCAGGGCCAGCCGGTCGGCAATGGCCTGTTCTGCTTCCAGCAGGTCAGGCAGATAGATATACGGCACCGCCTCCAGCATCTTTACGCCAAGCTCCCCGGTCTCAATGCAGTGATCCAGCGCACGGGCCAGCTTTTCGGGCGGCTGCTGGATGAAGTGGGATGCCGTGTCCAGCAGCTGCGCACGGGGCAGGCAGGTGTGGCCGTTGCCCGCGTTGTGGCGCAGGGTGCGCAGAAGCGCTGCTTCCAGCCGCTGGGTGCAGTCTCCTTCCATGTGGTAATACTGTGCAATGCTGTCGGCATGGCGGAAATCCAGCTGCAGGGGTTCCCCACAGAGCAGATAAGGGTTCTGGGAGATGGCCTGCATGGCACTGGGGCCAAAGACGCGGAACACCTCCATGGCGCGGCGGGGGCTGATCTCGAACTGGGCCAGATAGGCGATCAGTTCCCGCATTCCGAACATCCGCTTGAACTCCTGCTGGATGCGGTCAGCTTTGTCCGCCGAGATGCCGGGGATCAGGGTGAGCTGGGCAGGGTCGTTGGCGATCACCTCCAGCGCCGCCGCGCCGAATTTGTCGATGATCTTATTGGCCGTGCGCGCCCCGATATAAGGCAGGGAGCCGCTGGCAAGGAAGGCGTATACCGCTTCCAGATCCTTCGGCATATCGGTCTCGCACTCCTGGGCGTGGAACTGGCGGCCATAGGTGGCGTGGTTCTCATATTTACCGCGGCAGACCACGCTCTCGCCCGCATGGAGCTCGCCCACGATCCCGCACACCACGGTGACCGTGCCGCCGCCGGAAATTTCAAACACCGTGTAGCCGTTATCCGGGTTCTCGTAGATAATGTCCTCCACCGTTCCCTCGATCTGTTCCAGCTCCATGCTCCTCACCCCCTTGTGACATAATTATTTATAGTATAATCGTTTTGGTGTTATTTGTAAAGGAATTGGGCAGGCCCTGCTCTATACAGCCTCTCAGCTTTGGCGTTGCGTGAGGCTTTTCCTCTTTGCCAAGGCCTCCCCTACTAGACAACAAAAGAGCCGCCCTTCTGCGATTTCGCAAAAGAGCGGCTCAATTTTTACAAGTTTGCGTGCGGTCTTGCTTTTTCCTGTTTCAGCTTCCGGAACACAACGATATACGCCGGGATCAGGAAGAAGCAGGCAAAGAACCAGGCCACCGGATTTGCAATGCAGGCGGCAAAATAGCCCCACAGCGGCACGAACAGGAAACCCACCAGAGCACGGGCGATCATCTCTGCCACACCGGCAAACATGGCCAGGCTGGAATAACCCAGACCCTGAATGGTGTAGCGGTAAATGATAAGGACCGCCAGCGGGATATAGAACACGCTGTTCCAGAAGATGAAGCTCTGGGCGTTGGCCATGATCTCGGTCTGGCTGCTCTCAAGGAACAGGCCGATCAACGCCTTATCCAGCACGCGCAGGATCAGGAAGGATGCCACACTGTACACACAGCCGATGCCCAGGGCAGTGTTCACGCCCTTGTTCACACGGTTCAAGTCGTGGGCACCCATGTTCTGGCTGGCGTAGGTGGTCATGGCCGTGCCAATGCTCTCCAGCGGGACGGACAGGAACTGTGCCGCCTTGCCACCTGCAGTCTGTGCTGCCACGATGTCACTGCCCAGACCATTGACTGCACCCTGCAGCACAACGGAACCGATGGCCGTGATGCTGCACTGCAGACCCATGGGGATACCCATGCCGCACAGCTTGACACAGTGCTGTCTGCTCAGGCGGCTTTCTTCTTTGTTCCAGCGCAGCTCATTATAATGCTTGAGGATATACCACAGGCTGCCCAGACCGGCCACTGCCTGGCTGAACACGGTGGCGAACGCCGCACCGAACACGCCCATCTTGAAGACGATGATACAGAGCAGATCCAGCCCGATGTTCAGAAAGCTTGCCACCAGCAGGAAGTACAGAGGCCGCTTACTGTCGCCCAGAGCGCGCATCAGGGCGCTGGTCATGTTGTACAGCAGGGTGAAGGGGATGCCGATAAAGATGGTGCGGATGTAGATGTCCGCCAGATCAATGATGTTGTCCGGGGTATTGGTCCAGACCAGAATGGAACGGGTCATGGCCACCGTGACCACGGTAAGCACTGCGGCAAAAAAGACACTCAGCCAGACAGCATTGGCGGTGTAGCGGCGCATCTCCACATAGTCTTTTGCCCCGAATGTCCACGAGATGGGGATGGAAAAACCGCAGGCAATGCCATTGACAAAGCCCAGCACCAGATAGTTCAGACCGCCCACACTGCCGACTGCCGCCAGGGCTTCCACGCCCACAAAGCGGCCCACGATGATGGTATCTGCCAGATTATAGAACTGCTGGAACAGGCTGCCCAGCATCAGCGGCACCGCAAAGGCAAGGATCAGCTTGAGCGGGCTGCCCTGCGTCATATCTTTCGTCATACGCACGTTCCTCCTTGGAAAAGCATCACAGACCTTATCACACGAATTTTTTCCGACAAAAACGCCCTGCCGCGCAATGGGCAGGACGTTTTTGTTCATGTGGGTATTATATCAGGTTGTGATGAATTTTCAAGAGGTTTTTTCAAATTTCTCAGTGCTTCCCGGCCAGATGCTTCAGCAGCTGGAGCAGCGTGCTCCAGAACCCCGTTCCGGCATTGCCCGAAGGCGGGGTCTCCTCATCCGGAATGCTCAGCGGCGTATCATCCTCCGTGATGCACATAGCGACCGACACACCAGATTCGTCCTGAGCAGCCCCCTCATCCGAAGGGGAAACCACCTGAACCACTGCCGCACTTTCGGTTTTCGCAGCCTCTGCGCCACTGGCAGCCAGTGCGGGCAGACCCGCCGTAAGGACAACCCCTGCGATCAGTGCTGATGCAACACCACGTTGGAATGCATATTTCAACTTCATTTTTTGTTAAGCCTCCTCAAATCGGGAATGGGTCTGATTCGTGTTTCAATTATAGCACAAAATCCAAAATGATTATCACTGGTTTTTGCATAAAGCGTTATTTTTTCGCAGATGTGAAAAAGTTTCAGATTTCTATTCACAAAATGCAATGTAGTTATGCAGCCCAAACCTGCTCTGTACAGCAAAACTGCTCCGGCGTGCATCTCTGCACTCTGGGGCGGGTCATTCCACATTTTGGATGATTTTCTCAAACGCCTGTTGCAGCGGCGCTTCGATTCCCTGCGCCGCATAAATCGTTGCGATCATCAACTCGTCCGGATCTACCGCAGTGAAATCCAAATCATACCCCGCATTTTCTGCTAACTGTGACAAAAAGACGCGCTGTGTCCGCCCATTGCCCTCCCGAAATGGGTGCAGCTCGTTGGTTCGTTGATAAAGATCCACCAATGCAGCGATAAAATCATTTCTTGCAAGCCCACAAAGAAGATTATTCTGCGCAAGACGCTTAAAAATCGCCGCACTCACCCGTGGGATTTCCTCCACCGGGCAGAACTGCGTTCCTTTTTTGGACAAGTTGACCATCCGCACCTGTCCTGCCCAATCATACAACTCACCGAATAAATGTCGATGGATCACTTTATAGTGTTCAAAATCAAATGCTGCACATCCAGGGTTCTCTGCCCATTGTATCATTTTGGCCGTTACCAGAACCGATTCTACTGCATTCAACTCTCTTTGCGTGTGCAGATCAAATTTATTGACCAGGACTGTCGTTCCCGGATAGCAGCCGTCCTGAGCCGCTTCGATGGTATAAGGCATTCGTCACCTCCGGGATAGCTCCTGCTTTTTCTGACGTTTCAATGCTTCTCTTACAAGGGTCGCAGTGTCGATTTTTCCATCCAGATAACGCAGGCAATCTCTCTTTTCCTGCTCTGAGATCTCCAGCCCCTCCATCCGGGCCGATGCCACTGCGTTTGCAAGTGCTCGTTTCCGTGCTACTGTCATTTTTCCGCCCCCCTGTTTTTATCAGTATACCAAAAGACACCCACAGAGTGCAAGAGATAAAACCGCCCCGGCGTGCGTCTCTGCATTCCGGGGCGGTTCGGGTCATTCTGAATAATGTGCGAGGAACTGTCTGGTACGCTCTTCCCGGGGGTGGTCGATGAGCTGTTTGGCCGGGCCCTCCTCCACAACCACGCCGCCATCCATGAACAGGATGCGGTCGGCCACATCGCGGGCAAAGTGCATCTCATGGGTGACAATGATCATCGTGGTCTTGCGGTCAGCAAGATCACGCAGGACCTTCAGCACCTCGCCGGTCAGCTCCGGGTCAAGGGCGCTGGTGGGCTCATCAAAGCAGAGGATATCCGGGTGAAGCGCCAGCGCGCGGGCAATGGCCACGCGCTGCTGCTGGCCGCCGGAGAGCTGATGCGGGTAGTGGCCGGCCCGCTCCGAAAGGCCCATCTGCGCCAGCAGTTCTCTCGCCTGCTGTTCCAGCTCCGCGTGGATGGCCTTTTTATTTGCCTGATACTCCGGGCGTTCCTTTGCCAGCAGTTCCCCTGCCAGCATCACGTTCTGTAAGGCCGTGTACTGCGGGAACAGGTTGAAGTTCTGGAACACCAGACCAAAATGGAGCCGCTTTTTGCGGATCTCGCTTTCCTTCTGAGTGGCAGGGTCGGCGGCATCCCACATGGTCTCGCCGTTCACCTTGATCACACCCGTGTCAGGCCGTTCCAGAAAGTTCAGGCAGCGCAGCAGAGTTGTTTTGCCGGAACCGGACGAGCCGATGATCGCCAGCGCTTCCCCCTGCTCCAGATCCAGGGAGATGTCCTTCAACACATGGGTCTCGCCAAAATTTTTCCCGATACCGGAAGCTTCGAGCAACGCCATAATCTATCTGCCTCCTTAGCAGCGGAAATAATCGAGCTTTTTTTCAGCCCAGTCGAACAGGATGGTCAGTGCGCCCACAAACACCAGGAAGAAGAGCGCGGTGGAGAACAGCGGCCAGATCAGGCCCTTTGCGCTATACTCCTTGGCCATCATAATGATTTCCTTGTTGGCAATGGTGTTTGCCAGCGAGGTATCCTTGACCAGCGTGATGATCTCGTTGCCCATGGGAGGCAGGATGCGCTTGACGACCTGAAGCAAGGTCACCTTGAAAAAGATCTGTGTTTTGGTCATGCCAAGCACCTGCCCGGCCTCAGTCTGCCCCTTGGGCACTGCTTCAATGCCGCCGCGGTAGATCTCAGAAAAATAGCAGGCATAGTTGATGGCAAAAGCCACCACCGCCGCCACCATCCGTCCGCCGGAGCCGGAGGGCCAGGGGTTGTTCATGCCCAGCAGGCCGGGGCCCAGATAGATCACGATAATCTGCAGCATCAGCGGGGTGCCGCGGATGATCCAGACAAAGGTCTTGACCAGCCCGGCCAGCGGCTTGCAGCGGCTCATGGAGCCAAACGAGACCACCAACCCCAGCGGCAGTGCAAACAGCAGTGTCAGGGCAAAGAGCTCACAATTGAGCAGGAACGCGCCGGACAGGCGCATAAGAATCACAGACACAAAAACACACCTTTTTTATTCAGAATCCATATTCTCCTTCCACCACAGCCGGTGAACGTTCCCTCTGCTCGGGAGCCTTTCACGCATCGGCAACAAAAAGCCTCCCTCACCGAGGGAGGTTGCATCGCATCGCGATGACGGAAGGAGTTTTTCAACAAATTCAGTCAGCCAGTGCCAGATCGTACTGATCGGCCAGTGCCTGCATGGTGCCATCGGCCTTCAGTGCATCAAAGGCCTCATCCACAGCGGCGGCAGCATCACTGCCCTTGCGGAATGCCACGCCGTACTCCTCGGCGTTCAGCTCGTCCACGATCTTCAGGTCGGCATAGTCAGTGCCCTCACCGATCATGGCGTTTGCCAGAGTCAGATCAAGTACAGCGGCATCGGCAGTGCCTGCGGCAACTTCCATCAGGCAGTCGGTCTGAACGCTCTTGGAAACGTAATCAGCCTGTGCCAGGTTCTCGTCCCCCTCAATGGCGGCCTCACCGGCGGAACCAGCCTCGGCGACCACGGTCTTGCCCACCAGGTCAGCGGTAGAGGTATACTCGGTGCCATCTTTCACAACGACCACCTGTGCATTCTTTGCATAAGCCTTGGTGGTAGCGGTGTTCTGCATAATGTCATCGGTCAGGGTCATACCGTTCCAGATGCAGTCGATGCTCTTGGCATCCAGCTCCACGACCTTGGTATCCCAGTTGATCTCCACAAACTCCGGCTCCACGCCCAGCTTTTCGCAGACAGCAGTGGCCAGCTCGGTATCAAAACCGGTGAAGTCGCCATCGGCATCGGTGTAGTTCATGGGCTCGTAAACAGTGTAGCCGATGACCAGCTTGCCCTTGCCCTTGATGTAATCCAGGTCGCTGCCTGCAGCCTGGGATGCGGCAGCACTGCCGGAAGCAGAGTCCGAAGCAGATGCGGCAGTGGAAGTGGAAGCGGCACCGCCGCAGGCGGCAAGGCTCAGTGCCATGGCACCGGCCAGGAATGCGGATACAAGACGTTTCATATACGGTTCCTCCCTCAGTGGCAAGCAGCTTTGTTTTATTGCTTTACCATGCTAAATTGCTAAACTGTGGTTATAGAATAGCGCGTTTTCTGCCATTTTGCAAGGGGGAAAACTGATTTTTCGCAGTTTGCTCAAATCTTTACCGCTTTACCACGGCAAAGCGGGCAATTTGACAAAACAAAAACGCCGCGTCGGCAGCTGCCAAACGCGGCGAGATGGTTTCTCTCTGAAAACGCAGCGGAATGCCACCGCCCCCCCTATCCGGGAGAGCCGGTGCACGATTGCGAGACCGAAAAGGGCTTTCCCCTCAGCCCAGGGCATCCAGCGCCGCCTTTTGCAGATCGGTGATGTCAATGGTGCACAGAGCCTTCAGGTCGGCATCGCCGCCGGAAAGCCCAGCGATCTCGGTGCGGGTCTTGCCCTTGAGGGCATCACAGAAGCCTTCGCTGTGCTCATACCACTCCTTGCCCAGCGCCGATGCGCCGCGCATCCCGTAGTCCTCACCCAGCTCCAGCTTGGTCTTGACGAGGTCCGGAGCTGTCACACCGCCGTCTGACACCACTGTCAGGGCCGGCTCAGCCATATCCGCAATGGCACTGGTCACACGGCGGTCCGCATCGGTGGTCAGTGCCACGATGCTCACATCCACCTGCGCATTCACATCCTTGTCATCGGTGGCGGTGATGTCCGAAGTCCCGTTCACCGCTTCGATGCCCAGCGCGGCCCTGTCGCCCTTGGCGGCACCCAGTGCCCTGGCATTGGCGCAGGCCCGGGTCACGGCATCCCGGTAGCGATCCACAGCAATGGTGCAACCGCTCAGCAGGTCGGCATCCGTGGGCTTGCCATCCTTATCCACTTTGAGCATGGAGACCTGTTCCGGGGTCATGCCGATCAGGTAACTGGCAAAGGCATCCGCCTGTTCCGCCCAGCCCTTTTTCAGGGAAGAGACCTCGGCCAGCGGGTAATCGTCCCCCTTCTGACGCTTGGTGCGCCAGTCAGTGGGCAGGGTCACATGGCCGGTGCTGTCCGCCGAAACAGACACTTCCAGCTCGTCCAGCAGAACACTCTCCAGTTTGCCCTCGCCATCCAGCAGGACAGCGGCCGCTGCCAGTTCAATTTTCCCTGCCCTGTCCTGATCGGTGGCCTCTGTCACCACACCCAGACCGGTTTTCCATGCCGCTGTCTGGGTCTGTGCGGAGGATGTGCCGCTGCTTCCGCTCATGTTGCCGGAGCTGCCCGACCCGGCGTTCGTTTTGCCGCAGGCGGTCAGCAGCAGCGCCGCCGCCATGGCACAGCTCCAAAGAGCCCGATGGTTCTGATTCATAGATACGCTCCCTTTCCACACGGCCCGTTGGGCCTTTGCCCCATAGTATGTCCAGAAGAGCGTAAGATTACGCAGCCGACGGGAGTTTTCCAAAGCAAGTGTCCGCTGGGGTGGGACCCTGTTGCCGCAGGCAATAGGGCGGGC